>Ga0102963_1000339_pt1 | contig 20183 bp, 14 predicted proteins | sample SalPon2_C_H2O_MG_2_FD_84522 | JGI IMG/M metagenome (GOLD analysis project Ga0102963, IMG submission 84522) | Salt pond water microbial communities from South San Francisco under conditions of wetland restoration - Salt Pond MetaG SF2_C_H2O_MG | ecosystem: Environmental > Aquatic > Non-marine... | reverse complement strand
TTACATGTACATTTTGAACTTTATTAAAAAATGCATTTAAATCATTTATTTCTCTTATTGTTAAATTATTATTGTCATTACTATTAATTTGAATGGATCTAATAATTTGTTCTTTTTGACTAATAAAATTATTTTTTTCTATTTCAGTAATACTATCCAAATTTAAACTATCATGAAAAACGTTAGTAAAAACAATCCTACTAAGCGGACAATTATTGTTTCTCCAAACAATAAAATCCAAAATAGAATTTAAATTTATAGATTGAACAGTATAAAAAAATAACATATTTTTTCCTAAAATTTTATAGGTTTCTATGGCATTTTTTGACCATTTTTCCCATGTAGTAGGCCACCTTATGTTATTATAAACTTGTCCAAAACCATCTACACTTGCATTAATTTGGAAATTTAAAAATTCATCTTTCCATTTTTTTACCATTGTTAAATTAATAGTAATAATATTAGAAAAAATATCTAATTCTATATCTTTTTTATTAGGTATAGAATTTATAAAGTTTATGTATTCATGTCCATAAAAAGGTTCTCCACCTTGTAAGCTTAATTTTTTTAGGTTAATAAAATTTTCCACAGAAAAATCATATAATTCCTGTGGTATTTGTAAGGTATAATTTTCTTTATTTTTAATTTGGCCCCATAATGTGCTATATTGCTCCATACACATAGTACAAGCTAGATTACAATTATTATTTAATCTTATATCCATACTTGTAAAACCATCTCCATCATAATCTATATTTAAGTTACTTGTTCTTACACTAGTCAGACCTTTATTTTCAGCTTCCCAGCAATCACCACATTCAGGTATATATTCTCCTGATTCTAACCTATCAGCAAGTTGAGGAACACTTTTTTTATATTTTTCTAAACTATCATATTTTGTCCTAAAATGACAACATGGTGCTAATTTTCCGTCTTCACGAATTGTAATTTGTTTTCTAATTATATTACATTTTAAACTCATTATTCTTCCAATCTGTATTCAGGATATAAATTATAAAAATTTGTTCCCCTTAATTTATCTAAACTAAGATTATAGTTAACAAATTTTATAAATAACTCTTTATTGTATTTGTGATTATTTTTTAAATAACTTGCAGTTTGTTTGAGTTTTTCACTAGATATATTATTTTTTTCTAGATAATCAATTCCTTTACTTATATTTTTTAAGGATTTTTTTAAAGCATTATCTGGCATAATTATTGCCATTTGGTAATCTGGATTAACTAGGATGTTAAAAACTATTTGATTCATATCATTTATAATATTTTCTTCAAATAAATGTATAATAAAATCTCCTAACCTAGTTGCATTATACAAAGAAAATACACTAGTTATAGCACAAAAAATGTTTTTATTATTTTTATTTTCATTTTTAACTGTTAAATAATTTTTAATTACTTCATCATAATTACAATTGCTGCGTATATACTCAGCATATATTCCGTAATTATCTAAACTAGCTATAGCATTAACTTTTTTAAAATGAGGCCAATAATCAAATACATGTCTATTTTTCAAACTTAATCTAGTAAAGTTTGATGTGTACAATAATTCTATTTCATTTGCATTATTTTTTATTATTTCTTGTAAAAAATCATAGTGCTCAAGTGTCATTAAAGGTTCACCACCAGCAAAGTAGATTTTTTTCACTTTATCTAAATATGGTATTAATTTTTCCCAATTATTGTTATATAGCAGTGTTTTTTCAACTCCTAATTCTTCTGCCCATGACGTAGACCAATCTGGACCACAAGTTCTGCATTTTAAATTACATAGATTATTAAACCGTATATCTAAATACCTTAATTCTAATTTTTCATAAGTACCATCAAATAAAGTATTTTTAACATCAGGAATATAAACTGAAAATTCTTTATTTAATCTTTGTCTTTCTGTTTGATTTATGTTTCCATTTTCTCTATCATAACATGGAGAACAAAAATCATTCAGTTTTTGATTATCCAACATGCTTTTTCTAACATTTTTATATGTTGAATTATTCCAAATTTCTTCAGGATTATTTGTATTTAAATTACCTAAACTTTTTCTATGCTCATGTTTATAATTAGATGCACAGCACAATTGTATATCTCCTGATGGTTCCACATGCATATGTATCCATGGAGCAATACAAAATACATTATTATTGTAATTTTTTGTATTCATTTATTTTTTCATTAATTATAACTGCCATTTTATGAGAACTTTTTGAGTTATGATGTTGTCCTACTTTAGATATTGATCTAAGATCCCACTGATTTTTTTCTTTTGCTTCTTCCATTAAACTATCTAAAATCCACTCTGTACCTTTAATGTTATCCAATAAATTGTTAATTTTTTTACCCCACCAATCAAAAACAATTAATTCTAAATTGTTTTTTTGTGCAATATTTTTAATATAAGAATAATATATTGGATAAATTGTGTTTACAAGTTTTGTATTAGTTCCTGTATGTATTCTTTCTACTACAGACAACCATTGATTTTTGCTCTCTGTATTTTTAAAGTTTTTTTCATGTAATTTATATGTTTCTCCTGATATATAACTAATGACTCTATTTTGACCTAAAATTATATCATTAAAAGGTAAAATGTTAAATTTACTTTTAGATTTCAATATATTTTTTATCCATTTAGTAACAAACTCATAATATTCATCTATTTTTTCATTATATATCATTAATCTTAATTCATGTGTCAGTTGTATAATACACGTATCAAAATTTTTAAGTAAATTTTCTTGCTGTAAATAATATAATATTGCTCCATAATGTAGTATACCTAACCCCGGACATGAAATTACAAAATATTTTTCTTTTTTATTTCTAATTTTAGAAAGATGATAGCACCAGCTTTCATTGTTTACTACATTATCATTTTTATCGTATGCTCCTTGACTATGACTACATCCTATAACTAAAATTTTTTTCATTTTTTATAAAATGTCTAATTCTATTAATTCTGGAAATGCTTTTTCAAAAAGTCCTTGTCTTGTACTATTAACAAATTTTAAATGGTTTACTGATTTTTCCCATGATGACTTGTTTTTTTGTAACATAAACTTTACTAACCAACTATCTTTACCATTAGCAGGATTACTTTGATAGGAAGAATCTTGGTAGTTTTCTAATTTTTCTTTTACTTTAAATTTAAAAGTAGCAGGCAAAACTTGTACACTAAAAGGCCACATAACTAAATTATTAAAGACAAAAACTTTATGATCTTTAGCCCATTTCCAAAATTCAGGCAATCTAAATATATTTAAAAAGCTAATCGTATGACTAATTGAAAGGTTTATTAATTTCTGCTCTTTTAATTTATTAAACTTTAGAAATATATCATAAGATTCATCCCATTTTGCAGGATATCTCATATATTCAAATTGTTCGTGTGTGTTATCAATACTAATAGTCATATTAACAGCTTTAAAATATTTAAACTTTTCTATCAATTCTTCTTCATAAAATGTACAATTGCTTATCCAAGTAATGTCAATATTTTTTGCTAAATCGTTTTCTACCAAATAATTAATTAATAATTTTTGTTTTTGATTCATGAAAGGTTCTCCGCCTGCCATTTCAATTTTTTTAACTTTTTTAACATTATTAATTAAGTTATTCCAAAACTCATCTGTGTCTTGCCAAATTTGCGTTGTAGTGTCAAAAGATCCCTTAAATTGTTTATAATATGTGTTCCATCTAGAACTACTTGCAGGATGACAAGTTGCACAAGCTAAATTACAAATATTTCCTAATTTTAAATCTAGCATCTCCATATCTGCAGAGTCAAATATAACTTTTGAAACATTATTCGTATCAATGTTATAGTAACGGCTCCAATAATTTATTTCTCGTAATCTTTTACTTTCGCCGCCTGAAACTTCTACTTGATAACATTGTTTACAATCTGTAGGGAAATTTTCATCAAAGTTTTCTATCCAATCTTTCCTGTCTTGACTATTCCATACAGTTTCTATTGATGTATTACTTGCATTAAAATTTTTTCCGTTACTGTCTTTAAACAACTTATCACTAACACAACAAGATTTAAAACTCCCTAAAGTGGTTATTTCCAAGGCATTTAAAACATGTGGACAATATATTTTTTCCATAACTTACCCCAATTCATCTTTTTGAACATTCCATCCTCTAGATCCCAAATCATCATTTACATAACTGTCAACAGTGGCTGGATCTTCTCCTCTAATTGAAACTCCACCAAGATTTTCGCTGTTAAAATCTATACTATCATACCAATTAACAAAACTTGGAAATACTGATCTAAAATTTTTGCCTCTTCTAATATCATATTGCTCATAAAAATATCTAAAATCATTATAGATTTTTGGTAACTCTGCAGTATTACGATGAGGAGTTTTTACAACATCTAAATAATCAATAAGTCTTTGAACATGAGACTGTTCACCATCTGTTAAAAATTCTGTTTTAGTTGGCAACCAATTAGTTAGATTATCTTTAAATTGATTTTTTAACTCTATGGGCAATATAGCGGCACTTTGAAAACTTGGAAATCTTAAGATATTTAAAGTCATAGTAGGAGATCTATGACCAAATTCTTTTCTTAATTCAATCATATCATCCATAAATTCTGTGATTGATTCTAGACACAAACTGTTTATTGTCATCATACAGTGTAATTTTTTTACATTGGATTCTTTAAGTAATCTAACTAAATTGTTTCTCCATATATCATATTTAAATCCATCACGAATATATTCATTTTGTGCTGATGAACACTCTGCACTAGTATACATTTCAAATTTTTGTATATCAAAACTAGCTGCAATTAATTTATCTAGGATACCTTCTTTTTCAGGTACCAAGTTACTGTTTACAGCAAAACGCATTGTACTATTGGGATTTTGTCGGAACCAATCAAATAGTTTCCATACACTTTTATGCATTAAAGGCTCACCCCCAGTAATTCTAATTTCCTCTAAACTATCACTTAAACCATTATTCCACCATTTCCAAAATGCCTGTATATACGGATTTTCATCTTCTGTATCAGTTGGACTTGCTGCCCATGGAGCATTATCAATAAAATGACCTCTGCCATCACTTTGAATATTTAAATACGGTCCTTTAGTATTAATATCTTTTACCCAAGTAGTGCTGAATGCAGGATTGCAATAACTGCAAGCAAAATTACATGCTCTATCAAAAGATATTTCTAAAGTTTTTAAATCAACATTTTTTTCATAATCCAAATTAGCAGTATTTAAAATATCTTGATCTTTATATATTTCTGTTTTATAAACTCTATCACTAATATTATTCCTACCTATATCTTCTACTTTCCAGCAATACTCACACTCTTGAGGCTTTTCCCCTGTTTGCATCATTTTACGCATTAATTTTTTATGTTTTGTATTATGAATTGCTTTGTAATTTTCTGCAAGTTCGTCTTTAGGTATCCAATGAGCTGGAGGATGATGGCAACTTGTTGTTTGGCCATGACCTAACCATATAGTTGCATTAAACCATTTTGCTGCACAATAGCTACTACTTATAGGATCTATTATTCGTTCTTTGTACTCTTGTAGTGATTCGTTTTGATTTCTCATTATTTTCTCTTATGTAAATAATTAAATTACTTTATGCAATACTTTCTGCAAAACAATCATTATACCAATTAGTAAGTTCAGGAAATAACTTAATAAAGTTTAATTTTCTCCTGTAATCTATCTGCTGTATATATTGCCAAAAATGTTTTTTATGTAGCTTTAATTTTTCTTCACTTATTTCTTTTTTTCCATTATTAATCCAAGCTATATCTCTTTTTAATTTAGCAATTTCATATTTTTTAAAACCAGTAAAAGTTTTATAATAATTTTCATCTTCTACATTATCTTCCATAAACTTTAAACAATCATACAAAATATCCATTAATTCTGGATAAAATACAGCAATCTGACAACTAAACCAATCTGGTTTTCTTAAATAAGGTATATCAAACCATATACGTTGAAATGGTTTTCTTACAAAATCAGGATGTTTAAATCCGTTATTATCAGGAGGTGTAATTTTAATTTCATGCTGATTTTCTCTGCCAAACTTTTTACGTAATTCTAAAATTAGTTTAAGAAATTCTTTAAGTTTAGGTATACTTAATAAATTGAATGTGTTTATAAAAGATATTTCTGTCCCTTGCGTTTGTTGTAAGAATATATGAATGTTATCTATCAATCTATTATAATCTAGTCCATGTCTAATATACTCTGCTTGTTGGCCTACACTATCTAAACTTACAAACAAACTAAAATGTTTCACAGCAGGTGCAACGTACCAATTATTATTAGTTTCAGGATTTATTCTTGTTTTATCCTCCCACACTCTAATTTTTTCTATATAATGTAATTTTTCAATAAATTTTTCAAACAATTTCTGATCGGGTGGACATAAATTACTTGTTATACTTAAATCCAAAAAACTATTAGGATGTGAATTTATGTAGTCTAAAACCTTATATGTATTTTTATCCATTAAAGGTTCTCCTCCTGTCATTCTGAAAACCTTTATATCTTTATAAAGTTCTGGCCACCAATTCCAAAAAGCTTGCACATAAGGATTATTTTCTGATGTTGATTCAATAGGCATCAAGTTTGCTTTTCTTAAATGATCAATATCGTTGTGAATATAGTTTTCTAAAAAAAATGGTCCATGTTCCATAACTTCACTTTGCCATGAACTACTTAAATGAGGACTACAATAAACACATTTGAAATTACATGCCTGGTTAAAATTAACTTCTACATATCTTGGATTAATATTATTGTCAAAACCTTCAGTAATAACTTCATTCCATGCATCTTCTACCCACCATTCACTGCTTCTGTAATGTCGGTCACTATAATGCGGGCCATCAGGTGCATCTTCTATGTTCCAACAATATTGACATCCTTCCGGACGTTGCCCTTCTGACATCAATTTACGTTGTCTTACTTTTTCCTTTGTGTTATGTAGTGCTTTGTAGTTATAGTCTAATTCTTCTAAAGGCACTAAATGTGTTGGAGGATGGTAACAACTTTGAGTGAGTCCTTGTGGTAAATGCATACTAACTTGTAACCACTTAGCCATACACATAGTAGGACTTATTTTATCTAATTTTTCTTTAGTTGTTGCTACGTTCTCATAATAATTTTTGTCCATGAGTATTCTATCCATTTAACTTAAAATTACTTGGTCTTCCCTTATAAAAGGGTTGGTTCTTGCTGGATTTATATAAGTTTCTTTAAAAAATATACTACCTAAATCGTCAAATTCTGCTATCTCTAATCGTAAATCTTTTCTTAAAACATCACCATAATCTTTAATTTGCTGAATTAAATAATTTTTGTTATAAGTAAAATTATTTTTAGTACAAATACTATCACCATTTGGATCTGAAAATTTTGGTACAATGTCACTATAGAAAAAATCTGTTAACCAATTAAAATCCCTAACATTTACCCAATCCCAATTACTTCTTTGGAAATTTACCATGTAACAACCTAATCTTGCTCCATACATTGCCCATAGTCCATTTGTAATATCACTTCCTATAGTCATCCAAACAAGCAACCTTTTATAGTTTTTATAATGAATATGTTTTTTAAAAAGTTCATGTGTAACTATATCTCCTTGATCCAAACTCATTTTAACGCCTTCTCTAAATCCTGCTCTCCAAGCTTGCAGAGCACTTGCATTGTTATGCACATCACTATAAATGTTATTCATTTGTACATAATGTATGTCCCAACAAAAATCAACTTGTCCTGCTTTTGAAACAGCAATCTCATGGCTTTTCATTTGTTCTACTACAATTTTAGGCCAAAATTTTATACCGCCATTTCCATAAACTAAACCATTAATAATATTTTTTGCGCTCCAACTAACTACATCTACTGACATATCTACTTGAGATGTGTCTATTTCAATATTAAAAAAATCAGGATTAACTATGTTATCAGCATCTACAGTAATAAATCTATCTGTTTCGCTTAAGGCAGCGGCCGCTTTGTGTGCTGCATCACTTCCCCATACTCCATGACTTCTTTTTGCCCAAGGGCATTTTTCTAACAAATCTTGATAATTTTTATCAGCATTCGGTTCATCATAAGATATGAACACTAAATCATATTCAGTTATAGGTATTTTCATATTTTATTTTAAGGTAAGGGTTAGAGTGTAATATGATTGCATTTTCTATATCACACTTAATTTTTTGTTTAATGATAAAAGTAAATTTATTATAATCTTCTGGAATTTTAAATGTTATTTTATCTAATGGTATTTCAATAAATTTATCAAATATTAGTAGCTTTATTTCTTTATTAATCATAGAATTAATTATATTATTTTTTTCTAAAATGTCAATACTAATTTCTTCTTCTAAATCATTATATTTTAATAAAATATTATAATTATCTTCTTCTTTTGTAACTTTAAAAATATTAAAAGTTTGTGAATCTGATTCTCCTATTTCTTCGTAGTTATCTACAATATAAGCTTTATAATTAGCTAAAAACTTTTTTGTATACAAAATTAAATTTTTTAAACTAACTCTGTCTTTAATTTTTTTAATATCAAATTCTAAAAAATCGTTAACTATAAGGTCATTAATTTTTATTGGTATTGTATGGTAAAATAAATTAGGATCATTTTTATTAGCAAACCATATTTGTGTTTCAATATCATTTGCAAGTTTTTTAAAATTACTACGTAATACTGGATTTAAATAAATACGTAACTTATCATTACTACTAAATGTATAAACTTTTAAGTCATAATAATCTATTTCATTTTTTACTGTTTTAATATAGTCAAAAGTTATTCCTCCTAAATTTTTATCTATATTAAAAATTTTCTTTGTTTTTTCTCTTTCAATTACCTTATACTTGTTATCAAATATAATTTTTAATTTATTTTCACTTTTGTTTCCCAAAAGTATGTCTTTAAATTTTTCACTATAAAACTTTTTACATAAAACCGATTCATCATTATAAAATTTTTTTGTAGTTCCTATGTATTTTATATCACCAGTATACTTACTAAAACTTACAAAATTATAAAAATTATTTAAATTATGTGTTATAAGTGAATTTATATCTGCAACTTCTTCTACAGGATCGTCAGCAAATTTTAATCTCATAATAATTCATCCAAACTTTTTTTAAATTCTTTGTTTAAAAATTTAAAGTTACCATAATGTATAGGAAATAATTGTATATAATTTTCAAATTTTACTTTTGAATTTGGCACAAACCATAAATTAGTAAACTTATAAAAATCCCGTTTGTCAATATCAGTATAATTTATTTTAGTAGGAATTAAATCTTGATATAATATTAACTTATTTAAAATTTTATCTTCATTATCTGACAATTTTAAACATAAGGATAAATCTATTCTAATATCTTGATTTTCTATTTTTAAGTCTAAAAAATTCTTATAAAAAGTTTTATAATTAGCTTGTATTTGTGTTAAAAGATTAAAAAATTCTAAAGAAACATTAGATCTTTTATTAAAAAACATTATATGATTATTAACATAATTAAGCTTTATCCTACTAAAGAAATCTTGATAATTATGTTTTTTAATCATTCCTCTGAAATCTAAAGAATTTTTTAAAAATATAATATCTTTAGTGTTTAAATAATCAAACCAGGAGTCAACTGTATTACAAATTAAAAAATCACAATCAAAATATATATTTTTTGCAAATGGGCTAGCCCAATAAATTTGATTAAAATTGCTTATTTTTTTATTTCTACCAAATGTGTCTACAAATTGAGGTATTTCTATTAAATATTCTACTATACTTTCACACTTATTTTTTACTTTATTTTCGTCATCATTACATAATATTAAAGCAACAGGTATATTTTTATTATATTTTTTAAAAGACTTTATGGCATAGTAAGCCATTTCGTGATAAGGTGTAGTTAAATTATAATCTATAAAAAATATTACACCTTCTTCCTCTTGAATTTCAACATTAAGCATACATCTCCATCAAATTATCCCATTTTCTTAAAATAGCTTGTTTGTTCATAATATGGACATCTTGATCTTTCCATTTTACTGCCATATCCTTCCAATTTTCTTTTCTATCATTCGCTAAAAAGTAAATACAATTATCTTTTATTTTAAAAATATCATCTTCTTGCATACTGTAATACATTTGATTTTGAGGTAGTTTACTAATAAAATCTCCTTTTATTCTACCATTTAAAATATGTGTTGCAATACTTACTGCAAAGTCTGTTCTATATAAACCTGTTGGAAATTTATATAAAAATTGGTAATAATCATAATTATCTTTAACATGTGACCATATATCAAAAAACATCTGTGTATAAACATTTTTTGTAAAGTAAATTACAGTCGACCACCACATTTTTATACCTGTATCATTTAAAAAAACTTCTCGTAATGGTGGAAAATTATTTCTAATGGTTAACGCATTTTCAAACATTCCTATATTAATATCTTTATTAAAGATATCTAACAATCTATTATTCATTATTAAATAGTCGCTATCAATCAATAATGTATTTTCAAATGGAGTATAATTTATAACTTCATGTTTATTTGAATTTTTAAATTCAGCAACATATTCATACCAAGGAGAGTCTTTATGTACTCTTTTATTAGACTTATGCTCTACATCTGTAATTAATATATAGTCAAATGCGCTATTGACTGTTTTCTGTCCTAAAGAATCGTTAAGCCAACTAGCAGAACCTTCATCAGTAAGTAATGCAACAGGCAAATTTAAATGTTTTTTAGCTAATTTACCACATAAAGTTGCTATCTTAACATAATCAATCTGATCGTTATTGTATGCAAATATACATACACCGTTTTTATCATAACTCATCGTCTTCCAAATTTAATAATTTTAACATATTCCTTGATCTTGTCATTTTTTGATATTCTTCATAATAAGTATTCATACTTTCAAAATGGACGGATAATAACTTATCTAAAAATTCATTTAAATTATTTATTTTTATAGGATTTGCATTTTGATCTAAAAGTATTGCACTTTCATTTTTTTGAGAAAGTACACTAACATATGAAATTGTCGTAGGATCTGCCATAAACTGACCGGAATTTTCAAACACAAGTAATCTATCAAAAGTTGCGTTTTTTAAATTTACTCTCTGATTTGCTAACGTTAGTCTAAAATTACTAAATTCTAATGCTCGTTCTAATCTTTCATCCATGTTTCCTTTATAAAGTTTGTATTAAATGTAATTCTGGTAGCGTTTGATGATCTTGTATACCGAGTATATTTATATCATTTTTATACCCTAAGTTAAATTCTATTTCTATTTTACCATCTACTAGAGTGTGTGTGGAAGACAAAAAAGAAAATTTAATTAAAACACTTTCTCCTAATGTGCTTAATTTTCCATAAACCTTTATTCTTGTAGATCCATAACTACTGCTGCCATATCCTGAATAACCACTATAATCACTATAATCTGAATATCCACTATATCCTGAATATCCACTGTATCCTGAATAACCTGAATATCCACTGTATCCTGAATAACCTGAATATCCACTGTATCCTGAATAACCTGAATATCCACAATAGCCTGAATAACCTGAGTATCCACTGTATCCAGAATGAAAAGAACCAGTATTACTTGTCCATAAAAGTGTCCAAGATTTATTATTAAGATCTAAATAACTTTTATTAGTGCTATATCCAGTTTGATTTGTATCTCTAAAATTTTTTATATCAAATATTAAAGTACCTAACGATCTAATAATATCATGCAACAAACAATAACCTTGGGTGTTACCATCGTAAGATTTTAACACATATCTATACTGATTTCCACTGTTAAAAAAATATCTAATATCATCAAATGAACTTTGCTCATATTGAATAATAGAATTTATGTCAGTAAACCAAGCGTTTGTTTTTGTATTTATTAACTTTTGTTCTACACTAAAATAATTTGGAGAAGCAGTATTATAAATTTTTATTCCATTAATGGAATTCGAATAAATGTAATTCACAACATTACATATTTCATTAAACTTTGCAGCACTTATTCTATTTCTTTTTTTTACTCGATTAATTAAAGGAAAATTTATATTTGTATGAAGTATAATCAAATTACATCTAGTTATAATTTGGTTCCAATCATATGCAGTAATTAATTCTGTTGGGAAAGGAGCTTTGTTATTTCCCCAACCTAGTTTATAATCAAAATAATTTTCTAAAGATTTACTAAAATCTGCATTGATGTAATAGTCAGAGAAAATTTTGTTTACTAAATTGTATGCATTAATATAGTCATTTTCTTTAATTTGAGTACTATTTTGTACATTGTTTAATAAAATTGTCATTTATAATTCATTAATTATAGTAAAAACTGCACTTTCTTGACTATCAGTTACAATATTATTGTTATAAACATAATTTTGTGGATTATATGTAATTAATTTTATATCAATATTATGTCCTCCGTCTACAAATGCATCATATGGATTTACATATACTACTTTTAATCTTAATTTGTTTTCTTCTGTAATTTTTGCATATATTTTAATTCGTATTGTAGAGCCATAAGAATCTCCATAAGAACCAAAATCGTATCCTGTATATCCTGAATATCCATTATATCCTGAATATCCATTATATCCTGAATATCCATTATATCCTGAATAACCAGTATATCCTGAATATCCAGAATCTGTGTTACCTAAAGGACTTGTATACAATAATTGATAGGTATTCGTTAAATTGTAAAAACCTAAGTTAGTAGAAATACCTAAAAAATTTATATCAAAACATGAGTTTACATCAAAAACTACATGTTCTATTTTATCATATATATTGGTATATATATTATACAAATTGGTACTTCCAACAATATCAGAATAAAATCTCAATCTAATTTTACTACCACTATTAAACCAATACCTCATTTTATCTAAAGAAGACCATTCAAAATCTATTTCGAAAAACAAACTAGTATTGAAAGGTGTAGACCTAGAAACAGTTGTTAAATTTTCTAAATTAGAAATACTAGGAGATAAAACATTTTTTACTAAATTTAATGATTCTATAATTTGTTGTAAGCTTTTAAATCTACTAATACTTAGTTGTTTGTTATTTTGTACTAAATTTTGTAAAGTACCACTTCCTGTGTGATTAATAGAAAGATTTATTCTAGAAATTATGTTATTCCAACTTTCGTAATTAATAACATTAATTTGATCAGAAGCGGGTTGGTTTCCCCATCCAAAATCTAAATCTAAAGAATTTAAATCTGCTATATCAGATAAAGGCCCTGTGTTATCAGCAAATATTTTGTTAATACTGTTTAATAAAATAAAATAATCGTTGACAGTAATTACTTGTTTTTTACTGCCTATGTAAAATGCCATTAACTTTTGCCTTTAATTAGCTAATCTTAACTTTTGCCCTTAATAACAACTTCTATTAAACCCAAGCTTTCTGTTTTTTTGTTTTGTAACGATATTCCAATAATAGCTAGAGAATTATATGTTGGCTCCCACTTACAAGCAGTTCCTTCTATATCACTTGACATGATATAATCTCCTTTATTAAGTTTCCCTATAACTTTACATTTTGTTTTACCAACTAAAACAACAAACGGATGGGTTATATCATCCCCTGCATCTGCATTTAACTCTAATCCAGGAGATGTGCTTATTACACTAAAGGCATAAATATCAGCTTTACTTGTAGTTGTTGTGATTTGTTTTTTTCCGCCTATTTTAATTACGCTACCTGGTTCTATATATTTATCAGCTTGATATCTCTCAGCTAAATCTGCATAATATGCAGAACTAGCAATACCATTAAATTTGTAGTTGTTTTTATCGTCTGTTCCATTTTCATTATTAAGAGTAATACCTTTTAATATTAAAGGAAACCTTACATTATATTGTTCTGTTGTTCCTTCTATCAATTGATCTCCAGCAGGTTGAAATTTTTCATTGCTACTAACAATAGCAACTACTTTATTTCCTACTGAAAACTGCATTATAGGCTTATTTGCTCCACTTATATCTTTAATATACTTTGCACTTACCGAACCGGCAGCAGATGCACCTAATCCTATATTAATCCAAGAGTTGTTGTTACTATAAAATTTTAAAGTATCTTGATTTTCATCATACCAAAGATCTCCTTTATACGGAACTTCTGGTGCTTCTGTCCCTACACTAATATTTTCTATTCTAGTCCAACCTCTTGAAATTCCTAAATAAGTTTTTAACTTATTAATACTTTTATCAAACCACAGCTGACCTATTAAAGGGTTTTGAGGTTGAATGTTGCTAGAAAAATTTTCTAATAGGTGTACAAAATTTTCATTAATACTTTCTCCATAACCACTTGCATTTTTTCCAACTAATTTAATACTTGTATTATATTCATCTATTGAACCATCAGGTAAATTTAATAAAATACTTTTATCTGATTTGTTAATTGTATAACTCATGAACCAATCCTAAATCTTAAAGTGTACACAACTTGAATAACTCTATTTGCACTTTTTTGAATAGGATGAAAAATTACATGTGTTAAAAGTAATCCTAATCCTAAACCTTCTCCATTTGATTTTAACCCTAATTCATCAAATACAAAATCTCCATTTATATCATTAGCATTATCTAAATTACTTTGACTATTTCCTGTCAAATTAAAAGTAGTATCTGTAGCATCAGGTTCATTATATGCCAAAGTTGCTGTAATAATTATATCACTATAATTAAATCCTTCTGTATGACTAACTTCCATTTTATTGGCAGTAACATCAGTGTTATATGCTGTATTGTTTTGGTCTATAATTTTAAAAAAGGTTGGATTATAAAGATTAGCTTCTTGACCTGTAATTTGAGGCAATCTATAAGTAATGTTGCCTACGTTATCTATAGTACTTCCTCCATTCCCAAAATGCATTTCACTTATATATTTGTTATTGTTAGCTAAAGCATTTGCTATAACTTGGCTCATGTTTTCAAAATGAATTGCATTTCTTTTATTTAAAAATATTTGTCCTGAACAAGGATCCCATATTTTAAGATGTCCTTCTATATTACTTGCAGATATATCTTTAAGTTCCATAAACTTTATAATCCATTCTTTTTTTATTTATTTATATAAATCCATTAAATTGTTTCAGAGCTATACTCTCAGGATTAACACTATTTTCCAAGGTTGTGCTTATGTCATTGAATAAAGGATATTTGATAAAATTAATTTTTCCTAGAGTATTTGTATAAATTTCTTTACTAAATCCTTTATCAACTACTACATCATTTATAGTATGTGAAGTTGAGCTCGTATTAAATGCTCCTCTTATACAATTTTTAAGTATATTTCCATCTATGTGATTTACAATAATAATTTCTTTATTAATACTAATAATTAAATTAATCCCGTATTCAGCATATACATTAGACAATGAGCTTGCATTAACTACTTCGATATCTGTTTGTGTAGAACTTATATCATTTAAAAGTGTTGTATTGCTAGCAGAATCAATAGCAAAATATTTAAACATATAAGAACCATCTCCTAGCATACTAAAACTATATGTATTATTATTATAATCACTTTGAACTTTTATTTCTATTGATTCTGTTAATGCTACTTCGGATAATTCTTCTAAATGATTATAACTTATAGGAGATCTTACAAAATTATCTAATAAAGTATTATTGTGAGTGGATCCCTCTAAATTGTTTTCTATTGCATTATTTACAAAATTATTATAATAACTATCTATACCTAATGTTTTTTCATAGCTAGATTCAAATAATAAAACTAACTTATTGTTCACATTATATGTTAAATTATTATCTAAAACAACCCTAATTCCTTGTTCGAAATTTTCTACAATTTGGAAATTTAATTTTTGCAGATTTCCTGTTGCAGTATTTTTCAGATATATATTTGTTAACTTGTAATATCCTGGTAAATTATTTTGTACTAAAAATTTTTTTTCTAAATTAATAGTAGAATCAATATCAATAATAGAAACTGTTTTATTATGTTGACTATAGTTTAGTACATTTAATAACTTATGACTTAAACTATTTCCAGTTTCACTATCTATTTCATTAACAAATGTGTTAATTATTTCATAATAAGTTTTACTATTAAACGTTCTACGTATCTTTGTATGATATGGTTTATAAGCATTTATATAATCAACTAAGATGTCTGTATTTTCATCATCAAAAAATCCAGGGTTAATTTGACCATTACTAACTAGTCTTAATTGTATAAATGTTGTTTTTATTATCCAATCAACATTGTTTTGTTCAGATAAAATATATTTAATTAAAGCAAACCACAAACTTAAATAATATTTTTCATTTTCATTTACAAAAATTTTGTCGGAAATTTCTTGTAAAATTACTTGGAATGCTACATCTGGACCATTGTCAAATGTTTCACTATCAAAAATATCTACATCGAAACCATTATTTTGTCTTGTATCCCATAATAGATCTGATAATTTTATTGTTCCTTTTTCTTTATATATTTTTTTCCATTGTAAAATGCCTGCTAAACTTACAGCTTCATAAATTGCTGATCCTAAATTATTATCTGATAAAACTCTAACTACATCACCTTCATTTATATCTAATTTGCTTAGTTCTATATTATTAGCTACAGTTTTAGTAATTTTTTTCTCAGTATATGTTGTATCAAACCATTCCTCATATGACCAATATTGTGTTAGATCATAATTAGTATAAAAATCTTGTGTATAATTTGTAAATTTAAATTTATTATTGATTGATGACCAATAATTAAATTTATCTACTACATTTATTTCTTTTATAATTTCATTAAATTTCTGTACAAAAATTTTCCTTGCATTAGTTACATTTTGAATCCATGATTGATTTGGTTTAATTTTGTTTCCAAACTTGCTTAATTCATTTATGTGCGATTCAGGTATTTTAATTTTATTTTTTATACCAATAACACTATTACTATATATTGCACTTTCTAAATTTGTACTCAAGGTGTTAAATAAACTGTTATCTAAAACAATGTCATCCAATTCTACAGTGTTTGTAATCTTTATCCAAGGAAAAATTCCAAAAAACTGATTTTCTGGAAGGGTAAAACCATAACTATCTAAAGTTCCATCATTATTAAAATCAAAATTTTCTATATTAGACCAAGGATACCATATACCTTCAGGTATTTCATAACCAGCCTGTGTTGTTGTATCAGGATATGCAGGGTTACTATCACTACTTATAGATTGAAAAGTAACATAGTATTCATTGTTAAATTTAACAATATCATAAGGCTTAAATGTAAAATTTTGCTCTGTTAATACATTATTATTATCTTTATTAGTAATTATTTTGAAATTGTTACCATCATCATATACATAATTAACATCAATAGCTTCTTGTTTTGTTTTTACTAGAGTATAAAATTCTTTGTACTCTATTTGATCACGGAATCCTAATAAACTGTCTGTCATTTTATTTTTAAACAGCTCAGGAACAATACTTGTATTATCATTTTCTCGTAAAGTAAACCATTCCAAATGTTGGTTATTATCTGTTAAATTTAAATTAATTTGGATAACACTGTTTTCATTAATTATATCATCAATATTAGAAACTATTATTTCATTATCGTTTATTGGAGCGCACCATTTGATACCTCTTGCAGTTGGATTATTAATAATACCCGCTATTTCTATAGTTGATAAAGATCTTGTAGTAATATTAGGTATTTCTAATTTGTCTTTTACCCAAAAATAGTAGACAGTCTCAAATTTTCTACTGTCTTGATTAAACTCTATATCACTTGTATAGTAATAATAAATGTCTAAACCTTCTGTTACAGTATAAGGAACTCCTTCTAATTTTTTACCTTCAAAAATTCTACCTATATTATCCAAATACTCACTAGGTGGAACAGGACTTTTGGTCCATTCATATACATCTATACTACTTACACTAAATTGTTTACCCCAATATTGTTTCCTGTACCAACTAGGACCTTGTTCGTAATTGTAATACCTAACTGTATTAAGGTTCCACCAAGTTTTTCCAATATATTCATTATTCCAAGATGTATTTTCATTATAATTTAAATCAGGGTCATTTGTTTCATTATAATCTGCAGGATCATACCAAGTTTTAAAATCTAGCTCTTTATCTGCAATACCAGGTATTATACCTTTAAAAGGATCATAGACTTCTAATTCTATCAATATTTCATTTTTAATTTTGTTATAAAGTGTAACATTATCTATTGCACTAGTGTTTGTTTGCATAGGATGAGTTCTTAGCATTCGTTGTCCTACAGTACCATCAGGTAAAGTATTAAACCCATATTGATTATTAACAGCATTTTTATAATCATCTGCATCCCATTTTAACCATAATTCTAACCCTGTAGATTGATTATGTGTATAAACTTCCCAGTTACCGCTAGGCCCATTATCAACATAAGCTAAATTACCATCTCTCCAAAAATAACTAGGATTTTTAGTTGTTTTGCCTAAATCATGGACATCTTTAAACCTAGTAGGCTTAAAGACAAAGAATTTACATGAATGTTCGTTTTGGTCTATAAATTCTTCAATATAAAACATACTATCTGCATAGCTTTTTCCATTAGAATCTACTCCTTCAGGGAAAGAATTAACTTTATGTATACCGTTAAGATTTAAATTATTTTCTGCACCATTTATTAAAATATAATCATTAATTTGTAAATGATGATCTCCATAACACTTTACAAGAGCAAGATCTCCTGCAACATTTCCTTTGCAAATTTCATATGCAAAATTTCTAGGAGGTATTAAATCTATTTCTTCATCAGTATTTTCACTGTCGTCATAATCCATTAATTGTAAAACATTAAAACCATATTTGTCATAATCACTAAGCCATACGCTAAACAAACCTTCTTCACTTTGACAAAGCCAATAAGCGTCATCATAATATATTGCATCTATACCATTAGGACCCAAATATTCAAATCGCATTGGTGTAGGAGGATTTATTGTGACTACATGTCCATCGTCCTTACGTTCTGTAATAGTAGGAAACATTACAGCAGTATAAGAATTATTATCTTCATTTACTACTTCTAACATTGTATATTTTTCATTGTTTCCTGAATATGTAAATGTAGATCCTATAAGTGGTATTTTTCCTCCTACCTTTTTAAATGTCATAGCATCTCCACTTTGCACGTCGCCATACACTGTAGTTGTAAATGGAGGTTGTGCAGGAATATTACGTTGAGCTTTAAAAAGTTTTCCTTGGTATCTTATAAGATCACCTTCTCTATATTCCAGGTTATTTTTCCAATTATCATATTTAAATAATGTGTTTTGAGATAAATCTATATCTTGTAGTTGCTGAAGATTGCGTATTTCAAATGCTGCATCTCCAACCATAGGATATCCTGCGTTAGGTAAGTCTTTTTGATATTGTGTAAAAAATATATTATTATTTTGAAATTGTAAATATTCTCTCGTCCTAAATACTGCTTCATTATTAATATAATCATTTGGCAAGACTAAAATGCTTATACCAATAATACTACTATTTGCATTTGTAGTTGTTATAAACAATCTATCAGGACAATCGTAAGGAACTTCAAAAATTAATTTTTTATCATTATAAGTAACACCTTTGTTATAAACATTAAGAGTTGATAATTTCCCAGAACCATTAATAGTAGTAATTATTAAATTATCATCTTTTATATAATTTTTTAATTGCTCATCAACAAAGAATGTATATTCATGACCTTGTAGTAATACAAGAGTTTTACCAGCTACTTCATTATTAACAGTAAATCTAAGTAATGGAGCGAAATTTTGTTGACTATCTGTTAGTAAGCCTAAATAAAATTTATGTGTTAAAACTGGTTGATATTTAGGTTTCCAAATCCATTTTTTATCATTGTTTAAAATAGAAATCTTATCGTCAGCCTGTAAATCTTTGTTGCTATCATATTGTTTTAAAAATTCTATTATCTGTGGATTAGTTTTAACTAATTGTTTTGGTAATTCAAATTCAATAGTATCTGATCCTTCTACATCACCTAATTCCCCTAATCTAAACAGCCATTCATCTTTTGTATTAATTTGATAATCACTT
>Ga0102963_1000338_pt1 | contig 20189 bp, 14 predicted proteins | sample SalPon2_C_H2O_MG_2_FD_84522 | JGI IMG/M metagenome (GOLD analysis project Ga0102963, IMG submission 84522) | Salt pond water microbial communities from South San Francisco under conditions of wetland restoration - Salt Pond MetaG SF2_C_H2O_MG | ecosystem: Environmental > Aquatic > Non-marine... | reverse complement strand
TTCATTAGTTTTCAATTAATTTCGCCCCTTCCAATAGAGAGGTGCCTGAGTGGTTGAAAGGGCCCGCCTGGAAAGCTGGTATAGGGGCAACTCTATCGAGGGTTCGAATCCCTTCCTCTCTGCCATGGTACAGTAACAAACTGTGTCAAAATGCTCAAAACCAGTGTTTTGAGCATTTTTTTTTTGATTTGCATAGTTATTAAACCAACAAGCCTGAGGTAATATCTCAGTGAAGACGCCGTAAGGCGTCTTTTTTTGTTTTTAGGGCCTCAAGGAGCAGTTTGTCGACGCAAAATTTATATCGGTGTCTTTGGAATAGGCTGTTCGCCGATTAATCTTAAAAGTCTAAGAGACTTAAGCTTAGGTTCATTGGTTTCGTTAAAGCGTTGCCCATAGGGGTACAAAACGCTTACGAAGTATGCTGAAAAGCAATAAAAAACCCCGCGCAATCGCGGGGTCTGATTTGTGGCTTTACGTGTAATTAGATTTCTTTCTTGGCGAGATAAAAATCAACGCGTTCAATGCTATCATCTGCCAAGCGGTTATCCATCTCCTCCAAAGTTTTTGGTGGAGGTATGATCACTTTTTCACCTGGTTTCCAGTTCAACGGCATTGCCACTTTGTGCTCATCGTTGAATTGAAGCGCCTGCAAAGAGCGGACGATTTCTTCCATGTTTCTACCCAGCGCACTTTCGGTTTGTCACTTACTTTATTTATATGATCCAACTTATATTTAATCACTTTCTGCCCAATGATTTATACATTTTGTTATGAGTTTTATTTTCCCTTGATTATTTTTTGAAGAGTGAGATTTTCCAATCTCAACAAGTATATCCCATCTGGAAGGTCATTAATGTCGATGACTGAATTCAATCCATTTAGTGTTCCTGTTTTCAATTTTCTGCCAAATAAATCTATTAATTCAAATTCAATATGGCTAAGCTGTTTTTCTGAGGCTACCGTAAAAAAACCATTCGAAGGGTTTGGATATATTTTAAGTTCATTGTACGCAGAAGCATCATTGATTTCAAGTGAATTATCTTGTATGCATCGAACACAATTACCATCTGCTCGTGCTCTATTTGCCATCATAGCATTACTCAAACTAATTCCTAGATTTCGTGACTCTACGCCATTCAGATCACTACTTCTATATCCTACAAAAGTCCCAACGTTTCCAATTGCGCCAGTCATTCTGCTTCTTGCACCAGCGATGGGTAATTTTAAAACGGAAGCAAAAGCACCAGCTGCATCATTAGAAGTCCAACTTAATCTCTCTGCTTCCCATTCTGCTTCTGTAGGCAAACGGAACCCATTTGGACATGGGTTGTTTATTCCATTTACTCCTTGCCAAAGCAAATCATTTGACGGTGTAATCCAATCATCTGAGCCAATAATAAAGTCAGAATGACCAGGGTTGTTTGATGTTGATACAATTGTTGTTGTGCTTGAATTACTAAGTTCGTGTCCATCGGTTAATCTTCCCCATTGATAGAGAGAGCCATAAGATGCTGAATCTGTAATAGATATAGCTACCTGACTGGCACCTAAATTTCTGTCCATCCAAGTTCTGCCAGTGATTGCATTCGTTACCGTTGAAACCTGTGAATAGGAAGCAAGGTTAAATAGTACAAATACGATAATTAATATTTTTGTTTTCATAGATTTTTTATTCTTTAATCAATTTGAAAGGTGCAAGTTCTGGATTATCAAAATGGATGAAATATACTCCATTAAGCAAAGCATCAATATTAATTTCATGTTTCTTACCGTTTATTGTACCAGATAAAATCAATGATCCTTTATTGTCAATAAGCTTATAACTGATATTTTCTAAGTTCGTTTCAGAGCTTATCCAAACAGTAGAATTTGCAGGGTTTGGATAGCAGGTTACACTATCGTTATAAATTAAATCACTTACAGATAATACAATGTTAGAAAGAGGGAACCTAAAAACACCTTTAGTGTCTGTAGCTGCAACAATAAAGTTGTCATTTAATTCCAAATCAAAAATTGTTAGGTCTAATAATCCTGAATTAATTGCGACCCAAGTATCACCATTGTCAACAGAGCTAAAGACTCCAGCACCAAAAGACCCTGCAACAATTATGCTGTCATTACTGGCAAAACCTCTATAAGACCCATTAGGTAGTCCGCCACTCAATAGCGTCCAATTTAAGCCATAATCCATTGATCTGAAAACACCTGTACCTACTTGTCCACCTGCGAACAAAGTTGACCCCTTGGCTTCTATCGCTCTGAATTTAGAGGAACTACTAAGTCCGTTGTTGATTGTTGTCCAATTTGTTCCCCAATCAACACTTGTATATATACCAAATCCATTTGTACCGACAAAAAGTGTGTCATTTATTGAGGTAACACAGCGTACATCTGTACCAGAGAGTCCAGCAGCAGTCCAATTATCTCCATTATCCAAAGATTTGAAGACCCCTGAAGGACCAACTACAATTAGATACGGAGATGAATAAGTTATTCCACTGGTTAGTAAATTCGTTAATCCTAAGTTTTTTTGGATCCATGTAGATCCGCTGTCGGCGCTTCTGTAAACCCCTTGACTCGTGCACGTATAAATGTAAGTTCCATCAAACGCAAACCCACGTGTTGGTCCAATTGAGTCATTACCCGTGTTCGAAGAAATATAGGTTTCTGCTTCATCAATAGATGAATATGCACCCGTGGCTCCTCCAGCCAAGTTATAGGTTCCAAAAGTTATTAATGATTGCATATTTAAGGACTCTGTACCTAAGCTTTGTGTCCACTGAGCATTGCAAATACTTGACAAAAGAATTGACAAACAGATAGTAATAAAAGGTTTCATAGTGGTATTTTTTATTATGTTTTTCTTTTGGACGTTTGAATTTATCAAAGGTTTAATTTAGAATTGTATTGATTACTCATAACTTCTTTTATGCTCTGGTTTATGCCCGTTGAAAGAATGTCCACCACGCTAAGTAGCGGTTAGCCCACTGGTAAGCTCTTAAAAGTTTAGATTCTAATAATCAGCAATGTAAGGTCCCGTTGTTAACGAGATTTCACCTTAGTAATACGAAAACAAGGAGTTTTGGGTTCGATTCCCTCTAAAAATATAGATCGCTGATAATGATCGCTTTGAGAAATATTTGGTATGCTCTAATAGCACGAAAACTAGGCTAAGTGTCTGTGTTTTCAGTATTTTAAACTTTCGGAGAGAGGGGTGCTGGAATCTTTTCTTGTAAAGACTTGCTAATCAATAATTAACAGCGCTTGTTTCTAAGCGGGGTTACGATTTGGATACTTATCCTCCGACAGAGGGCTTCTCCGTGAAGAAGCGGGGCAGGTTTCAGGGCAGAGCTTTGACGATTTTTACTTTTCGTGACGATTATCACGCTTCGAAACTACTCGATTCTCCGTTGTAATCAAAGGTGATGTTATGGAGTTCTTTCAGGAATTGTCTATCTTTGTATGGATGGAACGCCTTATACACTACTTATCAAAATGCGCTGTGCTGCTTGCAGCCCTTGTTACAATAGGGCATAGTTTAGTTCCACATGTCCATTCGAATGAGGTAGAAGGAATTAGTGGAACGACAAATCCACAAGAAAACATCTTCTTACACATGTTCTCGCTGGATCTAGGTGAGCGACATTTAGAAGAAATCACCCTGCCGTCTATTGACTATTCTTTGCAGTTCTTCGATACTCCTGCTGTGCATGCTTCTGTTTTGGAAGCCGACACTCGAGTGGTTTGGAGTGCAACTTCGCCTTCTCTTCAAGGTGAGCATTATTCCTGTTTAGAGGTAAGAGGTCCCCCAGCTGTGGCTTGATTCGTTTTTCGAGTACACGACCTTTTATCAAAACATACATGTTAGCAAAAATCATCTCGTACAGTGTACGAAATCCCCTTATTGTCGGAATTGGCATTGCATTACTCATAGGATCAGGAGTATTCTCATTAACCAAAATTCCATTAGACGCAGTACCTGACATCACCAGCAATCAGGTGCAGATTGTAACCCAAAGCCCTGCGCTCAGCGCGGAAGAGGTGGAACAATTCATCACCTATCCCTTAGAATTGACCGTTCAGAACCTCCCTGGTGTCGAAGAGGTTCGTAGCATTAGCAAATTTGGATTATCCATTCTCACCGTGGTTTTTGATGAGGAGGTGGAAGACCTTCGCGCTCGGCAACTGGTCTCGGAACAATTGGATATCGCCAAGCAAGAAATCCCTATGGAGCTTGGAATTCCTGAAATGATGCCGATCACCACCGGCCTTGGAGAGATTTATCAGTACGTACTTCGCGTTAGAGCGGATGCGCCAAGGCAGTATTCAGCCACGGAATTACGCACCATTCAGGATTGGATCATCAAAAGACAGCTAGGCGGTATTCCAGGAGTCATTGAGATTTCGAGTTTCGGGGGCTTCGTAAAACAATACGAAGTAGCTCCTTATCCATCAGAATTGGCCAAGCACCAAGTATCCTTGGAGGAATTAAGCGCAATCATTGCGGAAAGTAATCACAGTGCTGGAGGGAGTTACTACAGTGCAAATAATCAAAGTTTCTTTGTTCGTGCTGACGGTCGAATTACCGACATCGAAGCGCTGAGGTCCTTGCCCGTTCGAGTAGGTCATCAAAAGGCTCCTGTTTTGTTGAGCGATCTAGCTGACGTAGGAGTGGGAAGTGCTGTGCGTTTTGGTGCAATGACCATGGATGGACTTGGAGAAGTCGTGGGAGGTATTACCCTGATGCTTAAGGGGGAAAACGCACATGCCACTGTCAGCGAGGTACGAGATCGTGTCGCATCCGTGCAAAAAAGCCTACCTGAGGGGGTATTTATCGAGCCTTATCTCGATCGCTCTGCTTTAGTAGATCGCACCACCGCTACAGTAGCTAAGAATTTGGTCGAAGGTGGATTGATCGTGATTTTGGTTTTGGTGCTCTTGCTCGGGAACTTACGCGCTGGGCTGATCGTGGCTTCTGTGATTCCGTTGGCCATGCTCTTCGCGATTACATTAATGAATTACTTTGGTGTTAGTGCGAATCTGATGTCGCTTGGTGCGATCGATTTTGGTATCGTCGTGGATGGCGCTGTGATTGTAACTGAACACGTATTAGCTGTTTTAACGGTCCAGCAATTGGGTAAGAAGTTGACGAAGGAGGAATTTCAGAACGCAGTGACGAATGGGTCGGTGGAGATGATCAAATCGGCCGTGTTTGGGGTTCTTATAATTCTGGTTGTTTTCTTGCCAATTATTTCCTTGGTCGGCATTGAAGGAAAAATGTTCCGGCCAATGGCGCAAACGGTGAGTTTTGCACTGATTGGGGCTTTGCTTTTGTCGATCACTTATGTGCCTGCGATGATGGCCCTGTTCATGAAGAAGGAGGGAACTGTGGAGCCGGCGTACAGCAAATTCTTAGTTGCCGCGCTAACTAAGCGGTACGTGCCGTCGCTCGAGTGGGCATTGCGCCATTCAAAGCTCGTTATGGCGGTGTCTGTCCTGGTGTTTGTTGGAAGTGTTTGGAAATTCACTTCGATGGGTAGTGAGTTCATACCGAAATTGGACGAAGGGGATCTTGCCGTTCAACTTCAGCTTCCAACCGGGACCTCATTGGAGGAGAGTATTGCAACCTCTTCAGCTGCAGAGCGGTTGCTCATGGATGAATTTCCTGAGGTGCATCATGTGGTTTCAAAAATTGGGACTGCAGAGGTTCCTACAGATCCTATGAGCATAGAACAGGCTGACATCATGATTATTATGGACCCAGATGTAGAAATGGGTGGCGAAGAGAAATTGGCGCTGATCGAAGAAATGGATGCACTGCTTGCTCGTGAAATACCCTTTGCTTCTTTTGAGTTTACCCAACCTATCGAGTTGCGTTTTAATGAGTTGATCTCCGGTGCCAAGAGTGATATCGCGGTGAAATTATTCGGTCCAGACTTTGAAGTATTGTCGAACTATGCGGATAAAATGGTTCCTGTGATAGGTGCCGTGGAAGGCGCTACGGATGTGAAAAGAGAGCAAACTGATGGTCTGAATCAGCGACAAGTGGAGTATGATCGCAGTGCGATGGCCATACACGGGGTAACTGTGGAAGCGGCCAACAGTGTTGTAGAAGCTGCTTTCGCAGGGAGTGCAGTAAGTACCCTTTATGAAGGCGATCGCAAGTTCGATGTAGTGATTCGTTATGCTGAAGATTTTCGCCGTCAGCCCAATCTAAACGATCTCTTTGTTCCGAGTGCTGATGGAGTGCTCGTCCCAATGTCAGCCTTCGCTCGTCTGGTGTATCGACAAGGGCCTGCATTGATTTCTCGGGAGAATGGCCAACGTAAGATTGTTGTGGGCGCGAATGTACGTGGTCGTGATATCGCGAGTGTTGTTGCGGACATTCAAGCCGGTATGGAGGGTTTAGATTTTCCGGCGGGCTATTATGTACAATACGGAGGTGATTTCCAGCAGTTGCAGCATGCTCAGGCTCGCTTGTCTGTCGCAGTTCCCGTGTCATTACTAGCGATCTTCGTATTGCTGGTCATCACATTTGGTAATCCTCGTTTAGCGGTTATGGTGTTCATCACCGTCCCTATGAGCACGATTGGTGGTATTGCTGCGCTCGCGCTACGAGGCATGCCCTTTAGTATAAGTGCCGGGATAGGCTTTATTGCATTGTTCGGAGTGGCAGTGCTTAATGGTATTGTTATGGTGAACGTATTGAAGGAATACAAGGGTTCAGGTCCGAAGGAGATTATAGCGTTAGCTGTAAAGCGTCTTCGTCCGGTGGTGATTACTGCGGCTGTTGCAGCCTTAGGCTTTGTGCCAATGGCTATTTCGACAGGCGCGGGTGCTGAAGTGCAGAAGCCTCTAGCGACTGTGGTTATCGGTGGATTGATTACCGCAGCATTGCTGACGTTAGTGGTGTTGCCAGTGGTGTATTACAAGTTCAGTAGCCTATCCTCGAAGATGATTACGCGTGTAGCTCTTGTGTTGATCATGTTGCCTCAATTCGCTCATGCGCAAGAGGTGAGAAGTTTAGACGAGGCGATGGAGCAGCTTGGAGTTTCAGGGTTTGGTGTGCTACGGGCGGAATTGGTTCTGGGCAAGGTAAAGGCTTCAAATAGTTCGCAATGGACGGCGCCACTTCAAGCATCGATGCAAAGAGGAGAGATTAATGGAGATTTTCAGACGGATTATTGGTTGCAACTGGAATGGATGTTGCCTTCGTTAACGGCCATGCCTGCGCTTTATGCATTGCAGAAGTCGAAGGTTGAAGATGCCGAAAACAGAGGCTTCTACATGAAGGAGTTGGAGCGTTATAGCCTTCGTCAGCAATGGAATACGTTGCAAATGCATGAGGCCATCTTGGACCAATTCGAACGAAAGTATGCCGAGGCGTTAATACTTCTTGAGCGCGTAGAGGCCCAATCCGAGCAGGGGATATTACCGCAGCGAGATGTTCTACAATGGAACGTATGGACTGAAGAATTGCACCACGAACTCAAAAAGTGGTTAAAAGCTACTGATCAGCAACGTGCGCAATTAAATAGTAGGGTCGGCTGGTCCGGTCTTGATTGGACGGCAAACGAGCCTACTGCAGTAGTACCGGTTCCTGGGTTGGTGGATGCCAATTCTTCCTTGCTTTTGGTGCTAGAGGACGGCACCCTCGCAGTAATGCAGCATGCTTTAAGGTTAGAACGCAGCAGCTGGATGCCTGAGTTTGGTGTTGGGACATTTAGTCAGCGTTTAGAAGGTGTAGCAGGTTTTACAGGACTCACGGTTTCAGCGCAAATTCCTATTGCGCCAAACGTGTACACGGGTAAAGTTCGTGAGCGCCAAATAGCTGTGAGTGAAGCTGAGATTAGCTACGAGCAAGCACGCCGAGAATGGACGAATCATGTCCAGGTACTAGCGCGTGATCTTACACGCTGGGCAGAGGAAGATCATCACGATGAACATGCCGTACCAGTGAACTATTGGGAGGTATACCAAGCCGGTGGATTGGACCTTCAAGGCCTTTGGGAATCCATGTCTGCGTATTACGATTACAAGATTTTAATGGAAGAGCATTTCTACTCGCGCCAAGCGGTCGTTGAGGAATGGAACTTCTACAACAAAACGAAATAAGATGAAAGCATATATTCTTGCCACAGTGGCAATTCTAGGTTTGGTTCAATGTCAAAGCGAGGCAGTCGAATCTGATACAATAGCCGTTGAAGAGACTCCCGTTGCTTGGGAGCTGTCAAAACCAATTTTAAAAAGGAGTCAACTCGAGTTGAATTTTCCCGGTGTAGTCGAGTTCCAGGAGCAAGGCCAGCAAGAGATTTCATTCCCCATTGCTGTCCGGATAGAGAAATTTTACAAAGCACCAGGAACTTGGGTGAAAACCGGGACTAAGATTGCGGAGATTTCACATCCAAATTTGATTGAATATCAGCGCACCTATTTTCAGACAAAGGCAGAGTTTACCGCCAGCCAGCAGCATTACAAACGCTGGAAAAACTTACGTACTAATGGTCAAGCTTCCGAGTCAGAGTGGAATACTGTGGAGCTCGCTCACGACAAAGCTAAAAGCGCATTAGCAGCTTCACAAGCAGTGCTTGCTTCATTCGGAATACAGGCAGAAAACTTAGAGACCATTCTCCCTTCAATCCCGGTATATGCATCAATAGACGGACAGTTGCAGTCCTTCTTGGTATCTGCGGGGGCATATTTACCTAGTGAACGTCCGCTCGTTAGAATTGTAGATGCTGGCATGAAAAGAGTTACCGCAGAGCTCACTCCGGTGTTGGCCGAGCAGATTTCAAGCAATGATACCGTAAGGATCAACTCACGTCACGGTGCCGTTCAAGGGTACGTTACAGCTGTAGGAGACGGTTCGACAGACAAGAACACCAGCAGTGTATGGATTGATATCGATGGTTCGTTTGATGGAAAGAGTGGAACACCAGTTCAGGTGGCCGTCAACGTGCGCGGGGCCGAGGCTTGGAGCGTGCCGCTTTCTGCCGTTTTGTACGAAGGCAATCAAGCGTTCATTATACAACAGCGTCCAAATGGAAATTTCGTGAGAACAGACATCGTGCTGTCCGCTAGTTCCTCGAACGAAGCCTCTTTCACTTGTGCTGAAAAGAAGCGAGTCGAATGGCCCGTTGTAGTGCGTATGGCGAATAGAGCGTACAGTTTAGTCTCGGGAGCCGAGTAATTGAATTGAATGTGGTAATTTTACATATATTAAACGTATAGCCTTGCATGATGTGGCCGAGAATTTTTAGAATACTCTATGTCGTGATCACCGTATTTATTACCGTGTATTTTGTGTTGCTTGGCAAAGCGTACTACAGTCTTCCGCTAGAGGAGCGGTTTTACAGCGAACAGCACGCTGCGTTGAAGGCTTCCGGGGCTTTTGGACATGGTATTGGCATAGTGGGCACTGCCATGATTTTGGTCGGAGTGGTGATGTACATTCTCGCTAAAAAATATGGCTGGTTGACAGGGTGGGTTCGTTTGAAATACCTTCTTGAGTTTCACATTTTCCTGTGTACTCTTGGACCCATTTTAGTTCTTTTCCATACCACATTTAAGTTCGGCGGCGTTGTTTCAGTGGCATTCTGGAGCATGGTCATTGTAGTGTTGAGTGGTGTTATTGGGAGATTCCTGTACATAAGGCTTCCTAGGGACTGGCAAGGGCGTGAATTGACCCATACTGATGCTATTGTGGCATTGCAGCGATTAGAGCAACTTGAGGCTCCTTCCGATGAAGATAGAGCGCGAGCATCACGTCTGAAAGCCCAATTGCGTTCTTTGAAGAGGAACCAAGAGTTTTTTAAGTATTGGCACATTGCACACAAGCCGTTTGCCTTAATCATGTTAGTGGTCGTGGTCATACACGTTGTCGCAACACTGCTTTTAGGGTTTAGATTATGGGAATAATAGAATGGGCAGTATATGGAGTGACCGTGGCTTTTGTCGTTATGGTCGTATGGGTGTATGTCCGTAAGGCGAACAAACAAAGCTCTGCCACCCTTGCAAAAGTGGAGGTGGCGAAGGAAATCGGAACCTTCGAGCCGATCTCACTATATCCGCACATTAATCTTAGCGCTTGTATGGGCTCGGGTGCTTGTATTACGGCTTGTCCAGAGAAAGATGTGATTGGTATCGTAGATGGAAAAGCGACGATTATTAATGCAACCAGTTGTATCGGTCATAGCGCGTGTTTTTTAGCATGTCCGGTAGATGCCATCACACTGCGGATTGGTACTGCGGAGCGCGGTGTAGAATTGCCCCACGTTATGCCGAACTACGAGAGTAATGTGCCAGGAATTTTCATAGCGGGAGAGCTTGGTGGTATGGGACTTATCAAAAATGCTACGGAGCAAGGGGTGCAGGCAATAGAGGGGATTTCCGCGTATTTAAATGGAACGGATCGCACAGCAAAGACGGATCTTGTCATTGTGGGTTCTGGTCCTGCTGGAATTGGTGCTGCTTTGCGCGCACGAGAGCTTGGATTACAGGTGAGAATAGTCGATCAAGAGTCGCTTGGAGGAACCGTATTTACGTTTCCAAGGCAGAAGGTGGTGATGATCAAGCCGATGGAACTTCCTGGATATGGCGAAATAAAATTGGTCAATACCACTAAACAAGAGCTACTCGATATTTGGAAGGCCGCCTTAGCTATTTTCGATATTAAGGTAGACGAGGGCTTTAAAGTGACGGGTATTCAGCCGTCGGATGGGGGCTTTGAAGTGAAGATTGATCAAAAAGAATCTATTCATACCTCAGCGGTATTGCTGGCGATTGGACGAAGAGGTACTCCCCGCAAGCTTGGGGTGCCTGGAGAGGATTTACCGAAAGTCACGTATAAGCTCATAGAACCCGAGCTCTATGAAAACCTTGATATCCTCGTTGTTGGAGGAGGGGATAGTGCGGTCGAAAGTGCTATGCTGTTGATGGACCATAACAAGGTCACGCTGAGTTATCGAAAATCATCTTTCTCTAGGATAAAGCCGGATAATTCATCGAGGTTAACTGAAGCGATTGACCGTGGTAAAATCGAAGTTATTTATACTTCGAATGTTACGCGAATTGAGGAAAAAGAAATTACCTTAGAAGTAGGAGGTTCTTTACAACGCTTAAAGAATGATCAAGTGTTTATTTTTGCAGGAGGAGAGCTGCCTAATGCGTTTTTAAAAAACACAGGAATTGAGGTCAAGGCACATTTTGGCAAAACCGTTCGAAAGCACCGTAAATGATAATTCAACGCTTCATATTATTCATTGGCATTGCGCTATTACCCGCTCAGCTTTGGGGACAATTCTCTCCTGGTGATTTGAGTCGAGCACATGCGCACCTTGAAGGGATGAAGAATTGTACGCAGTGCCATGATTTGGGGTCTGCGATCAACGAAACGAAGTGTTTAGATTGTCACGTTGAGATCGAGTCGCTTCAAAGCATGCAAAGAGGCTACCACAGTAGTAGCGAAGTGTTAGATAAGAGTTGTGTAGACTGCCATAGTGAGCACCACGGAAGGGCTTTTGATGCTACACGCTTTGACTCAGTAGGTTTTGATCATAATCTCGCCGGTTACGAACTTTTGGGTGCGCACAAGGAGGTAGATTGCCGGGAGTGTCATCAAAAAGAATATATCGCTAATGCTGAGGTAGCCGAGTTAAAAGGCACTTACCTCGGTCTAGAAACGGCATGTCTGAGCTGTCATGAGGATCAGCACAGGGGACAGTTGGCCGATGATTGTTTACAATGTCACGGTATGGAGGACTGGATACCGGCTTCAGAATTTGATCACAACACAGCAGATTTCCGACTTACCGGGGCGCACAGTTCTGTGGATTGTAAAGAGTGCCATTCCGATCAGAGCGATGATGAAGGGGTATTTGCGAAATACGTCAACATCGAATTTGATCAATGTACAGATTGCCATGATGATCATCATGATGGACGTCTTGGTCAAAACTGTACGGAGTGTCATGGTATTTGGAATTGGTCCGTGAAGGATGTTGAATCAACCTTTGATCATGATCGTACGCGTTATCCCTTAACGGGTAAGCATCTAGAGGTAGCTTGTGAAGAGTGCCATACCTCACCATCCTACAGTAATCTACCGTTTGCTCGATGTACAGATTGCCACGATGATTATCACGACGGTGATTTTGAATTGGCGGAAGGCGGTATTCGCGATTGTGATGAATGTCATTCCATCGATAAGTCATTTACGTGGTCCAGTTATGGTATTGCAGAACATCAAGAAAGTGTCTACCCCCTTGAGGGCGCGCATCTAGCGACCCCCTGTTTTGCGTGTCACCAAGAGGAAGAGGAAAAGTGGTCGTTTAAGTTCGCTTCAAACGATTGCATCACGTGTCATGACAACGTGCATGAGGGTTTTTTGAAGGATTCTTTTACCGCAGATAACGGCTGTGTAACCTGTCATGAAACTAGCAATTGGTCGGCGATAACCTTCGATCATAACCGCACGGAATGGCCGCTTGAGGGATTGCATCAGGAGGCCACTTGTGCTTCTTGTCATATGCCTAATGGAATAGAGGAACAGCTTTTTGCACCGATGGACATGTCCTGTGTAGCCTGTCATGAGGACGTGCATGCTGGCCAATTTCTTACCCCCAACACAGAACCCGCAAACGATTGCGCCCGTTGTCATAGCCCGGTAGACGCCTGGTCACCGGTGCATTTTAATCACGACGATTCTAAGTTCCCATTAGAAGGCAAACATATTGAGGTAGCATGTAAGGCATGTCATACCGAGCAAAACTATAACGGTACAACTACAGTGTTGTACAAAACGAATCAACTCAAATGTATAGATTGTCACGGATCCTAATATTGTGTTGCCTCTTTTTCCTAGAGGCTGCAGGTCAAAATACTGAACATCCGCATGGAAATGGCTTTGCTATTGACTGTGCGAGCTGTCATAATGCTGAAGGCTGGACCATTAACGAGGTTACTTGGGACCACGGACAGACCGGTTTTGATTTAGATGGGCAGCACCAAGAGACCTCTTGCGTCAGTTGTCACAATGCACTGAATTTCACAACTGCCAGCAGCGAGTGTACTTCCTGTCATGTCGATGTCCATCAAGGTTCGGTAGGTAATGATTGTATGCGTTGTCATACCACGGCTTTTTGGATTGTGAGTGACGTTCAGTCCATACATGAGGATAACGGTTTCCCTCTAGACGGGGCGCACTTTACTGCTGATTGTAATGAATGCCATACCGGTGCCAATGAACTTGTATTTCAAAGGTTGGGGACAGATTGTGCGCAATGTCATACCCCAGACTTTTTAGCGACTAGTGCGCCTAATCATCAGACGGCCGGCTTTGGTATGGATTGCGCCTCATGCCACGATCCTTTGGCCTCGGACTGGGGAGGAGAAAACTTTCACACCTTTTTTCCTTTAGAAGGGGGACACGGAAATGTGAGTTGTACGGAGTGCCATACAACAGGAAACTATCAAGATGCATCGCCGGAATGTGCGAGCTGTCACTTGGCCGACTTTAATGCAACAACTGCTCCTAATCACCAGTTGAGCGGTTTCCCGACAGATTGTGCCCTTTGCCATGACAATTCAATGAGCTGGGAACCGGCAGCCTTTTTAGATCACGACGCGCAATACTTCCCCATTTATTCAGGGAATCATAAAAATGAGTGGTCCAGTTGTACCGAGTGTCATACGAATCAGGGAAATTTTGCCTTGTTCAGTTGTATCGATTGTCATGAGCACAATGATCAGGCGGATCTAGCCGGTGAGCATAATGACGTGAACGGGTATGTTTTCGAGAGTAATGCGTGTTACCAATGTCACCCCGATGGCGATGAATAGAGGAATGCGTAAGTCAATTTTGTTCTTTGCGATTCTACTGACTAAAATTGGTTTTGGACAACAAGCGGAGGTCAGCTATCAAAGTTCGTCGCACCTGTACCTTAAGGTAGATGATGGAGCGCGCTTCGATGTGGATAGTTTAGAGATAGACGGTCATTGGCTGCCTGTGATTGCTACTAGTTCACGCAGCGTAGTCGTGGAGAAAAAAGAATTGGACTTTGAGACTGGCGCGATATTTACAGTCCGACTTCCCGAGGTTGAAAGGGCCGGTCAAACACCGGAACTGCCCCTAGACCAAGAGGCTGTGAATGAAGCGGTTCAGGTCAATATATCTGGTGACCCGCTAGCTGAGGTAGAAAAAAAAGAGGTAAGTCAGCACTTTCGCGCTAGGTTAGGATCTGACTACTATGCGAACTGGGCAAATGGCGATGCCATGCAACGCACGGCGCAACGATTCTCGTTGTCTTATGATCGTGGTCATCCGGATAAGGGCCAATTCACTTGGAACAGCAGGGGGATTGCTCGCCAGTATCTAAGCGATGGAAGTACCCGGTGGAACATGTATGAACTCTCGGGAAGCTACGAGCAAAACGCGTTGAAGGCCACTCTAGGGAGGCAAGTGCCGCGATTTGCCGCGAGCCTTGGTAGTATTGATGGAATGACACTCACTGCTAAAACACCCTTGCAGCTGCACGCTATAGCTGGGTATAGACCAAACTATCAGAATTTTGGGTTACAAATGGATCAGCCTGTGTTTGGGGTATTTGTTTCTAATCCCGTTCCATGGTCGAAAAGAAAAGTGACTTCTAGTTTAGGTTGGGCAACATTCATGGGTACCGATGCTAGCGGCGCCAAAGGAATAGACCGCCAGCTTATATACAGCCAATTGTCGATAGTTTGGAATCAAAAACTTTCGTTGCATAGCTCTTTTGAATTGGACACCTATCAAAAGTTTGATGGTGGGAATGTGGAAAGAAAAATCGTCCCAACGGGCGTGTTTGCAAGCCTAAATTATCGCCTTTCAAAAAACGCAAGGCTGTTTTTGAGTTATGATAATAGAGCACCACGGATCTTCTATCAGCAGTTTGACGCAGAACTCGAGCAACTCTTGTTTAATCTGGGCATACAACAGGGGTATAGGCTGAGGTATTCGCACCGCGTGAATCAGCACCTGAGGCTAAGCCTTTCTGGTACCGTACGGTCTCAAAGTACGAGTCCAAGCGCGTTCTCTATGCTCTCGATTCAGGCAAGATATCGTTTGCCAATTTCAAAAATGGGCTCTTTTTACGCTCAATTCTCTACCTCTAGTGCTCCGAGTTATACTACTCAAATTAGTTTGATACAGTATCGAAATACTTGGGGCGAACATGGAAATTACCGCATCTATTTGCGCCAGTTACACTATGGTTATCAAGGCGCAACTATTGCTACTTCAGACCGTATTTATTTCGGGGCAGAAACCTCACGACGGTTTGCGGATTTGGAAGCATTCACAAGATTAGAATTGTCTTCTAGAAATGGTCAAATCTATCCTGGGGTCCAGATAGGAATGAATTATCGAATCAGAAAAAAGTAATACGCGTTATGAAAAAAGTCCAGCTACATATGACAAAATACTTATGCCTTGCCTTGCTATTTGCAAGTTGCCAAAGTCATGAAATGAAACCTGTAGAGGCGAATACCGCTGCAGAGGAGTCGACAGCTATTGTTCCCAATGTGTTTAGCACAGAAGGGGTAGAAGAATTGGCAGAAGAACCTACCTCAACTTCTGGTTCGCAGAAAAGCGCGCACCACCACGCTGTGGTGAAAGAGGTGTTGTCAGAAAGTAAATACAGCATCGTTCGAGTTGATGAAGAAGGTGCTTCACGATGGCTGATTACCAGAGTTGAGCAAGTACAGGAGGGGGATCATGTGGATTACCACGAAGGACTTACTAAAAAAGATTATCGCAGCACGGCACTGGATAGAACCTTCGATGAAGTGGTTTTGGTGTCCTCCTTTAAGGTAGCTCATTCATCCTCAGATGCACATTCAGAGCCTGTTGAACGTACATTGGCGACTGCAGAAGTAGGTGGTGATATATGGAGTACTTCAGAGTTTCTAGAGAAGGGAGCAGGTGCAGAAGGACAAAAAGTTCGTGTTCAAGGTGTGGTGACAAAGGTGAATGCAAACATTATGAAGCGACACTGGATTCATTTGTCAGAGTCATTACAGGGGACGTCAGACGTAGTATTAACTACGCAGACGGTGGTTCCAGTGGGACATGAGGTCGTCTTTGAGGGCGTCGTAGTAGTAAACAAGGACTTTGGAGCAGGGTACATATTTGAACTGCTTCTTGAAGACGCGGTGGCATTATGATGAAATTTATTTCTGCGATTTTGGGTACCCGAGCAGCACTGGTCTATTTAGCGCTGTTTGCAGCCGCGGTCGGTGGAGCAACATTTGTGGAAAATGATTTTGGCACCTCAACAGCTCAGTCGGTTGTATATCAAGCATGGTGGTTTGAATTATTGTTAGTCTTGTTCGGAGGTAGTATACTATTTCAAATGAAGTCCTTTCGAATGATGAAACGGAAACAGTATGCCACCTTGTTGTTTCATATCAGTATTCTAATCATTTTGCTTGGAAGTGGGGTGACGCGCATCTGGGGATGGGAAGGAATGCTGCACGTGCGTGAAGGCGCTAGTAATGCAACCGTTCTATCGCGAGATACCTACATCGGAGTTCGCGTGGCACGCGGTGAAGAAGCCTATCAAAGTGAACACAAGGTTTTTGCCAGTAGTCTAGCGGGTGGAACTCACTTCAGCAAGGAGTTATCCAGCCCGATTGGCACCTATAGTTTTGAGTGTGTTGAAACGCTCGTTGATCCCAAGGCAATCATTTCTGAAGAAGGAGGAAAGGGAGCTTTGCAGGTTGTGTTCGGTGGCAGCAACGGCCGCATTGAACGAGTTTTGACCCCAGAAAGCCCGATACAACAAGGAAATGTTGCGATGTATTGGTCTACCGCTAAGCCTAGTTTTGATCGACCATTTGTCGTTCGTGAGAGCAGCGGCGGTTTGGAGATAGCTTCCGTGTATTCGATGAATCGTAGAATTATGGCCACAGGGGCACAAGCGGAGTTGCCTCCAAATGTTTGGCACCCTCTTGAGTTCAGGGCGTTGCATTCTAGCAATGCGGGCCAATTTGTGTTTTCAGATTACGAATCAAACGGGTCTTTTGCCTGGGAGTCTGGGAATAGAAAAATCAACTCTTCTTCCACAGTTGCTTTGAAATTGGCCGTAGTTGGTTCGACTTTAACCGATACTATTTTGGTGTTTGGTGCCCAGGGATGGGTTGGTGAGCCGGTGGTCGTGCGCGACGGTGAAAATGTGATTGAGGTGACGTTTGGTAGTACAGAGAAGACACTGCCATTTTCGATTGCCCTTGATGATTTCCAGATGACGCGGTATCCCGGAACTGATGCTCCTGCGACTTTCGCTTCGGAGGTAAGGGTTCAAGATCCCTTGGCTTCAGAAGAATTGGGGTATAATATTCATATGAATCACATTCTGGATTACGGTGGCTATCGATTCTTTCAAAGCTCTTACGATCAAGATGAAATGGGTTCGTATTTAAGTGTCAACCATGATTTTTATGGTACTTGGATTACGTATGTCGGGTACATTTTACTTACCCTTGGGATGGTTCTTGCTTTGTTTTCTAGATCGACGCGATTTGCCATGTTACGCAAAAGAGCGAGTGGCACATTGAAGGTGGCGATAGCGCTTTTGATGCTCAACACCACGCTACATGCCGAACCTTCGCAGTCTGGGGAGAAATCGACGGTAGTTGCTTCGGCCCATGCTGAAAAAGTGAGCCGCATTTTTGTGCAGGACTTTCGCGGTCGCATAAAGCCTATGCACACGCTGAGTAGAGAGGTATTGCGCAAGATTAGCGGGAAAGAACAGATCGATGATTTGACCGCTGACCAATTCATTTTGTCGGCAGCGTTATATCCTGAAAATTGGTATGCTGTGCCGCTGATCAAACAAGGCAAAAGTCCAGTGCTCTTCGAGTTGCTGGGTACAGATGAAAAGCTGGTGTCGTATGACCAATTCTTTAACGATCAAGGGCAATATATTTTGCGCGACCTCGTTCGCGAAGCTCAAGGCAAGAAACCGACGGATAAAAACGCCAATGACAAGGCGGTGATTGCCTTAGATGAGCGCGTAAACATCGTAAACATGCTCTTCGCTGGCCAATTTTTTAAGTGGGTACCCCTTCCTGGAGATCCGAACAACACTTGGACCGCTGCCACCAGCCATGGAACCCAAAAGAACGCACTCGCCTCGAAGTTTTTTACCTCTTACTTCTCGGCTCTTGATCACGCAGTAGGTGAGGGGCATTATGCGAAAGCGGACGCCTATGTAGCACAGCTCATCGACTATCAAAAGGAAACTTCTGGGGCGCTTTTGCCCACTTCTCTGCAACAAGACTTGGAGATTGCACTCAACTCATTTCGCCCTTTTAACAAACTGGGACTCTTGTATGGGGCGCTTGCCCTACTGTTTTTGCTCCTTCTTTTTTCCGAGGTATTCATGCCGGATGTGAAGCTCTTCAGTAGGTTGAAGACGCCGATGTATATCGTGGCTTTTGCACCATTCATCCTCCATACATTAGCCTTAGCGGCGCGTTGGTATGTCTCTGGGAGAGCACCATGGTCGAATGGCTATGAGTCGCTGATTTATATCGGCTGGACGAGTGCATTGAGTGGTTTGATATTTTCAAAGAAAGAGTGGGGGGCATTAGCGGCAACGAACATCTTGTCGGCGACACTTATGTTGATTGCGATGCTGAGTTATTTAAACCCTGAAATAACGCCTTTAGTTCCGGTGTTGAAGTCCTATTGGCTAACGATACACGTATCCTTAGAAGCGGGTTCGTATGGATTTTTGATGCTCGGAGCAATTATCGGGATGATCATCTTAAGTCTGGTTATTGTGCAAACTAATAAGAACTACGAATGGGTGCAGAAGAAAATAGATCGATTGCACGCTATTTCTGAATTGACCATTACCGGCGGATTATACATGTTGAGTATTGGAACCTATCTCGGTGGCGTTTGGGCGAATGAAAGCTGGGGAAGATACTGGGGCTGGGATGCGAAAGAAACTTGGGCATTGGTAAGCATTTTGGTGTATGCCTTTATTTTACACATGAGATTTATTCCGAAGTTGAACTCTGCCTTCGCTTTTAGTGTCGGATCTTTTGTTGGACTAGCGAGCATTGTAATGACGTATTTTGGAGTCAATTATTATTTGTCTGGACTACACAGCTATGCAGCTGGCGATCCGGTACCTATTCCAAATTGGGTGTATGTCATGTCTATTAGTCTGCTTACGCTCAGTATTATTGCTTATTTCAGAAAGAGTTTTCGTCAAAGAAAATAACCGAATTCATGTAACGTATCTCATTAAAAACATTACTTTATTTCCTTACTCATTTCCTTTAGTGCTACGGCGGAGGCTTATGGTTGCTTGTGCTAAGCCGAGCTCTTGAACCTAGTCTGCATCGCGGAGCAGTGGAATTGGGATCCGAGGCTTGATTTAGTCGCACCGCCTCCCGCATACCAACTTTTGAACATTTCATTCGGAGGCACCTTTAAAGGCATAAAAAATGAGCCTCAAATTCGAATAGGTATAGAGAATTTAGCTAACGTGAAGTACCGCGATTATTTGAACCGTCAGCGTTATTTTGCAGATGCGACTGAAAGAAACCTCACTTTAAGTTGGCTTCAACATTTTTAAAATGACCAGTGAAAAAACACTAAAGCAGTTCATTCTGCGTATTACAAAAATTCGTCTTGCGGTTTTGGATGCATTAAGCGCATCACCAGCAGCGCTCTCTTACAGAGTGTTACAGGATGCTTCGGTTGTACGGGTAAAGAACATCATCACGAGCACCTCCACCTAAAATGTTCTTCTTGCGGCGGTGTAGAGTGCCTAGAAATCTCAAAGGAATTGAAATTGAATTTAGCCCAATTGCCCTTTGAAGAAATCAACATCTCCGCCAAAGGCCCTTGCAGTTCATGTGCTATTCAAGGGGGTTAAAAAACCAAATGTTTGATAGTTTCTCCTTTGTTGATGAGCTGCTTCAGTGAGTCAATACCAATTTTTACGTGCCTTTCATCGTAGAGTTTTGAATTCAATGCATCTTTTTCCAAAGTCTTCACGCCTTCAGGAATCATAGGTTGATCCGTTACAAGCAAGAGCGCACCTGTTGGTATTTTGTTATGAAACCCGACCGTAAATAAGGTCGCGGTTTCCATGTCTATGGCATAGGCACGAACCTTTTTAAGGTATTTTTTGAAT
>Ga0102963_1000335_pt1 | contig 20321 bp, 25 predicted proteins | sample SalPon2_C_H2O_MG_2_FD_84522 | JGI IMG/M metagenome (GOLD analysis project Ga0102963, IMG submission 84522) | Salt pond water microbial communities from South San Francisco under conditions of wetland restoration - Salt Pond MetaG SF2_C_H2O_MG | ecosystem: Environmental > Aquatic > Non-marine... | reverse complement strand
GGCTTAGCTATGGCGGTAAAAACGTGTCTCAAACCATTTTTTTTCGGGTTAATCCTCACCCAGAGAGGCAGAGATTTTGGCAGTTGTGAGCAAAAAAAACAAGAGTAATCAGGCAAGCTCAATGTCATCGGTTGCGAATCATTTCGGAGTGTCGCCAGACACGGTTCGTAAGTGGCTGCGTCAGGGTTGTCCAGGGAAGGTGGGTTCAGGCGGTCGGAACGGGAAGTATGACCTCAAAGAAATTGACAATTGGTGCAAGACGAATGGACGTGGACCCTACTACGATGATCAGCGTGGCGAAACGTCACAGACTAAAGCGGAGTTAGAGCTACGCAAGTTGGAGATTGAGTGTCGGCAGAAGGAATTCAAGCTCAAAAAAGAGCAGGGTGAGTACATTAGAAAAGATGCTGTTTTATCAGAGTTTATGGAGCAGAATGCAAACATACGCAGTCGGCTGGAGGCGATGCCGGCGGAGTTGGCAGCGAGTTACCCGCCTGAGATGAGGGTGGATATGATTGCTGATACGCGGCACAAGATAGGCCTGATACTCAAAGAGTTAGAGGAGCGGGCAGATGGGCGAGTCCTGTGACTCTTAAACCAGAGCAAGAGCAGTTGATTCGCCTCTATCGTTCACAGGGGAATATGGCGGCGGCGTGTGAAATATCAGGTACACCTCGCCACATGCACGATACTTGGCGTGATTGGTGTATTGAATATCGAGTCCAGCACAACAACGCGACAAACTGGTTAATCGATGAAGAGAAACGCAAGAATCATAAGGGGGAGTGAATTATGGAGTACGACAGTGGCAAGTGGGAGGCGTTAGACAAGGGTGGGTATTTTAATGAGGTTTATGCTGACGACGGGTGTATTGTTGACCCGGCAGGGAATGTGCATGGTCGCGGCAACGTGGCTCTGATAGAGTATGCTCCACTCATGTATCAACTACTCAAAGATATCCAATCGGGGGCAACTTGTGAAATTAACGGTTTACTTAACGAGATAGAACAGAGGGGGAAAATGAAGTTCACAAACGAAGATATGGGGCTGTCTGTGATCGTAAAACCAGAATTCACGATACGCATGGAATGCAAAAACGGCAAACAGACAGAGGAAATAGAACTATCTAATATGCAAGTAATAATGGATAAGGCAACGAAAGGGGAATTCGAGAGATGGTTTCGACGGACGACGGGGAGTGATAATGATTAGCACAGAGCAAATTCACGCTCAGAAGATCCAGAAGTTGCGAGAGCTTATGAATATGATAGCAGGGCTAGACGAGGATACACGAGGTTCCATAGAGATTAACCTTCGCTTGTTGCTTGATCGGTATGAGGACATGGAGTTGTTCAATGAACACATGCGGATCATGCGGGAGTTGTTTGAATGATTAGCACACAGCAGCGGGGTATATAAAATCATAACCACAGTGGATCCACTATCAGATACCAGCTTCCTACTTGAAGGCTATCGCAGTTTTCGCCCGTCAAAGAAAATGCGAACCTTGGAGTGGGCTGTTGAGAATATGGTGAACGACCAGGGACGGGCTTACGATCATTGGGCGTTCCCTCATATCGGTGCGCCGGGTGGTCCAATGGACGCCTTCGATGATAATGTTGTACGCACGATTTCTCTTCAGTGGGCGACTCGACTGGGTAAGACATTTTTCTCTCAGACCTCATTACTGAAGACAGCCGATTGCGACCCTTGCCCGATGATGACAGCTTCCAGTGTGGAACAACTCGCCAAGGAAGTTATGGGGCGAATGTACGCTGCTATCGAGAAGCGGGACCGACTTTCAGATAAGATGGCATTACCAGAACGGCTCTGGAATAAAGGCTTAATGCAGTTCAAAGAGTGTCGAATTCACTCAGCGTGGAGTCGTTCAACGTCAACGCTGGCCGACAAGAATCTAAAAGTAGGTCATGCGGGTGAATATGATAAATGGGAGTACCAAACAACGTCGAAGGAGGCACACCCACACAAGCTATTCGACGACCGTTTCAAAGATTACCAGAGCGTCAGAAAGGTGATTTACGAAGGGACGCCGACAGTGACCGGCAGAAGTCCAATCGAATCCCGATTCTTGCAGGGCTGGGGCTGTCTGTATTTCGTTCCCTGCCCTGAATGCCACAAATACCAAACACTCAGGCTCGGCGAACAGGATAAGCCGGGCGGTATTAAATGGGGCCAACCAGAGATAGGCAAGACGACGAGTTCATACGCCTCGAAAACCGCTCACTATTCCTGCGAGCATTGTGAAGCAAAGATCTCAGACCACCAACGACCGTGGATGATGCGGCGTGGTGTTTGGGTTCCTGAAGGGTGTAGCGTTAATCACGAGGAAGCCTTAAAGCACACCCAGTCTATTTTGGAGGACTACACTAACCACGACTGGAACGGATGGCGAGATGCGTGCTGGATTGAAGGTGAGCCGATGCGGGGCGGCGTCTCTGCCTCATACCAGTTGAGCAGCTTCTATGCACTGTCTCTAGGCTGGGGTGATATCGCTCGTGAGTTCATGGACAGCCGCAAGAATCCGCACTTGCTCAGGAACTTTAGAAATCAGTGGCAAGGCCTGACTTGGGAACTCCACAACAGGCGACGAGAACCGTCAGAACTGGCAAAGAGACTGGATTCAGGACTGAATAAGGGTGCTGTTCATGACTCTGTGGGAGTGATAACGGTCGGCGTAGACGTTCAAGATTTGCATTTAGTCTATGTGGTAGCGGGCTGGGGCAAGGACGACCGTTGTTATGTGTTGGATTACGGGACCGTGTTCTCATTTCAAGAACTTTTGAAGGGTGTATTTTCGCAAGTTTATACAGGGGTACGCGGTGACAACGTAGTTATTTCAATGGCCGGGATAGACTCAGGATTCCGCACCGACGAGGTTTATCAGTTCTGTTCTAATCAAGAGTTCAAGGGGGCAGTCAGGCCAACCAAGGGAGTTGACTCAGATGGATCAAAGAACCGCCCACTCATTGCATCGTCGTTGGAGGGATCCAAGGACAGCACGCGGAAGGCTTTGTTCAACGCAAGGAAAATGCACCTGTGGAAATTCTCAAAGCCGTATTTTCAGGAGAGATTACAACGCAGACTGGATTCTCTGGAAGCGGGGCAGGATGGATCGTTGAACCTGCCGACAGACGCAACCAAAGATGAAGACTTTATGGAACAATTGTCGAACAACGCACCGATCGAGAAGCCAGGCGGTTCGGTCGCATGGGAGAAGGTCCACGAGAGCTACCCAGACGACTATCGTGATGCCTTGGTGATTGCTGACGTTGTGCGGGAAATGTGGGAGCGAGGCAGCAAGGACCGCTACGATATCGCTCTAAGGCAGCGTGAGGTGAATCGAAACAACATGAAGGGCAACGCCAAGCCTGTTGATAAGAAGAAACCTCAATCAAAATACCACGACAGACAGGGAGGATGGTTAGAAGGCATACGATGAGCAAACCAAAAACAAAAGCCAAAGCAAGCCCAAAGACAACAACCAAGAAAAGGCGGTACAAGCCACCGGCGTGCGGTTGCTGTAAGTCGCCTGATACGGGCGTGTACTCGACAGAGCGTGGAAGCTCAATGATCACACGTTATCTAAAGTGCGACAATTGTGGTTACACATGGGCTGACAGGCAAAATAGCTAGGCGATACCATAGCCGTAGTAAAGCCTGAGTAAAATGCGGTATTAGTACCACGGGCATAGCATACGCTTGTTTACTAACCTCTGAAATACTGAGATAATAAAGCCTTAACCTTATCCCCTCAAGGTTTTATTTATGACAGACCTCAGTACAGCCGCAGCCAATGCGCTGACCTCTCTCAATAACTCCACTGAAGGTGGGTTTGTTGAAGAGTACGAGATTCGGCCAGGTGGTTCGCGGCGTGTGAAGCGTGGCAACCCTCTGGACCAAGTCAAAGCTGCACTGATTCTGCAAGGTCTCTCGAATCGGTCGTCTAATGGTCTCATGTCTCTCGCGAAGGTGAGGACAGACCGACAATGATGAACTGGTTGACGAGAGTTCCTACAGCAATCAAAGCGGCCTATCGTGCGATGGCTGGCGGTATCGAAGCGGGCAAAAGTTCGCGTCTCCATGATTATTGGCGACCTGCGAACCGCTCCCCCGATGCTTGGTTCTCTGATGGCGGGAAGATGACCCGCGCAAGGGCAAGAGACCTTGTGCAGAACAATTCCTACGCAAAGGGGATTGTGCGGGCAAAGGTCCGTAATGTCGTCGGCAAAGGATATGGACCACAGGCACGGACTGAGAACGATACATTTAATACTGCCAGTGAGAAGTTGTTCAAGAAATGGAAGCGACACGCTGACGTAACTGGTCGCTTGAGCTTCTATGAAATGCAGCGTCTTGTGCTGGCAGAAGTCGAGACAGCAGGCGAGATTCTAGTACATCGCGTGGAAGTGGAGGACTCGCTATCACCAGTTCCATTCAAGTTAGAGCTTATTGATACGGATCGGCTTGCTGATGAGTATTTCTTCCGGGACCGACTACAGACAGAAGACGGCAATGAAGTACGGCTTGGAATTGAGTACGACGCGAATGGCAGACCCGTTGCATATCACATTACAGAAGAACACCCAAACGGGCTGAGCTTGTTTCGCAGTATCCCAAAGCGAATCCCTGCTAAAGATATTTTACACCTGTATATCACCGAACGAGCCGGACAAGGGCGTGGATTGTCGCAGTTTGCGCCGAATGTGTGGTGGCTTAAAAATCTCGACAGGTATGTTGAGAATGAAGTTGTAGCGTCTGCTATCGCCTCGGCAATCTCTGTGGTTATTAAGACGATGGACGGTGGTGCGGGTGGCAATACGAGTCTAGGTGATTCACTCAACGGTGACACAGTCTCGGACCAAGGAAACAGGTTTAATTTCTTCGAGCCAGGCGGCGTTTCGCAGTTGTTGTCCTCTGAAGAAATAGAACCGTTCAACAATGCACGCGGTCACTCTGAGTCAGCGGTATTTCTAAACACAATGCTGCGTTCGATGGCTGTTGGTGCTGGTCTCAGTTTCGAGCGGCTATCACGCGACTACTCACAAACAAACTTCTCGTCGAACCGCGCAAGCGACTTGGAGGACCGTAAGGAGTTCCGAATTCTCCAGCAGTGGTTGGACTTCCATTTTAACGAGCCGGTCTACCAGTGGCTAGTAGAAGCGGGGGTCCGCGTAGGCTTTGAGGACTTCCCAACACCTTCAGGTTATCTCGCAGACCGTGATTATTGGTCAGAACATGAATGGCAAAACCCCGGCTGGGAGTGGGTAGACCCTCGCAATGAAGCACAGGCCGCAGACAAGGGCTTACGCAACGGGACAATCAACCTTGTCGATTACCTTGCCGCTCAAGGAATTAACTGGGAAGAGCATTTAGACAAGATTCAGAAGGTTCAGGAATCGCTTGAACAACGCGGCATCACACTAGGCATGACAGAACAGATTGATTTGGAGGACGACATCGATGCCGACTCGTAAATACCGCGACCGCAAAAAACAGCCGGTCGAACTATACCGCTCAGCAGAAGTATTCCGGGACGAATCGGACGACGAGCAACGGTCCATTCCGTTGGTTCTCGCCACTGATACACCAGTTCCAGTTTACGATGCCGAGAGAATGGAGGTCGTTGATGAAGTCCTTGACATTGACCGGATGGAGATCCCGGAGAGCGGGCAAATCCCCCTCCTCGACACACACAACCGCTCCAGCGTCAGGCACGTTATTGGATCCATTCGCGACTTCACGAAATCTGATGGAGTCCTGCGGGGGGTTGCCTACTTCGCAGCGGACGAAGAAAAACTCTACCGAAAATACAAAACCGGAGACCTTAACGCCTTCTCAGTTGGCGCAGGAATCTCTGAGAGAAAATACACACGAAGAAATGGAGAAGTCACTCTCAAAACAGTCACAAAGTCTGTCTTGAGAGAAGGTTCAGCGGTCATTTTTGGTGCTGACCCTAATGCTTTATCTGAGTTGTCGCCTGCGATGCGGGCATATATCGACCCCCACGAGCTTATGGAGATTGAGATGGAAGAACAGCTTCGCGAAATTCTCGCCAAGCGTGGTCTGCCCGAAGACGTGGAAGGCGTCGAAGGCATGTTGCGTTGGTTGGAAGACAGAAAACCGGAATCAAACGCCACTGAAACCGAGCGTAATGAATGGAAGGAAACGCGTGATAGCGTAGCCGACCTTCAGCGTATGGTTAAAGAGGGTGCTGGAAACCAAACAGACGCCGAAGAGAAAGCAGCACAAGCTGTTGAGCGTTACGCTGAGATCGACGGTCTGTGCCGCAAGCATTCAATCGAGGACGCACAGCGTAAAGAGTGGCTTGAAGGTGATATTTCATCTGACCAAGTCGCACGCAAAATTCTCGAACTTGGTGCAGAAGATCGCAAGCCAGTTGGCAATGTGAGCTTCACAGAGGGCAAAGAAGACAAACTCTTGCGAGCAATGTCTGAAGGTCTTGCAGCTCGAACACTTCGCGGAACAAACCCCGACAAGGTGATTGAAGTTGCTCGCAGCAAGGGCGATTACGACGCCGTTGAGCGTAATCAGGCTGTCAAGGATATTTTTGACAAGCCTACTGCTGAGTCTAAGGACTTTCGCAACTCAACGCTGATGGATATGGCTCGTGCATATCTTGATGTTGCTGGCGTGAACTATTCGAGCGTTCGCAGCCCAATGGCTATCATGCGAATGGCGTTGAACCACAACGGGCTGTACGGAGAAGCCAGGATTGACCGTACTGGGTATCACAACACAGGATCGTTCTCGAACCTGATGGTGGATGCCATGAACAAGACTCTCCTTATGGGTTACGACGAAGCAGAGACGACCTATCAAATGTGGGTTCGCACGGCTCCGTCTGCCAGCGACTTAAAGGAACTCTACCGGATTAAGTTTGGAGAGTTGCCAGATCCACAGGTTATTCCAGAAGGCCACGACTACCCAGAGGCTAGCCCCTCTGATGACAAAGAATCCTACAAGGTTCTGAAGCATGGTCACACCTTCAGCGGTACTTTGGAGATGTTTATCAATGACGACCTGAACGCACTCCAACGACTGCCTGCAATGCAGGGAGCCGCATTCCGGCGTGCGATCAACCGTGATTGTTACATCCCACTGACCGACAATGCAAACCTGTCGGATTCCAGTGCGTTGTTCTCGACAGCACACGGCAACGGTGCGAACGTGAGCATTGACACTGCTGGCTTGAATGCGATGTACACGGCGATGCGAACCAAGAGCGGTCTCAACTCGACGACCGTTCTGAATATCACACCGCGTTACATCATCGTTCCTGCTGCACTTGAAGCAACTGCCTTGCAGTTCTTCGCATCACAAGCTGATCCGTCAGTCGGTGGTGACACGACCGGCAGTAGTGGCGTGATGAACATTTACGGCCCAAGCGGTCAGCGTTCCAATCTGCAAGTGATTGCAGACGGTCAGCTCGACAACGACAGCACAGCCAAATGGTATGCGGCTGCGAGTTCGTCACAGATTGACACTGTGGAACTGACTTACTTGCAAGGCTACGAATCGCCCGTTACGGACGAAAACGAAGTCTTCAAGAATGATACGTTGCAATGGAAGGCCACACAGTTCTGGGCAACCAAAGCAATCGACTATCGCGGTCTCTATCGCGGTGGTGCTGCTGTTAGCTAATTGATCCCCTTCGATGCGGGCTAGGGTCGCTCCCGAAAACGGCATTTTGCCTCAGCCGCGCCCGCCATCGTTTTAATTTAAGAGGCATTTTGAAAGGACACGAGAGGCTGTGTTCCGGGCTGCACGCGCCCTGACAAAGACGTGAAAGGAACACAGTTATGGCAGGTATTCAGGATTATTGGGACTTCTGCGAAGATTTCCAAGGACATTTGCTGTTCTCGTCAACCGCAGCAAGCAATACCGGGCACCGTTTCGTTATTGCTGACACTTCAACTGCTGGGACTCCGACCTACACAACAGTAGACGGTTCTTCTAGCGGTGAAGTTGCCTTGGATTTCGACTCTCAGGAAGAGATTCAAAATGTGTGTCTATATCAAGCTGATGTCTTGAATATGGACATTGACAAGATTCGCGGAGTTGAGTTTCGAGTCAAGCAGAACCAAGCGACAATCGATGCCGCATCTTCGATTGCGTTCGGTCTTGCAGGTGACAGGAACGCCGCTATTGATTCAATCGCACAGGCGGCATTGTTCCGCTGCATTGGGTCAAATGCGGTAGTTGTTGAAACCGACGACGGAACAACCAACAACGACGATGTGGCAACTGGTGAATCCCTCACCAATGCCTACAAGACCTTCAAGATTGATTTCTCTCAGGGCAAGTCTGACGTTCGGTTCTTTATGACCGGAAGTACGCTTGGTTCAACTGGATTGAAGGCTGTTGCGACTGGCACGACCTTCGATATGAGTGCCTACACTGGATCTCTCCAGTTGTTCGCTCAGATCCAGAAGACCTCGGACACGAACACTGATGGAATCACAATCGATTACATCAAGGCTTGGGGTATCCGATGACACTAGGCGATCTGATTAACTCAGATGCGTCAAATGTGTTGTTAGATACTTCTGATTTCGCTACCTCGGTGACGCAATGGCCGTGCGGTCTGGAGCAAAACTCCACGACCGTTACGGCTGTCGTCATGGTTCTCGGTGTCTCAAGAAGCACAGAGGCAGGCGAGGAAGATATGCACGATGCAGAGTTGCAAGTTGCAAGTTCTGTGTCTGTTGATGAGCGCGATATCTGGCTACTCAGTGGCGAGAAATACAGCGTTGATCGGTTAGAGAAATCAGAGTACGGCATACGTCCGATTTACCTGAAACGACATGAGCGGCGGCAGACTTCCAAGATAGGAGGGACTGTCCTGTGAGTGTTGATTCAGATGGTGAATTCTCTGGTGCAATTGACGCGATGCGTCTTTGTGTTGCGTCGTCCAAAACCTATCAGGAAGTGACTGCAAGCCGCAATGAGTCGCAGGCGTTAGGCACGGTTGTCAGAGGTGGGATTTGGGAGACATCACCACCAGATCAGGCACGCGCTATTGTCCGCATGGATGAAGGAATGACCGTCAGCGGCAGAGAGAACATCAGTTCTTTCGTGTGGACGGTTCCATTCTTGGTCAGCTTTGAGTTTCCGATTCCAGAGTCACATTGGAGCGACTTCACGGACAGTTACACCTGGTTCATGAATCGCGACGGGAAGATATTCAAGGAGATGCTGAATAACACACGGGAACGACCGGGAGAACTCCCGTTTGTTGTCGAAGCATACCACACGATCAGGCCGGGAATTTATGACCCTGACGAACAGCAGGGGAACTATATCGGCGTGAGTGAATACACGTTCGAGGCTTTGGGGGAAATCAGCCTGTGATTGTCCCGATTTCGTTTGGCATTAAATACGAAGGAATCACGAAGCGAGAACACAACAAAATCATGAGATTACTCATGAGAAACATGATGACAGAGCATGTCACCAAGACGCTACCAAAACACTTTGAGCAAACGCGACCGGGTGGCAAATACAAGATTAAACGACGAACGAAGGCATATATACAAAAAAAACAGCGGAGGAAAGGTCACAGCAAAATGCTTGTCTGGTCAGGCAAGTTGAAACGCAAAGCCTTGATGACAGCGAAGAACACGGTAAGGGCAACCAAGACTCGTTCGACATCGAGACCGACTGGAACACGAGTTAAGTACAAGGATTCAACGAGACCACTATTGAGCTTTGTTCCGTTTGTGAAGCAAGAGATTGAAATCATTCCAATCAGCGAAGTGAAGAGATACGCCCGCGACATGGAGAAGCAGTACACACGACTGGCGAAACGGCTGAAAAAAGTCAAACAAATCAGAAGAGCAAAGCGAGGAGCGTAAGATGCCTTCAGACGTAGTCTACGATGCAACATTGGGATCACTAGGACTGAAACAGGTCTTGAGTGGTTCGTTCAATACTAACGCCTCCCCGATTGCCGGAAGCACTTCTGGAGGGCTGGACGTTGACACTTACTACGGTGGTCCAGCAGACCCCAGAGCGTCATTCAGTTCTGGCGATATCGGAACCATCGTAGGCGTTAGCAATTTCTGCACGCAAGGTCTGGCGGTGTCGTCTGGGACAATCACAATCCCCTATCACAAGCGGGCTGATAAAAGCACGTTTGCGTCAGGGACTTCGCACTTTACTGTCAGTGGTTCAAATGGTTTGATTGTTCCGACCTCGTTTTCAGTTGCACAGGACGACGACGGAGCATCTGCAAATCTGGAGTGCTATTTCCAATCCACAGACGGATTCACTGTCCCATTCGCAACAAACTCAAGCCAATCTCTCAGCTCTCAGTCATTCGTTGGGATGTACGGTCTTGGCCCTTGTTCAATCGACGGGACGACACTTGGCGAGACGGTAGGATTCACCGTCAATCCAGGCATTACAGTTTCCCCTGAAAAACACAACGGCGGTCTATTCCCCGACACGCTTTATATCACAACCCGCCGACCTTCTATCGAGATTCAGTTCAACGACTTTGATGATGTTGATTCGATTCTAGGCGATGCGGTGTGGACCGCGATTGGGTCCAACTGCGTCTGTTATATGCGGGCGCGTTCTGGTGCGGGTTACGTCGCCAACGGTACGAGTTCGCATGTCAGCTTCACGTTTGCAGGTGGCATTGTGGACATGCAGACGGTCAGTGCGTCAGGATCGTCGTCCGGTGTGGCGTCTGTGATTCTTTACGGTGAGTCTTTGACTGCGGCGGCTGGGGTAGCAATTTCATAACGGGGGCAAGATGAGTCACTTTCTGATTTATATTCCGCAATCTAAAGACTACGCGCAAGTCACTTCGACGGACCTTGCGCGTGTGGGGCTTGAGGACCATATCGAGGGAGCGCACACACTAGCGACAGCAAGCGGCCCAGACAATGCACCGGGAATGGTCTATGGGTGGCCTAAGCCGACTGACAACCGATTAGACTATTGCCCAGAAGAACAAGAATGGTTCGAGTGCAAGGCTGATGGTGAATTAAAGGCGGGTCGGTATTGGGTTGGAGTTTGGAAAGACAGCCCCCCTACACCGAAAGACTTACAGCGACCTTACCCGTATCTCGGTGTCAATGTCGAGTTAGGCGACGGGAATTGCTGGATCGTACCTAAAATTCGTGAGTTGACAGCAGACGCAATCCGTGCCGATGACGGTACTTGGAAATTTGCGGTTCAGAAGCGGTATCACGCAATCTATATCGAGTCTCTGGAGTGGCAAGACACTGTTGCCGAAAATCGTGAGTTTGAATATGGAGAACTGGCTGATTATCTCCAACGATGCCTCTCGCTAAATTATCGAATCCCACCCGACCTGTGCGCACATATCAGGTTGATCAATACAAAGATTCTCATGAGTTTCTTAGGTGCAACTCTTGGTCATGAATTGGTGGAATCCTCATGACCGAAAAAATGACAATCCAGATGGTTGCTCAAGAAGCGGGAATGCTCAAAGCCTACGACAGTATGGTCAAGGCTCTTGAGAAAATAGATTCCCGCATGGACCGCGTGGAGCGTTCGTCTAGAAAGTCTACCAAAACAGCCGAAACCGGATGGCAGAAGACCGGCAAGGCAATCCAGGGTGCGGCGTCACAGCTCATAGGATTTCAGTCATTAGCTGGTGCTATACAAGTTGCCGTACAGGGTATTCGCGCAGAGTTTGAGAAGATAAACCGTATTGGTAAAGAGGCAGCCGAGAGAGCAAGTCAGACAGGCGGTTCTCTGCGCAGGTTGGCGGCTAACTTCTCGCCAGACGCATCAGTGCAGGACGCAAGCCAACTTGCGGCTCAGGTTCGCCAGATCGCTAAGGATACAAGGACTCCCGTTGGCGTTGTGGCAGGGGCAGCAGAAACGGCACTTTCGGCGCGTGGTAATGCAGATGTCGCGACAGCGTTGGACTCTGTTCGTCAGTCTTTGCGGCTATTCCCCGGAGAAGGCGAGATTGCCAATGAACTTGGTTCACGTAGTTTGGACTTATCGAAGCAAGCAGGAACGGGAGACACAAGGATCGGTCTCGGCGCGTTGATCCAAGCCCAACAAGCCGCTCGTGTGACTGACCTCGCAAAGCTTGGTGCAGCCGCACCGTCAGCAACACTATCGACCGTACAGGCGGGCGGTACTGTTGAGCAGGGCTTAGAATTATTCTCAGCAATCACCAACCTTAGTGGTGACGCTGAAGGTAGAAGATCAGCGACAGCACAAGTCGCCCTTGAGTCGCAATTAAAGAACTTCACAATACCGGGCGTGGCTGGAGATGAAGGAACCGCTTTTCTGACCAGTAAAGACGCAGAGGGCAATCCACTCAAAGTTCCTCGCACAGCCTTTGAGCGATTAAAGGCGGCAAGAAACTCTCAGCAGAGATTAGCGGTCACACAGTCTAACCCTGCACTGGCTGAAGCATTTCTTGCTAATAGTTCATTCGAGAAGCGCAGTGCGGGCGGCATTGGCGAACTGGTGAGAGGCACACAGCAGGGTCTCGCTGAACTCGGTTCTGCACGACAGAAAATCCAACCTGTTGACCAAGGTCAGATTCAGAACTTCGAGCGTAAAATCTCTGAGTTGGACGGTTTGCCGTTTCAGTCAGACCTTGCCGCAACTCAACAGTCGGCGTCTAACGTCGAAGGATTTCAGCTATCGGGCGAGCAAAGCAGGCGAGGCAGAGCAAGAAAAATTCTATCGGAAACGACAGGCCAGTTAAACCTCCCGTTTTTCGACACGTTCACTGAGCAGCAATTCTCTGCCGAGTTTGAGGCAGATGTGTCACGAGGTACAGGTCCAGAACAAGCAGCAATCAGCATTCTGGAGAGAACAAGAGACGCTCCCCTTTCCTTCACTGGTTCAGGCAAGCAAACAGGGGAGTCAAGAACACTTATCAATGAGCAAATCAAATTACTCCAGCAAATCAGAGACGGAATTAACAGCGGCGGCCCCGGCCAGAAACCAAACCAACCAGCAGCAGCCATTAACGGCAGATAAAGGAGTCTAAGCAATGGGAACACAATCAATCAGTAGCCCCTCGGTCACGGTGACCATGCAGGCCAGTGTCAGAAATACAGTTAATACGGATGTGCAGACTGTGTCGCTACAGCAAGGGCGAGCATCGACTTACACATTCACCAGCGGAACCACAGACAGCGAGTTTAATCGTCTGTGGGAATCCAAGGCGCGTGCGATCACATCGGGCAACAATGAAGACATTGACGTTTACGACCTCGGCACGCTGGATATCGGCGCGGGTGCTGGACTGGACGCACTTGGTCAGTCATGGGCCATCGCGGAGATTTGCGGTATTCACATCACAAACCGCTCAACGTCCGTTGGCTCGCTTGTAGTTGGCGGCAACGGAACCACAGCCGCTTGGAACTCGATTTTCAACGGCGATGACGACGCGGTAACAATCTTGCCTCCTAACTGTGAGATGGCATTATTCACGGCGTCGGATCCAGCTTGGGCGGTTGCCGACACTTCAAACCACCTGCTCAGGATAGCGGCCTCTGGCGGTGACGTAACTTACGATATCACGATCCTTGCTAGGTCTGCGTAATGGCTATCAGTCATGACGGATTTCAGTTTTTCAACCACAAGCACACGCTGCTAACGAGAGCATCGCAGCCTGAGCCACAGGTAGCAATTCGTACTGTGTTTGGGGTTCAGGGTGAATTCCATATAACAGGAGAGCGGGGTGGATCTGACCTCTCGTGCATAATGTTCATGGACAATTATCAACTATTGGTTTCACTCCAAAATAACCTCGATATCATCCAAGAAAAAGCACTCAAATTAACGGGCGATGTCTCAACTTCTGTTGCTGGTACAGGAATTATCACATTCCAGGACTGCACTTTTCTGGGAGCCGCACCGCTTGGGAAACCATTCTACGACGGCAGCGGTCAGCACGGTTGGGTACAGAGAATATTACTTCAATGGCGGGCAAGGAGTCCAAATTCATGACGCAGAAAATAGAATCGGAAATCAAGGCAGGGATCAAGGAAGGCAAGGCGTGCAACGCAATCTACGCTGAATTGTTCCCCAAACCAAAAGTAGACCCGAAGAAGCCGACAGACAGCGAGCCGTATCAGTGGGAAGCGGAAATGAGCAAGGCAGATTTCAGACTTCTGTTCAATCAAGTCGCTGCGCCGGAACCACAAAAAGAAACAAAGAATGACAAGTGAGTTCGAGCAAGACGCACTATTCGTTTTTGCGTCACTACCAAACCAGGATGTCAATACGGGGAATGATTTATCACCGTTCCTGACACCGTTGGAGATCTCACGCACTAACGGCGGCCGGCAGTTGGATTACGCGGTCTTTGATTACAATCTCGGTCTGACTGGCGAGCATATCCAAAATCTCGCGACACCACTTGACTGGGCGCGTCAAGTGGAGGTCTGGGCAGTTATTAACGGTTCGCCTACTCCTATATTCTGGGGCGACCTTACGACCCAGATGATTCAGATAAACTCGACAGAGACGGTCCAAGTGACGGCAAAGATAATGCCTTATCACTTCGGCGATGTTCTGGAAGGCCCAACGGTTGAGAATAAGATATCCGACCCGCCTGAAGAGATTACCCTAAAGGAAGACGTTCTATTTAACCCAATGATTGATAATGAGATCGTTTTCAATCGGTCTAGCAATCAAGGTGATGGGGGAGACAGAACAGACGCATATTATTACTGGTTGGATGCGGAGTCAGTAAGGACAACAACCGCGCAAGAGTTCAACGGGGAGCCTGAAGAGTGGGACTTACGAGAAGCAGTCAATGCGATTTGCTGGTCGGTCAACTCTGCCGAAGAGTTCATAAAGAATCCTGATATCAATACTGACCCGATATTTGAAGGCGCACCCAAGATCAGAAACCTCTCACTGAGGAGAGGTAAGTATATGCCTGATTACCTAGACGCGATTCTCAAGCCTCTTGGCTATGACTGGTACGTTTCTGTCAAAGCTGGCGAGTCTGGTGGGACACAGCGAAAGATTGTCATCACTAAACGTAGTGAAGGTGCAGAGAAGACGCTAAAGATTGCCGCGTTGGGTGAGCCTGCCAATTTCGCTACGACCAACACGGGCGAATTAGCTGTTGCGACCGACTTAGGCGGTTCTATCAATAAGATAGTTGCACATGGAGCGGTTCAAAAACGAGAGATTACGGTTGAATTATATCGCGGTTGGACGGAGGCGAACGACAGCAAAACACTGAGCGAGTTGAGTTATTCAGAGGACGAGTTGACGTACCCTAACGCATGGCGTAAGTGGGTTGCGAACGAGGCTGGTGACTACAACGAGTTGAGAACAACCACAGCAGCAATCCCAGACTCACCGCTGGATCTGTCGAGCGTCTTCGATGATTACATTCCTCGGAGGCGTAAGTTTATGAAGCCTTTAACAAAGAGTGCGGAAGGTGACGCGCAGGAGGTATACATTGAGTATCACGACGGGACTGAATGGCTTCCACTCCCAGACGAGCATGTAGGAGAAGTCAAGATTTTGGAAGGTGAGATGGGGATCTATTTTGCAGGCGCGTCACCACCTGCCACGATTTACGATTTAGGCAACGATGCACAAATCAGGGTTACAGCGTCAGTCGTCGGAGATAAGCCGCTCTTCTATGAGAAAACCAACACAGAGAGCAGTCCGAACTCTCGTGAGAACGTTTTATTTCTGGATCTCTCCGACAAGTTCTACGATAGCAAGGTAGAGAGTAGCGGAGATAACGCCTCAGAACTTTATACACTAATCGGCACAGACTCATTTGAGCAAGACGACCAGGAGGATATGGAGGCATTCGTAGACGACATTCTGGAAGAGGAGATTGCAGCAACCCAGAGCGCATCCGTTAGGTTGATGGGACTGAACGCAAATTACGGTCTTGGCGACCTGCTGACTCAGGTTGAGGGGCGTAATATCAGCCTTAATCGTAGCTCACCAATCGGGACGCCACGCTACCCGCAGATTGTGGGAGTTATTTACAGACCGCAGGCCACAGAAACAGAGTTGGTTCTTGATACGAATACGGGGCTGTGATGGCTAATCCACGATTTGAAACACAGTCGAACGAGAAACCAGTTTACCGAGATTGGCGAGCGGGTTCTGCGCCACCGTTCAAGCTCGCCAAGACGGACGAGGATATTGCAACAAGAGACACAGGAACCGTCAGTGTGTATTCAGGATCACTGGGTTCTGAGACAGATACGACTGACAATATAGAAGACGTTTTTAATCTGACTGACCAGCAGGCAGACTCAGGGACTTGGGTGCTATTGTTGCGAGTGAATGGTGAGTGGGCATTGCTACCATTGGAGTGTCCCGCGTAATGTACGAGCCGTTCGTTCAAGCTATCGACCAGTACCAACCGCACCCGTTGCACAAGAAGACTCTGGAAGACTTCACAGCGTTTCTGACTGTCTGTGATGATTGCCCGTATCGAGTTGAGTTGCGTTGCCCGAAGTGTAAGTGCGGGAGGAATGGTAAGTCGTGCATTCGTTTGGCTGAGTTGCCAGACGCGAAGTGCCCAAAGGGGAGGTCTTGATATGTGGTTGTGTTGTTGTTCATCATTACCAGAGAGAGTGTCTGTATGTCGCTATGAGATAGACGGAACTCTTGTCTGGAGAAACCTACCATACGACCCAGATGATGTGTCTGTGGACGACACGATTTTGGGGTCCAACGACGGGGCAATTCTTTTCTGTTGTGAGGACAATAGTAATAACGGACTTTTTGTGACTTACCGATACTTCGACAACTCTGACTTCACTCTCAAATACGGAATAACGAGATTCAGCGCATCAGGTGTGAGAACATGGAACCAGAACGATAACAGCAATGTTAAGGCTGGCCCGATGACTTCTGATTCGAGTGGCAATCTATATGTGCTGCATGGAAGTTCTGTTAGCAAGCTAGGCGCATCAGACGGAGTTGTTGACTGGACTAAAACTACAACCGATATTAGCAGCGACTGGTCTATCTCGAATGCGATAGGGATCAAGTGGTTGGCGAATGGTCTGTATTTGTATGGTTCGGATCAGTTTGATGGTACATATGTGCATTACGGACTTAAAGCGACATCAAGCGGAGCTTTGGATAAGCTAGTCTTTCGCGCAGGGGGAGGGGTAAGTCCTGTTATTACCATTAACGACATTTTGTATAACTCGTCCAGTGGAAAGATGATCGTTGCGGAGACAAGTAGGACAAACACGCAAGACTCAATCACAGGCTATGGAACAAACCACCAGTCAAGGGAGTTTGACTTATCGGGTAACGAAGCGAACATGGGTGCGACTGGTTCTGTGTTTAACCCATCTCTATTGCTTGGGGATCCAAGCGGCGGTTCATCGACAGACTTCTGGATGTTAGACCTGTCGAGCAGAAGCCTTAATCAGATATCAAATATCACTTGGGACTCGGGAACAGAGAACGGAACATACGATGCTGACTTAGTGGACCTCACGCCCGATGGTGACGACACTATAGGAGCATACGGAACTATAGTTCATTCTGGTAACGTAATATCGTCAGGAAGCTTTGGGTCCGCAGGTAAACTCGTCAAAATCTATAGCATATCAGGAGGGACACACTCTGAGATCACCATTGGAGGCACGTCGTCTGGTGAAACTCTTAGCCAGTTGGCACCGGAAGCCTCTCTCGACACAGACACTCCAGAAGGTCAGGGATTTCTAGGGGTATTGCCCGCCCCCTCTGGTGATTTTTATTTTTGCTCAGGAACATCAGCAGCGTACGGGACATCATGGTAATATCACTTCCCGCCAGTCCTAAGCAATAGATTACTGACGTTATCAACAATCGCCTCAAACCCTGCTGTTGAGTTCAAAGGCTGTGCGAGCTGCCCGAAATTGGCAGAGTCGTAAGGTTCATACAGTCCATTCAGGCCGTCCTCCCCGATAGACATGATGAGAGGAGCGTGCCAAGTTCTATATGTGTGCAGATTGTCTTCAAATGTCGACGGCGTGATAAACCCGTCCAGCTCATGCAGCGGGTCGTCTGGGTCATTAACGAGAACTTCAATTGATGGCAGGTTCCCGACAAGCAACTCAGCAGCGGCGGTGTCAATGGAGCTGGCTGTGAAGTCTGCCACGTTGTCACTTACCACTCCTGATGTCGGCTGCCTGACCATTCTTGTCGGCCATCGATAGAATCTAAGCGGTTGGCCCCATGCGTCCACAAACTCAAGCAACCCGTCTCCATCAGTGTCTGCTACTTCGTTCGGTGAGAAATCACCAGTCCCGACAGGCTCGGCAGTGAACTGAAAACCGTTTGTGATAAACCAGTACAGTAGCTCACTCGATTCTGTTTCTGGTCGGTGTCCCATTGCGGATAGGTTAGCAACAACTACCGGATTACCAGAACTGTCGGTCACATCAGTTACACCGTCCCAGTCGTAATCTGCTTCCTCGAAGGTCATCGGCAGATGCCTACGGTAGAAGTCCTTCATGCTGAATATATCGAGTGTGGCCACTAACTTGAAATCCTCAGCAATGATAGCGTCTCGGTATGCGTCCCGTCGAGTTTCGCCAAGAATGTAACTGGGAGGCTTTAATCTCTTGCCGTGTGCCCCGTCAACACGCTTATCAGACATCTCAAAATAAATGTGAATGCCAGCGGTGCGGTCCTGGAGCATCGCGTCTATTTTCTTGATCGTCGTTCTGGTAGCCGCTTCTCTACTGTTCGCGACAAATGCAGGAAGCGAGACAATCACCAATCCGGCGAGAACAGAGATAATCCCTATCACAACCAACAACTCAACCAGCGTAAACCCTGAACGTCTCATAGCAATCCCCTTCTATAGAGTTAAAAAGTAAGCGTACAACATTATAACGCACGACACAGAGAATGGGTCAAGAGTTTCTGATTTTATTTCTGTTTTTTTCAGAATTGGTGTTGCCTTGTTCTAAATAGACGCTATCCTTTGTTTTGTTGAGACAACTAGGAAGGATAAGACAATGGAAGACGCAGTGAAAGATAACGACTTGATGACTGAGAAACAGTTTGCCGACTTCCTGAGCGTTTCGCCGCGGACGTTGGCTAACTGGCGAGCTGATGAAAATAAGAACTCGCCGCCTTACTTCATGCTTGGTGGTTCGATTCGGTATTCACTCCAGAAGTATCAAGAGTGGAAGGAAGCAAGCCAAACACTCGGAATAAATACATAGCTACATCCTCTCTCTTGTCCCGTATGTTCGGGCGGTGTGGTTACCGTGATTCAGGGGAGAGGATTTCAAACGACTCCAGATCACAAGCCGTAAGGTTGATTTTTAGAGTGCCGTTGGTGCGGTAACTAACACTCAATGTGGTCTGGGGTTTTCAAACAAGCGTTTTTTTCTGCGCTACCGATACGTACTGAAAGGAAGGCAGATGAATCCATACACAATAGCAATCGCGTTTTTCTTCGGCGTACCGTTCGCCGCTGGTTTCATATTCATGTTTGAGGAGTAAGTGATGAGATACACAGAAGAAATCAATGGCTTTTCTCTCGAAGAGGACAAGAAGGCCGAAGAGATCGCGAAGTCATTCATCGAGTCAGGCAGGAAGGAGCAAATCAAGTCAGAGATTGAGCAGTTGGTTGATGATGAGTTTGAGCGACTTGGAGATTACGCGGTCAACTTCATCACAGAAACAGCCGCAAGTCGTGCTGAGAAATTCTTGAGCAAGGTCCTGGGAGGAGACGAGAACGCAGCAAGAGCCTTGCTTGATTCGACGGACGATTCTTCACGCTACCGATCAAGCGGCTCTGATGCAGGAGAGCCTTGGGCGAAAAGTTATCACGGAAGTATTTTCGAGACTGATGCAATTCGGACGCGAAGGAAGATTGTTGAGGCTCATAAGGACTTGATTGAGTCTGAGCGAATCAAGGATTTGGAGTCGATTGTTGAAGGACTCAGGAAGCAGGTTACAGAACTTCAAGAGCTAGAGCGGCAATGGTTCTAACCAATCGAAAACAACCAGATAGGAGTGAGTGATGGTCCATGTAACACGATTCGGATTCGACGATGACCTTAACTTCAATGGAGGATTCGATGAGCGATATCAAGAAGACGGTGACGCTGATGATTCCTATCCGTCAATGGAACGCGATGAGGCTGGAAGCAGCGAACGAGAAGACGTCTATGGCATCGATGATTCGTGGATGGATTGAGAAGCCGGTGAATGAGTTGGTCAAGAAGCATGTGACCTGTCCCGTTGACTGTGACGAATGAATCGAAAGCGGCAGCGTGCAATAGGGATGCACTTCTACCGGAAGAAGCGGACAGGTTTTT
>Ga0102963_1000322_pt1 | contig 20585 bp, 17 predicted proteins | sample SalPon2_C_H2O_MG_2_FD_84522 | JGI IMG/M metagenome (GOLD analysis project Ga0102963, IMG submission 84522) | Salt pond water microbial communities from South San Francisco under conditions of wetland restoration - Salt Pond MetaG SF2_C_H2O_MG | ecosystem: Environmental > Aquatic > Non-marine... | reverse complement strand
GCCGCTGATGAAACCAGCTGTGTTGTTGAGATCGCCTGTCTCAATGCTCGGGATGTTGCTAGGCGTGAGCGCTCGATCTGTGGCTGATGCAGCCGCTGCCTCGGTGTTGTCAGCAAGCTCCACAATGCCCGCAACAGTGGTTGAGGCAGGGCTGCCACCAGCAGCAGCCTCGGCTCCCCAGCTGGTGGTGCTGTGGTCATACGTCAGCACATAATTGTCTATGCCCGCTCCTGCGGTGTAGCTCACATCGCTCAAGTCATTCAGTGACTCATTGGTGATATCAGCGATGAAGCCGGCTGTATTGTTGAGATCGCCTGTCTCAATGCTCGGGATGTTGCTAGGTGTAAGCGCTCGATCTGTGGCTGATGCAGCCGCTGCCTCGGTGTTGTCAGCAAGCTCAACTTTACCCGCTGCAGTGGTGCTCGCATCATCCACCGTGAGGGTGGAGGTTGCCCCCGCGCCACTCACTGTGAGGCCATCACCTGCCAGGTTGAGTGTGGCATTGTCGGCATAGAGATTGACCACCCCTGTGGCCCCATTGACACTGGTGACGCCAGAGACCCCACCACCTGCCCCGATTGGCCCTGTGATTTTAATAGCCATGGTCTACCTCCTAAATTGTCGCGGCTTCAAAGCCAGCTTGAATCACCAGCTCATCACCTGCGGCCGCCTTGCGATAGGCAACAGTGGCAGGAGATCCACCAGCTAAGCCGGCCATCCCATAACTGATGCTCATATTGGCAGGGATCTCAAGCTCTCCTGATGTGGCGTCACCCGCTGCATCACGCGCTCTCATTTTGAAAAATGCGCTCGCTGTGGTGCTGGTGTTGTGGATGGTCACATAGGTGAAGATCTGACCAGCAGGCACAGCAGAGCCTGTGGTGCTCGAGGTGAATGAGGCTGAGGTTAAATCAGTCCAGTCTGTTGACGCATTGCCTGATGTATCCACTGCGCCAATATAGGCCGCTGTGCGCTCGGGTGAGGTTGTGTTCGGATAACTGGTAGCCATTATTTCTGCCCCTTATATTTATGCTCTGCAGCATTGCCCCCGACCAATAGGCCAAGCGCAGTTTGGATTGCGAGCAGCACCTCTGATGAGGCCTGCCCAGCGATAGCCAGCGCAGTGGTGGCCAGCACTGAAATGATGTAGGCCCCCATTTTGCGGCCCCCAACTAGCTCAAGCCAAATCGGTGGCCTGGGGTCGATAGACGACTGCGATTGAGCTGTGCTCTCGCTCTCTAGTGCCAACACCTTCTCGTAATCGGCCGTCAGGCCCGGCTGCTCGGGCGTTGCCCTCAAGGGTGATGTAGCTGCTGGGGCCGGGCTGTCTGCAGAGGGTGATATGCTGTCCATAGGGCTTCCTCTTCTTGTCCTCATCAGTGGCTGATGCGTTGAATATGACCACAATATCACCGGGGCGCATGCTGGCCACAGGTACACGCCGGCTCTGCCAGTCTCGCCACAGGCGATAGGTGCTAGGAAATGTGCTCTTGCGAATTGATGCGCTGAGAGTATCCCCCCATGCATAGGCAGCAAACGCACCGCACCAGGCAAATTGACCATTGCGCGTATAGGGCTGTCTCCCATCTTTCTTGAGATCAGCATCAGGCCAGCCAAGCCCCTCATCACCTCTGATGTATTCATCAATTCTGTCTGCACCGTGAGCACCACCTAAGCCGGGCTCTGTCACATCAAGCAGCCACTCTGCCTCTGCGCGCTCCATCGCTGCAGCTGCAGCCTGCGTCACCTCATCAGTGATAGGCTCGGGCTCGCCTGCTCTATCTGCAGGGGTGGGGAGGTCAAGGAGCATGCTGCCCATCTCTCGATGCATGTGGCGCATTTTGGTGCGCAACTGCTTGAGCTCCTCGAGCGCGCTGGTGTGCTCGGCTTTAAGGTCTTTCCAGGATGGTCTAGGCATTTTACAGATACTCCTGCCCATCATCACCAGCAGTGCCGAGCGTCCCAGCAGAGTCTGCTAGATATGCCCGCGCCTGATGCTGTGATGCGGCTGTGTCATAGGTGGTGGGCTCAATGTGCCCCACAGCGCTGGCAATCCCATGCGCTGCAGAAAACGTGATTTGGTTGCCGCTGATGCTGTCGATGGTGAGGGTGGTGGGGTTGTCCTCATCACCTGGGGGGATGTAGTCGATGACGTCACCCACGCTGAATAGATCAACATCATAGCGCAGCTGCCCAATGGGTGACGTGCCCCGAGCAAACGTAAAATTCTCCACCTCGATGGTGGTGGCGTTGATGATGGAGGCCAGCTCTGCGGATACATTCCAGCCAGCGCTGCCAAAATCATAATGGAGAATCTCCACCTCTACCCCCTCGCCAGTGAGCGCCTGCCTCACAGAGCGCACCATCCCAATGCCAGAGGTGACCCCATAGCTGTCAGCATAGCCGCGCAGTTCGGGTGAGCTCACTGTAACGTATGCCCCCACCTCGAGGAGGTGGCCGACCCCAAAGCCCACCACCCCGCGCCACAGGCGCACAGGGTCAGAGCCCAGCCTGAAAATGCGCGTGAATACCGGCCGCAGTGCGCTGTAGATGTCTGCAGTGTTTTGGCCGAGCTCCTCGGCAGTGGCCCCATAGAGGGAGAGCTCTAGAGAGAGGCGCTCTTGAGAGTAGGCGTTGATCGCGCGCTCATTGTTGATGATCACCTCTCCCCTAAATTCTGCCTCCTCTGCATCATAATCATAGGCCACGTTGATCTGATTGACCTGCGCCTCATACACGCCCCAGCTGGGTGGGGGATCTGCGAGCCAATCACCTGCAGTGATGGTCTGGGTTGAGCGCTGGCTGTCCTCCATCCCCACAGGCACAAGAGTCAGCTGGAGGCGCTCTCCTGCTGTGCTAGTGCGCCGCAGCACCATGGCCGCGCCAATGCTCTTGAGCACGCTCTCAAATATGTCTCTGATCTCAACATCATCACCAGCCAGTGAGAACGTCATATTGCTGATGCGTGTGCCGCTGCCCAGTGCAAGAAACGAGTCCTCATCGATGAAGCCGCTATCAATGTTGAGGCCCAGAGAGGTGGTGTCATAGGTGCCGTTGATCTGACCTCCACCACCACTCTCGAGCAGCGTGAGCAGCACCTCACCAGGGCTCTCATCCTCGAACATCACTGCAGCCGATATCAGCGCGCTGCTCTCTGTTGAGCGTGAGGCCCAATCTACAACAGGCTCAAGCCTCGGGCGCTGCCGCCTGTGCAGGTGCAGCCTATACCCCACAGTTGAGCCGTCATAGGTCACAGCAGTCTGATGCGTCACCCGCAGGTATTGGGTGATCTCCTCATCCCTGCGCCGGCTGAAACTACGCACTGATACAATATACAGCCCCGCGCCTGCTGCTGATGGGATGCCTGCTATCTGCTCGGCAATGAGCAGTCTCTTCTCTGATGGCTGCCACCACCCCAGCGCATAATCCCTGAATCTGTAGCTCTGCCGTGAGAGCTCCTGTTGCTGCCACTGCCGAGGGTAGAGGATGGCCTCATTGGCTGATCTAGGGTGAGGCCACAGGCGTGGATATTCCTCGCTGCCTGATGTGGCCAAATCGATGGGCACCACCATTTGCTGCTCTGCAGCCACAGGCAGCTGGGGCCCATTGGGCGCATAGTATTCTGGGAGCCGACCACCCTGCCAGCCGAGCCAGGCAGGCCATTGAGTGTATGTGTAGACGGCCGCTTTGAGGCTGTTGTCAATGTGTGGGGTGAGATCCCAGTAGAGCTCACCATCAGCCTCACGCATTGCCCATTTGAGGAATCCACCATCAAGCCCAGTCTGATCTGCAGGAGAGGCGCTGTTGTATCCCTCGATAAAATCATTGGGCCACAGCATCACACCCTCTGACACTGTGTACCTGTGCAGCTCTACAATGGGCAGATTGTACCCATGCTGGAATGGATCAAAATCTTGCTGGTGCACATTGATGTCAAATTCATAACCCTCAAGAACAGCACCGTGATAGTGATAGGCTGTGACCCTCAAGAGATCTGTTGCGACACCACCAGCAGCCAAGCGATGATACAGCAGCATCTCACCTAGCCGAGGGTGTCCCTCATAGGTTGAGCCGTCTGCTCGCTGCAGGGTGATATCGAAAACGTCAGGGTGATCATGCCCCCCTGTGTCAACAATGTTATTGCCGCCGTGAGTAGTCCACAGCGCAGCACCATCACCCACAATATTGGGCATGTCCTGCGGCGAGACTCCACCCCATCCGATACCTGCAGCCCACTCAAATGTATCCCCCTTGCCGGCCTCAAAATCATGGAAGCCGTGCAAGAGCGTTGTCTGCCTGCTCACCCCACCTGTGAGGCCCTCATCAACCATGGCTGTGAGGGGCACCACCTCGAGGGATATGAGCAGGCCATCCTCCACTCTAGGGGTCTGATCTAAGAAGCCGCGCATGAGCTCAACCCAATCACCCCAGCTGCCATCACTGCGCCCCGAGCTCACCCAAATTGATGCGCGCCTCCCTCGCCAGTAAACCACCTGATCTGTGACCTCTGGCTTGTTTGTGCCGCCTAGCCCAAGCTGATGATCCTGAATAGGGGTCTCACCCACCCCGCGCTGATCAAAGGTCAAGGTGGGGGAGCCTCCACCAACTGCAGCAGAGACTCTGAAGGTCTCGGCGTTGATGTGGCAGAGATCACCCGCAGAGAAGACCGCTGTGAGGTCTCGGTCTACATCCACAGTGATGGGCAGAGAGTCAGTGTGTGCAATGGGCTCTTCTAGAAATGCATGAGAGGCCCCTGATGCTCGAGGCCCCAGCCTAGAGAATACTGTGCCCGGCTCACTGCTGCCCCCTCGCCTATCCACAGCGAGAGAGACCGTGATGGGCTGATAGGCTCCCACCCCCCCAATGGGGTCTATCTCTGCTGCATAATCAGAGACGCTGGTGATGGCCTCTTGAAACGTGCGCGCCACCCCTGCGAGGTCTGCGCCTATTGCACTGACAGAGGAGAGACCAGAGGAGCTCATCGAGTAATAGACCTCTGGCAGCCCCGCTATCACTAGGGCAAATCTGCGCCTCTGATTTTGATCTGTGAGGCTCATGCCCAGCTCTCCTCATAGAGCTCGAAAATATCAACCGCTTCTACTCTAACCTCTGTACAGGAGAGGCGCAGCATCAAATTATCTCCTCGATTGGCCAGAGGAATGACGAGAGGCCGAGGGTCACTCACTCCTGCGCCTGTGGCCTGCACCTGTGCACCTGTGCCAATTGTCTGGATAGGATAGGTCACCACCTGCCCCCGGCGCACGCTCGGGGTCAGTCTGTTGTTTGTTGTATTCCACTGACACCCCGCATCAATGAGGGTGTGAGCTCCCCCTGTGGTGTCTAACTTAAACAGCTCGGCCACAATTGCCGGGGTGGTACCGCTCGCTTGGATGGTGAGGAAGAGGTAGGCATAGCGGCCGAGGGGGCTGGAGAGCCATGGTATCTCCAGAGTCTCACTCGAGGAGGGGGGCTCTGTGAACATGGTGAAAATATCGGTGCGGTCCACTAGATCCGCAAATGTACCCTGCCCCCGCGTAAAATTGGCGTGGATAACCCTGCGCGCTCTGCCCACTCCTAGATGATTGGCTAAATCCATCATCTGCGCGATGGTGCCCCCCATCACAGGCACATCAACCATGCATGATCTAGGTGACGGCACAGCAGGTTCAAACGCGTTAATCAGTGGCATAGCTCCCCCTTAAAGGTGGCCGTGTGTCTACCTTATGGCCCCCATACGCTCATTGACCATATAGGGCTGGCCGGCGCTAGGGTAGCAGACTCTCGAGGCTGTGTAGGCCCATCACGCAGCAGCTCGAGATCTGCGGCCGGTGGGCGCTCATCCACCCGCGTGGGCTCATCTGCTGTGAGGGTCACCCAGGCAGGCGCCACTGTTGCAGCGGGTACAGTGTGCCGCTCGCCTCGCCAAATGATCAGCCTGTCATCACCATTGCCGTGGGTGGCTGCATAAACGTGCGCCTCATACTCATGCTCTCGAGCCCTCGAGCCTCCCCACTTGCGCATGCGCACGCTCTTGGCTGTGAAATCATTGGGCAGCATTGTGGCCTGCGCTGTGGCTGGGTCTACATTCTGCAGGCCTGACCAGCAGAAGCCGGAGCGCGGCCGCTTTGAGAGCTCCTCTAGTGTGGCAGTGAGCGCCACCCCTCGAGCAGAGGAGAGCGGATAATCTGCCCCGCTGCGAGTGGCCCCCATTGGGGTGATATCAAAAGCGCTGTGCTTTGAATCAACCACCCCAGCAGCTAGGGGTGAGGTGAGGGGCTGCCACTGCAGGGAGATATATGTGATGGTTGTGGTGCCCCCTGTGGCATCAGCCAGCGCAGTGACCTCCATATAGGTGCCGGCCTGCGCCCCCACTGTGAGGGTGGCCTCATGCCAGCGCTCTGTTGAGGTGAGGTTGATGGTGGCGGTGGTGTTGTTGGTGAGCTCCTTGATGGTCAGGGTGCCGCTGCTCGAGGTATTGACCCCCTTGCAGTGGATGATCAGAGTGCCGTGTGCATTGCTCGGGATGGGGATGCGCCATCGAGCATTGGGCGCAGCAGGTAGGCTGGTCACCTGAAAGGTGTTGTCAGGCCACCCCTGCGAGACCACAGGGGAGCACCCTAGCTGCGCGTGAGTGTAATTGACCATATTGGCCAATCGCTCGATTGAGGCGCTCTCAATGATTTTGCCTGACACCACAGCATCAGGAGAGGGCACTAGGCCTGACCCGCTAGTTGGTGCCGTAAATGTATTGCCCATTATCTCACCTCATCATGCTCGATAGAGAGAGCCAAGGGCACTCTGCGGTTTAGGCGGCCGGGATAGTTGAGGTCAAATTGCGCCTCAAGCAGCCGGCCAATGTAGCGGCCGCGCTCGGGCTGGATTGTGTAGAGCTCACCATATCTGTTGTTGGTGTATGCCCCATCAATCACGGCCATGGGTGGGCTGTGCCGCCTCGAGTCTCCCCACTCCCCCACATAGGTCAGGCGCTGCCCCGGCCCTGTGTATGCGATAAACCGATCCCCCCAATGCTGGTAAAGGTCTCGGCTGTCAGCTGCAGCATCGAGGTAAAAGCTCACTCGGCTGGTGGTGTATGTGGCTAGCCGATTGCTGACCTGACCCCCGCCCAATCTGCGCCGAGCGGTGGCCATGGTGTCAGAGCTCAACTGATGGCGCTCAACCGGCCGAGTAGGCAGCAGCACCATGGCGCAGGGGAATGATGCGCGCAGGCGCTGATAGTCAGAGCCCGAGCCTAGAGCAGTGGGGCTCTCATCACCTGTGAAGCCCAGCAGATTGCGCAGCTTTGTATTGGCCCAGGTGAGGTCTGTGACTGTTGTGGGGTAGCTCACAACAGCATGCCCCTCCTCATCAATCAGCCACCTCACAGAATTGAGGCCACTCAGGCCCATGGTGGTGGTGTCTATATGCGAGAGGGAGAGGGTGGCGTTATCGTCGTCTGCGTCATTCTCTGTGCCTGGATTGCGCAGCGCTACCCTCAAATCTTGATACTCGCCATCAATCTCCAGATCAAAATTGCCCTCTGTGTCTGGGGTGATCCTATAGGATATCAGCCCTGTGAGAGTGCCCCTAGTCCAATCATTGGGCATCTCTATGGTGTGATTGGCCCCCACCAATGTGGAGGAGAGCACAGCATCACCCGCGCCTAGATAGTCGCTCCCCTTGCGATGTTCTAGCGTGAAGGCAAGCGCTGTGTTGCTGATGACCACCCTGTCATCTGTGTTGATGTAGATTGACCAGGTGCCTGCAGTGGCCGAGGGGGGGGAGGCTGTTGAGGCTGCATACTCGAGAGAATCTGCGATGGATTGAGTGGCCGAGTAGCCATGCAGAAAATCCAGCATATCGAGATAGACCACATCAGCCATGGTGATGCTGATGCTGTTAGATCCGCGCTGATAGAGGGTCACCCCGCTTAGGTCTCGCAGATCACACTCTGTGAGCAGTGCAAAATTTGGGGCGCTATCGGTGCTCGGCATTTATGCTCTCCTCAATTGAACAGCCCCGCGCCGGGGTGTGTTGATCACACGCACCACCCTGTCAGCAAATGCACGCTCTGCAGCTGCTCGGGTGTCATAGATTGTGGCGTTGCCCATGTTCACATTGATCGTGATGGGGGCCCGATCCTCATCTCTCTCTCTCTGCTGCTGGGGAGCTCGCTGCGCTGCCCCACTGGGTGATGCTCCACCACCGCCCCCTGATCGAGCACCACCACCACCACCAGAGAGCGCAGCGCCTGCAGAGCCTGCGATGGCTGCAGCCGAGGCATAGAGCGCAGCCTCTTTGAAGAAGCCGGCCGCAGGTGCCCCTGTGAACAGAGCGCCCACCCCCTTGGCAGTGGCCATCAGCCCCTGCACTGTTGCCTGGATAGCCACCGCTTTCAAAGCCTCACCCACAGCGGCCTTGATGCTCTCGCCAGCAAATGCCGCATTGACTGCAGCATAGAGGGTGCCCTCTCCATAGGCAGCCATTGAGTCAATCAGAGGGCCAAAATCATACTCTGTCAGTGCGGCAATCTCTCGATTGAGATCTGCCTGCAGTTTGGTGTTGCGCTCGAGGAGCTGCGCGATGGTGGCTAGTGTCCTCTCCTGCTGCTCGGCTCGCTTCCTCTCAACATCGAGCAGCTCTCTCTGTCTGTTGAGTGATGCAATCTCACGCTGTGCCTCTGTCTGTGCCAGTGCCTGCGCTGTGTTGTGGCGCAGCTCTATGAGGGCAATGCGCTGCTCCTCACCCTGCAGATAGAGGCGGATTTTAGCCTCCTCGAGTCGAGCAGCCTCCATCAGCTCGGCGCGCTCATTGGCCTCTGCAGAGGCTCTCATCTGCGCTGCTCTAGCCTGCCTCTCTTTGTGCGCTGCTCGCCTGATTGCCTTGCGCCTCTGCACAGCGCTCTCAATAATCAGGGTCTCTGCCAGCTCTCTATCGAGTGCCAGCCTCTCCTGCTGCTCGGCTCTGCGCCTATCAACTGCAAGCTCTTTATCAATGATGGAGCTATAGGTGACCTCTCCTGCTCGAGCCTGCGCCAAGAGCGCGGCCTTTTCTGCGGCAGCTACCCTGTTAATGCGTTCAATCTGCGCAGCCTCAAGAGCCCTCACCTGTGAGATGCGCTGCTGCTGCTGCAGCTCTAGTTGGCGCAGCTGAAACTTAGCAGAGCCTAGAGTGGCCTGCGCTGCCTCGGCCTCTGTTGTGATCTGCAGAGCCCCTAGGGCTTTGAGCTGCTGGGCAATCTCTTCAATCAGCTTGAGACGCTCTCTCTCTGCAGCCTCCCTAGCTGATCTGCCTCTAGCCTCTGTGAGCTCATCCACTCGCTTGGTGAATACACGCCTGGCCTCACTGGCCTCCTTGATCAGAGGCAGCAGCTCTTTCTCTATCTGTGCCTCTGCGCGCTGTGCGACTGCCAATTTATTGCGAGCATCTGCAGTCAAGCGCAGCATAGCCTGCTGCTCGGCATGCGCACGCGCTGCAGCGCTCAACTGCTGGTTGCGCTCGAGCCCTAGCCTGATGCTCACCCTCTGCGCCTCGGCTGCCTTGCGCGCCTGGTCAAGCTCCTCTTGAGCCAGAACCGTTGCCTTTTGTGCGCGTGCTAGCCGCTTACCAAAGACACCCTCCCCCTCACGCAGAAGCTGCACATATTCAGTCTGCGACTGCGCATTTTTAGAGAGCTGCAGCAGCTCGAGCTGCTCAACCTCTGTGAGCTTTACCTGTGCATCAGCCAGCTGCTCAAGGGTCTGTGTAAATTCAGAGGCCCCCATGCGCAGCGCCTGCAAGCGCTCCTCGAGGTTGTTGCTGCTGTTGATGTATTGGGTGACGGTATAAATGACCCCCACCAGCGCAGTGCCCACAGTGGCGAGGGGGCCAAGCATTGCAGTGAATCCAGCCCCTGCTAGTTTGCTAGCTGTTGAGAGCTCGGCAATGCCTGTGGTGAGAGAGCCGATAGAGCTAGAGACTGCCCCGGCTGTGCTGGCCATCCTATTGGATGAATCACTCAGCGCATCCCCTACCTGTGAGAATCCACTGGCTGCAGTTTGCGCAGATTTGCCCAATGCATTGAGGCTCTTCTCCGCCTTACCTGCACCATCAAGCTCTACCTGAATTTCAACTGTGCCGGCCTGCGCCATGCTTAGCCTCCTCTGCTGCTCGCTCCCTCATTCTAGCGTGAGAGAGCTCTGTCTGTGTATGCAGCTCTGCAAATAGGTCAATCACTGCACAGGTGGGTGCATTGAATAGATCACCCAATGAGCACACGCCAGCCCTATGCCGCTGATAGGCCACCAGCAGAGGGGCCAGCCTATTGGCCCCAGCCACAGGGCAGCTGCGGATCTTCTGCTCACCCCAATCACCACAGTCAGGCGCTACCCTGTAGCCCATCACATAGCGGCCCTGATCATCAGAGCGTGACCAAGCTAGGCCCTCGAGGAATGGGCCGCCACAGTTGCCGCGCAGCCTGCGAGTGTTAGGTTGAGCTGTGCATTGCTCACATGACCAGGCCCGAGAGCCAGCGTGCCCTAACCACACGCTAGCCCCCGCTGCTATTTTCCCTCGATGGGCAGGGTGCTGATGTTTTGGATATGGGCCACCAGCTCTTGAAATAGCAGCTGCCTGTGATGCTCGGGCCTCACGCTATCGAGCAGCTCAACAGGGTCACCATCATGGCCGATGATGCGCACTAGGCCAGCGCGCAACATCTCTCGATAGACCCTCGAGAGATAACCCTCATAGGAGCCGAGGGCCTCTCTCTCATCCTCTGGGAGAGCATGCTGCCAGCGCGCGCGCTCTGTGGGCTCATCAGGCTGCTGCATCCACAGCTGCCGGCCTAGCTCACTCCTGCGATAGACACCTGCCGCCACCTCTGCAGCCTCACGCTGTGGAGGGGTGAGCGCTCGCAGCACAAATCGGGTGGCCCCCTCTGTGCTTTCAAGCAGGCTCTCATCGCTGCATTTGAGATATGGGGTTTTGGCCTCCTCGCTGGCCTGCACTGCAGGTTCAACAATAGAGACCACCTCAATCTCCTGTGTGGCATCAGTCGCAAAAGTGAACACGGTCTCTCCTTAGATTCCTAGTGCGAGCCTGAATGGGCTGTTGGCTGCATCAGTGCTTCCATTATCCCCGCCAAATCTAGAGGCAGAATAGGTGAGCTGCTGCTGCACAATCTCACCATCAATCTGCCTGATGAGAGGATCAACAGTGAGGTATGCGCCGGGGATGTTGAGGGCCATTCCCTGCCCTGCGCCCACCGGCCCTGACCCAATCAGCAGAGAGCGGATAACACCATCTCTAAAATCATTGCTGATGTTGGTGTTGGGGCTGTCAACTGTGATGTTGCACTCAATCACCACGTCTGACACTTCCATATCACTCATGCCAATGAGGGAGCTGCTCTGCCCAATAGGGGTGAGCGTATTGGTGAGGGTGAGGTCAAAGGAGCTCACAGAGAGATCAATGGTGCCGAGCTCATCACCATTGGTGCCTGATACATTGGTGCGGCTAGTGCTCGCAGCATCAGAGAGGCGCAGATAGCAGCTGCGAAAATGCGGGGTGCTGCCGGTGAGAGTCACAGGCTCAACAGGACCCCCTGCATTGCCGTGATCATCATAAATGTGGGCAGCCTGGAATGTAAATTCACCCATCAGGCGGCCGCCATCAATGGTGATATTGAGGCTCTCCAGCTTGCAGCCTGTTGCATAGCTGCGCACCCCAACGCCATCAACACGGAAAGCGACCGAGCTGTTGACGGTGCCGCTGTTGTCTCCTCGGGGCACATACCAGGTCTCGAGCAGGCGCACCACATCAGGGGCAGTCGCATCGAGTGCTCGGGAGAGCTCGGGGCTGTACCCAATATCACCGAGGCCCCCAGCATCAAGAGAGGTCACATGCGCATACTCTGCCCGGCCTGACAGCTCGATCCCAATGAGGCCACCGAGCTTGAAGGATGCCGCTGCTGTGGGCGTGAATCGGTTGACACTAACTGCAGCCGTCACTGTGTCAGAGGCAGCTGCAGGGATGGTGCGAGCGAGACCTGCCCCGAGGAGGAGGCCCAATGCAGTGGCGTCATAATTGGCAGCGCTGCTGCCCAGCGTTGTAAAATCACAGCGCACTGTGATGCTGCCTGTGCGTCTCTGCTGCCGAGTGCCGCCCACTGATGTGGTGTCGAGCTCGGGAGGGAGACCATGGGGCCCATCACGGCCCTCATTGCGCTCTGACACTGGGGGCTCCCCAGGCACAACGATGGGGTCACGCTCGCAGGGGATGCTGTAATAGGTGAGGCCGGTGGGGTCAGGCACACCTGTGCCCGAGGCCACAGAGCCAAAAACAGTCTCCACCGCAATGGAGAGGGAACGGTGAGTGACAGCCATTAGAAAGCCTCCTGATAGAGTAGGTCAAAGGGGATGGCCAGCAGTATGGCCATGGGGTTGCCATCCTGCCCCAGCACAGGCGCAGAGCTTGGCTCACCAGTGATGAGAGAGGTGATGCCTGTGGTGGCGAGATCATAGGCAGGGTTACGCAGGGCATTGATGATCTGTGAGGCATCCTCTCCCATGATGCGCTCAAGCAGCCCTGTGTCACGCGGCACATCATAGCGCACGCGCACCTCTGCCGTGAGGCGTTTGCGGCCGGTGATGCCTGCCTGACCATCATCATGGGGTGGGGTGGTGATGCGCAGCTCAAACAGGCGCAGGGTATTCACTCGCCTATCTGTGAGGAGCTCCTGTCCTCGGCCAGCATCAACACAGACAAATGATTGGGAGGAGTCTGTTTTGCTGGTGAGCGCCTCAATGCGACCAATGAGCAAATCAAACGCGGCTGATACACCCTGGCTCATTTCAGCTTCTTTCTAATGCGTGCGGCTATCGCATTGCTCAAAATCACCACCTCGCGATCTGTTAGGCCAATGAAGCCCCGCCTATCATTCACATAGTAGCCATAATGGCGCACAGCAGGAGAGAGGCCTATAGAGAAAGCCTCTCTCTTCACGCTGGTGGGGACAATGTTGTTGATCAGCGCCCCCGAAAGGGTGAGGTCAACCTCTGCTGTCTGATTGCTGCCCCCCTGCACACGCCGGCGTGACTCATGCTTATATTGGCGATAACCCCCCTCATAGAACACGCTCTTGCCTGTACGGCTGGGCCTGCCTCCCTTGGGTGATAGGCGTGCGCCCCGCTTGGCCACATACATGGGCTTTGTGCTGTAGCCCTTGAACCTGCGGCCATCATCATCAATGCCCTGATAGATGCGCCTCTTGATGAGAGCGATGGTATCCAGGGCAGTCTGCGCAGAATCCCTCTTTGACCACAGAGCAGGGATCTTGACCTGTCTAAATCTGACTGTTGTGGGCATCAGTGCTGCATCCCTCTCCACCGAGGGAAGCGCTGTGCTAAGTCGCGCTCTCTCTGGGTGGGCTCAATGGTGGGGAGGGTAAATACCCCGCGCACATCAGAGGGACTGCCCCCAGCCCTGCGCAGGTCAATCTCGTCTGCATCAATGAGACCATCATCATCAGTGTCTAGGGTCAATTGCTTGAGAGCGCGCTCGAGGAGCTCCTCTGCACGCTGCTGCATGCGCTCGGCAATATCGAGCTGTGCCCCCATCTCATAGACCAGCTGCGCAGCCATGTATCTGTGAGCAGGCCTAAACACCTCTGGATTGAAAATATCATCCTCTGACTGCTCGGGCCCGATATGCTCACGCACTCGCAGCGCTAGCTCCTCGAGGGCTGCGCTCACCTGTGGCTCTAGATCCTGCTGCCGCCTCGGCACCATATCAGCCAGCTGGGGCATCTGCGCCACCAGATCACTATGCGTGACCCCTGTGCTGAATGGCCTGCGCACAATCTGCACAGTGCCCTGCACAGTCACCACCCTATTGGTCGGGGTGGCTGTGGCTGTGTAGCTGATGCGCCATGATAGGCTGCCTCGGGTGGCTGTATCTGCTGCAGGGATGGTATGCATGTATGCAGCCCAGCGCAGGGTGGCAGCCGAGGAGAGGGAGAGGCCTCTAGGCAGCACATCAGCTAGGATGGCTGTGGTGCCGTCGAGTCTATCGACGGTGACACTGAACACCCCATCCTCATCAGTGATGAGATAGGCCCGGCCTGTGGTGGGCCCAATCAGGTAGACGCTTGCAGCGCCTGCAGTCAGGGTGAGGGTGCGCCGGTCATTGCCAATGGCTGTGACGCTGCGCTCACTCCTCACCTCTGTCATTGTTGCCGAGCCAGTGCCCCCGCTCGGGGTGGTGTAGCTGATGGTGGGGGCAGCATTGAGGGGCTCGGGACCCTCCCAATAAAGGGCATAATCTAAACCTTGTGTGGCCTTCATCGCTCCCCCCTCGCTTTAGAATTTGCCCTGCGCACGTCTGCATCAGTGCCCCGCTCGATATTGGCGCTCTCAATGAGCTCCTCACTGATGGGGGCCCAGGTGTGTCTGCAATTATAGCCTCCCCCTCTGACCAATGGGGGATTCAGTTGATAATTGTTGAGCTTGTCTACCTGCTTTTGAGTGAACGCTTTGCCCACTAGCTCTTGGCAGAATCCTCGGGTGATGCCATCGAGGGGGCCGGTATATAGATAATGATCTAGGCCAGCATCCTCTGCAGCCACCGCTGTGATCTGACGGCCAAATGTGGTGATAGCTGTGCGCGCCTCTGTGATCTGCCTACCCTCTGCAGAGCGCAGCGCTGCATCTAGGGCACTGATCACATTTGAGGGGTCTGCAACAAAGACAGCACCCTGCAGAGCATCACGCACTGCGCGCTGGGTATCGGGGACAATCACATCCTCAATGATACCCTCTACAGTCTCATCAGCTAGAGCCTGCCCAATGCCCTCAATCTCGGCCACATTGAAGCCGCTTGAGGAGGCGAGCAATAGCTGCTCCACATTGGCGAGGGTCTCACGCTCGGCCTCGGTTACATCTAGCACTAGATCACCAAGGCCTGCCTCGAGCAGCCAGCTGCTCAAATCGTCGCGCCTCATATTGCGCAGTGCATCGAGCCCACCGCTATCAGCGGCTGCCTGCACTGCATCAGAGACTGCTGCCTTGGCCGCTCTTAGCGACCTGCGCAGCTTTCTATCTAGCGCGGCCTCGAGCTTCAGCTGTGCTCGAGTGGCGCGCAATATATCCCGCTGCCGGGCTGTATTGGCCTCTCTGATCTGTGAGGCCAAATCAGCCAGCGCACGCTCATCACCATCCTGCTCTGCTAGGTGGTGATGCTGTGAGCACAGCGGGCAGCTCACCTGATTTAGGCGAGGGTGTTGGTGAGCAGGAGCCCACGCGTATAGTCAAGGACCTTGTACTGCTGAACATGCTCGCCATAGACGTGGCGGCGCACGCGGTCGAGGCTGTCATATTGCCCAGCGACGTAGTCTTTATAACGCAGATCGAGACCACAGACTGGCATGACCTTCACGTTGCCCGAGACCTTAGCCTCTGGCATTGCGCCGCGCATGAGGTAGAGGCCGATGGTCTCCCCCTCCCAGATTTGCGCCTCGCTCGAGGTGGCCCCTGCCACTGCAGTCTCACGTCGAGCCTCACCAACATAGACGTGCTGCAGCTGGAAGACGCTCTTGAGCACCTCGATCACATCCTGATTGGGGAGGATGCGCAGGCCACTGGCAATGCCGCTGCTGGAATTGCCCACAAAGCTGCGCACCTCTGGGCTGCGTGCGAGCTCACGAAATACGTTATAGCCCAGCACCATGGTGTCAGGCATGATGCCGTGGTTGCTCGCCCGCAGCACATCCATCTGCTCATGAATGTAGCTAAGAGGCTCGCCAGCAGCCTCATTGAATTTAGAGCCGGCCGCAGGCGTTACAGTGCTAAAATTGACAGTATCAAAGAGGGCATCTGCAGCCCGCTTTTCCTGCGCCAAGAGGAGAGCGCGCTGCACTCGGCGTGCGCTGCGCATCTCTTCGCTCATTGGGTACTGCGAGTCCTCGATGTCTTCCATCGCGATGGAGTCAGCGAAGCTGTGAATCTCGCATTTGAAGGTGGTTGAGCTGCGGTTGAAGTGCGAGAGCTCCTGCCGTGATGCACCGGGTGCTCGCCGGCTGTCTGCACCTGGCTCACCCATGAAGCTGCGGCTCTCTTCGCTGAGAATGGTGCCGCTGCGCTCGGTGACCTGGACAGGCTCAAAGACCTTGTCTGCAATGAGCTGCATATCGCTGGGGATAGCCTCATTGAGGACATTGGAGAGGATATTATCTACCGGGTGCAACCCGCTATATGATGCGCGTGCCATAACTTACTCCTTAGACCCCAAATTCAGAGGCACCGGTGAAGAGAATGAAGACCTCTTGACCGTCTGCAGTGGTGGTGTGATTGACATTTGGGAGCCATCGACCAATGGCGTATTCCTTGTCGCCTGCACCGCTTGCCGCGTAGTCAATGACTCGGCCTGATGCGTTGGCCATAACAAGGCCCCCCTCGGTGAGATTTGCGCCGGCCACAGCCTTGGTGAGGCCAAAGACTGCAACCTCTACAGCCTCATCAGCACCTGCAGCAGCGCGCTGGGCGATGCCGTCTGCCTTCTCGCCTGCAGTGGTGACTGGCGTGACCTTGCCATTGCTGTCGAATTTGACCAGCTGGAGAGCCGTGATTGCAGCAGCGCTCATGCGCGTCACAATGATATTATTCTCACCCATGATTAACCCCCAAAGACTGCGCTGAAGAGAGCAGGCTCCTCACGCTGTAGACGGCCCCAGGCCTCTGTGAATTGAATGGACTCTGCCTTGGCCAACTCTTTGACGCGCTCGGTGAGAGAGTCTCGGTTGAGCTGCTCACCGCTGGCGCCATGGCCGACCTCTGACAGGTTGACGGCCTGATTGGGCCCTCGGCGTGTGAGCATCTCCCATGCGAGCCCCTCACCCTTCTCACGCAGTGCCCAGAAGTTCTCTGCATAGGCGCGCTCATTTGGGCTGATGCGGCCGCTGTGCGTGAGCTGATCAATCTCTGCGTTCATTCGAGCAGTGCGCTCAGCTTTCTCGAGGCGTGCGACCTGCTCTGACAGCTGGGCAATGGTGGCAGCCTGCTGGCTGTTGTCAGCTGTGAGGCGCTCTGTGAGGTTGCGATACTCACCCATCTGCTTCTTCTCCTCATCCTCTTCAGCCAGCTTCTCCTCATCAGAGACCTCTGCCAGCTCCTCTTTCTCATCCTCTTCAGCCATAGCCTTGAGGCGGCCCTCGAGCTCCTTGACCAAAGCATCTTTCTGCCGCAGCATTGAGATGAGCTGCTCATTCTCGAGCCCCTCTAGATTCTCTAAATCCATGTTGGATTCCTCCGAGAGAGTGACACGCCCCACAGAAGACGCAGCCTGCTGGGGTCGTGGTGTTAACGTGATTGCGAGCAGTTGAGCGCCACCAGTGCGCTCACCGCTCTCTCTGGCGAATACCTCACCCAAAATGAACTCAGGCGAGCTCCAGAGTGTGCCCCCTGCAGCCTCGACAACCTCGAGGCCTCGGGCGTTGTAGGCAGGCACTGCAATGAGCTGCCTGCCATCATCAGAGAGGCGCAGCGCTACCACCTCGCCAAGAGCTCCCCCAGTCTCTGGGGTATTGAGCCCGGCGTTGGGGCTGCTCTGATGATTCCAATCAATGATCACAGGGTCATTGGCTGCGCGTGAGTCAAAGACCCGTTTGAGCTCTGCTAGGTGCTCGGGTGTCACCTCTGTGATGAGCTCACCACTCATGCGGCTGCTGACCTTGCCTGCTGCCAATGTGACAAACGGCCGGCCTAAGCGCTGCCCATCCTCAATGACTACAGTGAGCCCATCGAGGTCAAAAGGGGTGGCCTCTGAAAATGCGCGCACGCGCTCATTGAGCTGCTCTCTATCTGCTGCATCCATTTGCTTCACCAATTTTCTGGCCCATGAAAAGCCGGCATCACCACCCCAGCCCTGCCAGGCCTGCCACCCTTTGCCCTGCTGGCTCCAAGTGGATCCTTTCTTGTCGATCTCATGACGGCTGAAGTAGGCCAGCATGCGCCGCGCAGTCTCGGGGCTCACTCTCTTGCCGTTGGATAGGTCACGCGCTCGAGCGAGCCCCACTGGGGTCATGCCCCTCTGCGAGGTGGGCTTGCTGGCTCTGACCTCGAGGGCTCGAGCAGCTGCCTCTCTCACGCCTGCAGGTGGTTTGAAATCAATGTGGCTGTAGCGCTCGGCCAGCTGCTCAATCGCCTGCGTGCTCTTGTTGGGGTGCCCTGATGGGAGGAGGTCATCATCAGTGGTGTAGCTTTTCTTGCGCTCACCCTTGCCTACTAGGCGCAGAAATGCGTTGACTCTACCCATGGCCCATTGATTGCGGCTAGTGACGCTCGGCCTATGGCTGGTAGAGAAAGCCCCAGCCCCTCGCCTATAGACTGCGCGCAGCATGCCAATGTCTACTCTGCGCCCCTTGCCAGTGTATCTCTTGTTGTGCTCATCGCGTGCGCGCTCGAGGGCCTTCTCTGCCTCTGCAGAGATTTTGATGCCCCCTCGAGTGGAGGAGGCAGAGCCCGGCTTATTCTTGGCAGAGCCTGTGCGCTGGTCTCTTTTGGGCGCAGGTGTTTTGGGATCATCAGAGAGCTGCCGCCTGAATTTGCGCTTGAAGCTCATTTGGCCCCCTTGCGCATCTTGCGGTATCGCTCGGCCAATGCCAGCGCACCACCACCCCCAGCGCTCGCAGCGCTGATGCGGTCAAAGTAGCTGCGGCTGGCCTCCTCTGGGAGCTCCCCTGCACCAATGCGCTCTCTGATGCTGCGCTCTAGGTCATCCTCTGGGGTGATGAGCCCGAACTGCACCAGCTGCCCCAATGAGGTGAGGCTCTCTGCCAGCTCATCAGAGTCTAGACCGCTATGGACTAGGCGCGGCAGCTGCGAGGGGTTGACCTCTCCATAATTCCATTTGATGAGCCGACCAATGGTGCCCGCTGCCCTGCGATCAATACCACCCACTCGAGAGGCCACAATGTCGCAGAGGTTGAGCGCGCTGCGCCTGAATACTGACAGGTGCACCTCACCCACTGACCTTGCCCCAGTGTCGGTGATGCCTAGGTGCATAAACTGCGCAAGGAATGATTGCGCAATCTGATGGTCACACTCTCTGATGATGGCGAGCGCGTGCGATGAGTCTAACTTCTGCTCTCCATAGGTCTGGAAACTGACCACAGGATTATCCACGAGAAAGGCCTGCTCTTGCGCCACATAGGCCTGCGCCTGCGCTGCTGCTCGGTCAATCATGGTGTCAATGTCGTGATCAGTCAGGCCCATCTCCTCGGCCATTGATCTGTTCACGCTGATGCGAGGGGTGGCCACTGCCCAGCGCTCGACGCCCACCCCAATCAGGTTGCTGGTGCGCTGCTTGAATCTCCACCACCACCAGCCAGCGCGCAGCAGGCCTCGGCCCTCAAAGTTGCTGCCTGTCTGATTGATGTTGAGGAGGAGCAATTTATCAGCAGGGATGGGCAGGGGCTGCCTCTGTCCTCGAGCCAGCTGGGTCACGCCATCGAGATTTTGGCCATCTGCAGAATCCCACCGCAGGTGCGCTGATGGCTCTCTATCTGCAAACCTATCTAGCCACACTCGAGGGGTGCCCGAGGCACAGGGCGCAATGCGATAGAGCTCCTCAAAATAGCGGTAGCCAATGGGGGCAAACTCCCACATGTAGCTTAGCTGATCTTCCCATGATGTGCTCATCATGCCGGGGTAACCTTCAAAGCCCCAGCACTCATTGGCATAGCGTGCGAGTTCCTTAGAGAGCTCATCAGATTCATCACCTGGCACCCAACGCCAAGAGGCCTCGAGCAAGGTCTGCTTGAGCACTCGCCAGCTGGCCTGCACGCATGCATCAGTGGCCAGCATCTCCTCTGCCTCACTGATCCAAGCAGAGCCTATGAGCCGATTATTCTGCTCTTTGCCGGTGATCTGACCAGCCTGCAAATAGGTGCCGCTGATGCCGCGCACGCGCAGATTGGGGGAGGACGGCGCACCCCTATAGGGCAAATCTCTGTTAATGTAACCCTGTTTATACACGCACACCTCCTCGGTGTGACTTCTATCACATGTCCAATAGTGTGACCAATATCACAAAATGATCAAGCTTAACCCTCTACAACTAGATTTAATCGGGGCCCTCCTGCGTCAGGAGACCATGATTGCAGTGCGCGCTGGCTGGGGTAGCGGCAAAACCTCTGCGCTGGTATTCGCCCTGATGTGGGCTGCCAATATGCGCCCCGGCCGCAGCTCTCTCCTGATCACTGACACAGCGCAGCGCTACCGCACTGTGCTGCAGCCCGAGATAGAGAAGTGGCTCGGGCCAATGGGATGGACATTCTCACAGACTCAAGGGGTGTGGACTGACCCCGCCACAGGCTCATCTGTGTGGTGCCGCTCCTATTTTAGGCCGGGCACTCGAGACAGCTCCCACAACCCACTCGAGGGCATCAATGCAACCTCTGGCATTGCCCTGATTGATGAGGCGCAGACAATGACCGAGGAGGTAGCCTGGAAAGCCCTCGGCCGGCTGCGCTCGGGGCCCTCTCCCATGCTGGTCATGTGTGGTCTGCCTGTGATGGATGCGTGGTGGGTGCGCATGGCCGAGGATGCAAAATG
>Ga0102963_1000319_pt1 | contig 20675 bp, 19 predicted proteins | sample SalPon2_C_H2O_MG_2_FD_84522 | JGI IMG/M metagenome (GOLD analysis project Ga0102963, IMG submission 84522) | Salt pond water microbial communities from South San Francisco under conditions of wetland restoration - Salt Pond MetaG SF2_C_H2O_MG | ecosystem: Environmental > Aquatic > Non-marine... | reverse complement strand
TTACCAATTTCCCAACGACAAATGGTAAAGCGATTGTTGTTTCGCTTATTTTAGATCAAGGAGCTACGGCATATATTCCTAACGCATTACAAGTTGGAGGTGTTGCTCAAACCATTAATTGGTTTGGTGGAAGCGCACCTGCAGGTAATGCAAACAAGAAAGATCTAGTGGCATTCACTTTAATCAGAAGATCTGGCTCTTGGACAGTGTTGGGTCAGCTATCTAGTTACGGATAAGATATGCCACGTCTCACTAGTTTATCTAATATTAATCCAATAGTAGGTTTATCTGCCATACCATATTCCTGGCAGATAGAATCTAGATTTAGTTTAGTAAATACAGTTTGGGATTCACCGTCACCAAATGCTTCATCGCTGGCCCAAAACGCAGATGATTTTACACTTACAGCAGATAATGAAATTTTAATAAGTGACGGCAGTGCAGATAAGGCTATTGCTATTTCAATAAATGGTGATACATTTAAAAATATGTCTGATGGGGTATCACCTTATGGTGGTAAGTTTTATGGTTATCAATTTGTAAAATTCAAAGGTCTTTATGTAATATCAGAACATATTAGAAGCGTGGGCGATGTTGGTGGTACTGGTATGGTCCATGTGCTTGATAGCAATCTAACTTCGGTTAAATCATTAGATGATTCTGATGCCTCAGCGGGATCCTTTGGAGGTGGGATTGCTACAGATGGAAATTACCTGGTAATTACCTCACTAAAACCTTATACATCATCATATGACGGTTTATCATATAAAGGTTGTTTGCATGTATATGATTCAAATTTTAATGAAATACGGGAAATATTTTATGGTGATGTCGTAGCACCATTAATACCTGGTTTATCTAGAAGTGCATTGGAAAATACTCCTCTTTGGATATATGGCGCCGGCGGCAGTGCGACACTTAATATGTATGACGGTATTGTTTATGCTTATTCCGCACATTTACCAGCAGATTCAGCTGCCTCAGTTGCTGGTGTAAATAACGAAGATTATAACAACGGTGTTGTTTTAAGATTTGATGTGGAAAATGGTACTTATCTCGGTAAAGTGACACAACCGGTGGCCGACAGATTAGCTGGTTCTGGTAAAAGTGAATTTTTTGCCGATGGTAACTACAACCGTGATGCTGTTGGTCCAGATTATTTTGCAGTATCTGCCGTTTATGAGGATTCTACCGATGGTACTGACCAAATTGGTAAAGTTTATGCGTTTAATGCATCTGATGGTAGTTTGGCTTATAGATTCCAAAGCCCAGCAGCAGCTGGGTCCGGTCAATATTTAGATAGATTCGGTCAAAGAACTACTGCAATTAAAAATGGTACACAAGCTTTAATTTCAGCAAATGAACAGGGGACCGATACCGACGACCACATTTATATTTACGATTTTGCTACCGGCGGTTTACTGCAAACATTACAAGCTGATAGTGATGTAACATATCAAGGTTCTTGGGCTTCTAATGATGAATATTTAGTTCATTATACTTATAAAACCACAACACATATGAATGTCGTAGTTTTTAAGTGGAAACCTAATGTTTAATATTTTGGAAACATATAAATAGTAAAGAATTATTTGGAATCATCGATGACTAAGAGAAGAAATTTAGACTTATCAAATGCCGGTTCATATTTTGATTCAACAGGTAAGTTGAATCTAATTGCTGGCACGAACGTATCAATTAGTTCTACTGATTCGTCTTTTACTATCTCTGCTACTGATACAAATACCACATATACTAATGTTTCTGAATTTATAAATGATGCCAATTATTTAGATTCTTCGACTGTAACTGATGTTATTGATTCTTCTTATGTAGAAATTAAAATAGAATCAATTGATACATTGAACACCCGTAAAGGTTTAATTGTTGGTAGCACAATTCCTACATCGGCGTTAAATTTATCATCTGCTCAAAATCAAGGTTATTTTAGAAAAGATGGTATTTCACTATGGCTCCATAATAACAATTATGACCCAAATTATATACCAAATGGATATAGTGAAGATAGCGCGCGGTATAGATCAGGTATTTTATTTGGCCACGGTGGCGCTACAAATAAAGATGTAGCATTTATTCAATATCACCCACGTAGTGTTGATGATACCGATAATGTAGGATCACCAGCATATAATTCTGGTAATCAGCAAAATGCCAAACTTGTAATTGGTATTGGATCTGATGCTGAAGATCAAATTATTTTTCAAGCAAAGGATTCTAACGGATTAAAATTTCTTCTTGCAACCTCCGTTGATACCGGAACTGATAGCATTGGTACTTCAACTGGTGAATACACAATTTGGCATGAAGCAAATGCCGGTACTTTGGTTCAAGGGCATGTTGACGCAGCATATGTTCAGGCCAGACAAACGACCTATAATACATCAGATTTTCTAGATTCTACAACCGTTGAAAATGTTGTAGATGCTGCGTATGTACAAGCTAGGCAAATTACTTACAACACAAGTGATTTTGTAGACTCTGCATACGTTACAACACAAATTAATAATCTAATCGGAAGTGCGCCTGGTACATTAGACACGCTTGAAGAAATTGCTAATGCTCTTAATAATGATTCACAAGCCTATAGTTCTCTTGTAAAATTAATTAATGGTATGGCTGACTCTGATTGGGTCCAGTCCTTGCCGGTTAGTACATTTACAAATGATGCTAACTATTTGGATAGTACTACAGCCGTATCAGTTATTACAGCCAACGAGGCAAATGCATTTGGTAATATTGCAATAACTGGCCAAACTACAGTTACTGCTGATAATGCTAATGATACTCTCAATCTAGTAGGTAATAACGGTATTCGAATCATCACTGATGCCGGTGGCAACGAGATTGATATATCATTTGTTAATTCAGCAAATTATTTAGATAGTACTACTGTTCTAGATGTTGTAGATGCCACATATATCCAAGCAAATCAAACTACATATACGAATGTATCTGAATTTACTAATGATGCCAATTATATCTCTACTGGAGATTCTGCATCACTTTCAGAATTAACAGTCACTGGAAATCTCACAGGTAATAGCCTACGTGCTGATAACTTAACCACACAAAACGCTTTTGTGATTGTGGGCGACAGTAATAATTTAATACAAGATACGACACTGTCGGTGGACCCTGCTAGTAACTATCTAGGTATTAACCAAACTTCACCTGAAGTAACACTACATATGACAGGTGAAGGTGCTCAAACAGCACAGATCCGTATGGAACAGTACAATAATAGTGCTGACGCTCCAGATGTAAGAACAAGAAGATACAGAGGTACAATTTCCTCACCAAGTGCTATACAATCAGGTGATTATCTATTTAGAAGTAACCACGAATTCTACAATGGTTCAGCACTTATTGTCGGTGGACAGTTTGCTTTTGACAACACCAATAATGCCAACAGAACACAGTTTACCGTTGCAGTTACCACAGACGGTACATCAGTTGAAGCCAGTTCAAATGACGATGTGCAATTTAAGATTGATGGTAATGATAGTGGTGCTATTACATTTAACAATGCCTATAAGTTTCCAACAAGTGATGGTACTACAGGTCAATTCTTAAAAACAAATGGTGAAGGTACACTATCGTTTGATTCGATATCTATACCTGTAATTGATTCTGCATATATTGAAGCAAGAAGACCAGCAGAGACAATTTTTGGTGTTGTTAATAATGGCTCATCCGCCTATACATTTAGTGGTGATGGATTCCCATCAACTGTAGATAATCCTACACTATATCTTGCAAGAGGTAAGACATATAAGTTTAGTGTTAACGCATCTAGCCATCCATTCCAAATCAGATTGTCAGATGGTGGTTCAGCATATAGTGACGGTGTAACCAATAACGGAGCTCAAGTTGGTGATGTAATCTTTACAGTGCCAATGAATGCACCTAATTCATTGGTCTATCAATGTACAGTACACTCTGGAATGGTTGGAGATATTGTAATCTTCAACGAAAATTCATTCCTTGATTCCTCGACTGTTACTGGTGTCATTGACGCAACGTATATTCAGGCAAATCAGACGACATATACGAACGTATCTGAATTTACTAATGATGCCAATTATCTTGACAGCACGACAGTTCAGAATGTTATTGATGCAAGTTATATTCAGGCAAATCAAATTACATATAGTACTGCTGATTTTCCGGATTCTGCTGGTGCAACAACTCTTGCTAATACTGCAATAACATCAGCCATTGGTTCAACCGTTCAAGCACTACTAGTCTCTGGCACAAATATCAAGACAGTAAATGGCAATTCACTTCTTGGAAGTGGTGATCTAAGTATTTCCGGTGGTGGTAGTGGAACACTAGATAGTACTACTGTTCTAGATGTTATTGATAATCATTTAAATACTGGTACAGCAGGAGCTGGTGAAGTACTAAGTTGGACTGGTAGTGATTATGATTGGGTTGCACAAAGCAGCGGCGGTGGTCTTGATTCAGCACTTGTTATAGATCTAATTGATTCAGCTTATGTTCAAGCAAGACAATCTGCTGGTGGTTCTACTACTGTAGGTACTTTAGGTGTTACCACATATACTTATGAAGCTGATAGTGGCGATACCATCTTTAGTGGTACTGATGTAAATGGTGCTACCCTTACATTTGCATCATCTGGCCTAATACAAGTATTTAGAAATGGTGTATTGTTATCTACCGATGACTATACGGCAAGTTCAAATACAGTAACACTTACATTTGGTGCTGATAGTGCTGACGTAATTTCCATCTCTGCCTTCGGTGGTTATCAATCAATCTCCGGTAGACTAGGTATTGATGTTACAGACTCATCTGCTGTATTTGGTCAAACAGTATTTGCACGTACCTACACACCAGGTAAAATCATGGTGTTTAGAAATGGTGTATTGCTAAAAGATAGTGATGATTATACAGCAACAAATGGTACATCAATTACACTTGTATCTGCTGCAGATAGCAATGATTATATCTCAATTTCAGAGTTTATTGGTGATAATGGTATTGACTCGGCTACGGCAATTTCTCTTGCTACTGCATTACCTATTAGTACATTTACCAATGATGCAAACTACCTGGATTCAACAACAGTTCAAGGCGTTATTAATGCGGCATATATCCAAGCTAATCAAACGACTTATTCCAATGTAAGTGAATTTACTAATGATGCTAATTACCTGGATAGCACAACCGTTACTGGTGTGATTAATGCTAGTTATATTCAAAGCAATCAAACAACATACAGCACTGCTGATTTCTTGGATTCGGTACATACTCTTGCACTACTGGCGAATAACGACATTACAATCGGTGCTGTCGTTGAAACATATAGTGCAATCGGTGCATCGGATATTGATCTAAGTACTGCTAATTACTTTAGTAAAACAATTTCCGGTACAACTACATTTACAGTTAGTAATGTAGCTTCTTCAGGTAATGTCAGTTCGTTTATTCTTGAACTGACAAATGGTGGTTCGGCTACAGTTAACTGGTTCTCTGGTGTAACATGGGCGGCAGCAACTGCACCTACTCTTACCACATCCGGTTTGGATATTCTTGGCTTCTTTACAAGAGATGGCGGTACAACATGGAGAGGTTTAGTATTGGCCCAAGCAGTTGCATAATGGTGGTGTGAAATGAGTTCAAGAGATATAGTACAAGCAGCGGCAGGTGTTGGTGGTGATGCAGTAAACCCCAATGCCGGTGATTTTTATAATTATGCTGAAGCATCTGACCGTGGAGATTATGCCATAACTTTTAATCCCAGAAGTTTGACTAATTCTACTAATTATGCAACTTCTATTAGAGGCGATATATACACTGCATTTGGTGCTTATCCCAGCTCCCAGTCTATGTTTGGTGCGAGTCAATGGGCATTTAAATCCGATGGACTGAAATTCTTTTGGATTGATGGTGATGATTTTTATTTTTATGGTGGTACCATGTCTACTGCATGGGATTTATCTACAATAACGTGGACAGATAGAGTTTCATTTGGTACCGGTACAACTACTGATTATTATGGTTTTTGGTGTCATGATGGAACAAATTTATATGTAAATAATAATGATAATTTTATTCATTTTACATTAAGCACTGCTTGGGATTTAAGTTCAACATTAACTCATGTTGTAACAAAAACCCCAACTGCTTTTGCAGCGCAAAATAGTGGCACCAGCACTAATGCACCAACGACATGGTCAAGTGGAAATTTAACTTTTGCAAATAACGGACAATACATTTATTATGCTACTGGCGCGGGCGACAATTATCTTTATGTTTATAGATTAATTTCAGGTGGTACTGCTTATGATTTGGACGATTACCAATATGACGGCGCGGCCACAGCCAGAGTAGAATGGCTTAATGCTGCAGCGATCGCTACTGGTATGACAACAATTGCAAATAGTACCGGCACAGAATTATTACTTCATTCTACAACACAATCCGCTTCCGGATCAGCATTTAAAGTGACCGTTTCAGACCCGGATGATTTATCATCCGGTGTCACTATGGCAGAAGGCACACAATTTAATATCTTTGCAATTGGAACAACCACTACAACATATCCATGGGGAATTTCTCCATTTAGGACAACCTGTGACAATGCAAATGGTAAAAATTTTGTTGGCACAATATATGACACATCAATGGATGGTTTAAATGTACCAGCCATAGAAATGGTACATAGAAGTTGGGGGCCAATCAGGCCAGGTGCTGGAGGAACATCAACTGCTGAACAAAATGCTACCGCATTTGGCGCTAGTTTTGTTGGTGATAGCGGAACAAAACTTTATGTGACTACAAATTATGATTGGATTATGCAGTTCACATTAGATGAACCTTATGAAATAGTTTCAGGCTCAACCGGGGCAAATTGGGTTGGAAATGTATATGTAGGTGCTCAAGAAGGCTCACCAACCTCTTTATCCTTTAAAGATGATGGCACCAAAATGTATCTACTAGGCCACGTAAATAAAACCGTTTATCAATACTCGTTGTCAACTGCTTGGGATATTACCACACTTTCTTATGATAGTGTTTCTTATGCTCCAACTGGAATAAGTTCTTTTCCTGGAATGTTTTTTGGTGATTCTGGCACTAAATTATATTATACCACCTATTCAAAAAGAGAGCTTTATAGGGCTGATTTGTCTACAGCATGGGATCTATCAACCGCATCATATAATTCTAGTCAATCACTCCCAATGAATACTTCTAGTAATTATTTGGTTGGAGGTCTTTTTAATCCGGATGGGACAAAAGTGTGGTTGTTTAAGAGATCATACCCAGAAGTTGAACAATTTACTCTATCAACTGCATGGGACCTTACATCGGGTTCATATGATGGTTCTTTCAATCTGAATTTTAGTGGTGGTTTACCATTACCCAGTGTTGAAGCGCCACTTCACATAGGATTTTCTATTGATGACACAGCTGAAAGATTTTATGTAAGAGATTATAGGTCGGGAAGACTCACACAATTTACGGTTTCAGGCACATAGGAGAAAACTAAATGGCATACGTTAAGGTAACAAACGGTGCGGTCGATCAATACCCATACACGATTGGCCAACTTCGCCGTGATAATCCTAACACATCATTTCCAAAAGTTATAGATGAAGCTACACTAAACTCTTTTGGTGTTTATAGTGTAGTATTAGCAAGTGATCCATCATTCACTGAAGGAACTCAAAGAATACAACGAGCCTCAACCCCAACTTTGGTTGATAATGCATGGACAATAACGAAAAGTATTGTTGATTTAACTGATGACGAGATTACAGCAAATACCGAGTCAATAGCCATGGTAGAAAGAGAAACCAGGGATGACCTTCTGAAATCTGATGTTGATCCAATCAATGCTGTGAGATGGAATGCAATGACGGCTGAACAACAAACTGCCTGGACAACGTATCGTCAAGCATTACTTGATGTGCCACAACAAGCCGGTTTTCCCAATACAATTACTTGGCCAACAAAACCAGAATAAATAGGAATGGAGGTGTAGGATGCCAAGCAATAGAGCAGTTTCAAGCGTAAAGCAAATTTTAAGTTTAGATCAAGATACAGGTGTTGTTACCCCAACACTCGCCAGTGTTCAAGATCTAATTGATTCGGCATACGTTTCAGCAAGAAGTGGTGGTGGGGGTACTGATGTTGGTGATGTTTATACCTATTCACTTATTTTTGGAGAGTAAAAAATGGCTAACCCCAATTTATTGAGTATAACAACAGTGAGCGGTAAGACGGCTGTTCAAGCAATCACAACGTCTGCAACCGCCATTGTTACTAATTCTGCAGCAAGCGGTAAACTTATACGCGTAAAAGCGTTATACATATCCAACGTTGATGGTACTAACGATGCTACAGTTAATGCAGATGTATACCGTAGTAGCACAGCTTATCATTTAGCTAAAACAATTACAATTCCAGCTGATGCTACACTTGACATTATTACAAAAGATGTTTATCTCGAGGAAGGCGACACTCTTAGATTGACAGCCAGTGTTGATGGTGATTTGGAAGCTGTCTGCTCATATGAGGAGATTAGTTAAATGGGACGTAGAGGTGACGTCGGCATAGTTGGAAAGATTGTAACCAACGCATCTGGAAATACAAACGGTGCTTCTGGTATACAGAGCTTATACCAGGTTTATAGAGATGTTTTAAATCAAGCATATCCCAGCGTTGTCGAGGCTGTATTATTAGATCTGAGTAATGGTACAGGTGGGGGCCAGGCTGGCAATCAATGGACGGTATCAAGAACAAGTTACCCAGAAGATGGTTTAGTTATTACATCTAGTGCAAATAGCTATAGCAACCCCTCCGCATATTTTATAGAATATCTATTTGATGGCAGCAACGGTTCGAACGCAACTACTACTTATTGGCTTACAAATAGCACAGGAGATCAGACACTAACATTTGATTTTAGTTCGACTACACTAGTAAGAATGGATAAAATGGTTGTATATCCACGAACAAGGACTGATGCATCTTCTAACTGGACAATGCAGTACAGTGCAGATAATAGCACGTGGCTTAATCTATCTGATACAGATGGGGTCATTTCAGAAACAAGTGATACATCCACAAACTATGGAACAGATTATATTCATATTTTTGACCCACCGGTAAATTTACAGACTTATCCGTATGTAAGATTTACATTGACTAGGAACGCTTCTTACGGAGTCACTTTAAATGAAATAGAGGTGTATGCAGGATAATGACTAATATACTAATTTTTGGATCGTCAAACAACTATCAAGACACATTGGTTGCTTCCTTAAAGACCGCTTTATCGGCTAAGCAATACAATGAGTCTGATGTAAGAAATCTGACTGGTAACACTGAGGCTGAAGGTTTTCCTCAAGTTCTTAATGTTATAAAAAACGCGTTAAGTGATGGAACGAACATAGTATTTTTTACTACGGGTGGATCTTCTATCATCGATACCATTGAGCAGCTTCAAGGCTGGAGAGGAGCTATAGACAATGTTATAGGTTTATGGCTAGATGTAGATTTTGATGATAAAGAATATTTAAAAGCCGATTGTGATCTACAACTAACAAGCAGTTATAATCTAGATACTATTGTTAATCATATTCAATCACAATAACCTCAGGTACATTTACCGGATAATAAAATTAAAAACATATAAATAGCTATAGAGGATTTATAACCGGAGAACTCTATGGCTGTGACAAGCAGAGCTACTCTGATTGACTATTGCAAACGTAAACTTGGCGACCCGGTCATTGAGATTAATGTTGATGATGATCAAGTTGAAGACCGAGTTGATGAGGCAATAGAATATTATCAAGAGTATCATTCAGACGCTACAATTAAAACATATTTAAAACATCTCATTACTCAAGATGATGTAGATAATGAGTATATTACGACTGCGTCTGATATTATCCACGTCACTAAGATGTTTCCGCTAACATCTACATTTGCCAATTCACGTAACTTTTTTGACATCAAGTATCAAATGATGTTGAATGATATGCATAACCTTGCATCGTTTGTTGGTGATCTATATTACTATGAACAGATGCAACAATATCTCTCTTTGCTAGAGATGAAGCTCAACGGTTTACCTCAAGTTCATTTCGCTCGTAGACAAAATCGTCTTTATATCTTCGGTGATTTTGCTGATGAGGATATTAAAGTAGGCGATTATGTCGTCGCTGAAGTAATTCAAACAATTAATCCACAAACACATACTTCAATCTATAATGATAAATGGTTGAAGGAATATACCACAGCACTTATTAAACAACAATGGGGTGCAAATCTAATTAAGTTTGATGGAATGCAATTACCTGGTGGTGTTACGCTTAACGGTAGACAAATTTATGATGACGCAACGGCTGAGATAGAAAAGCTCAGGGAATCAGTTCGTCTTGAACATGAACTGCCAATTGACTTTTTTGTAGGTTAAGATGTTAAATCCGTATTTCTCACAAAGCGTAAGGTCTGAACAGAACCTTTACGAAAACATCATCATTGAATCTCTTAAGATTTATGGACAAGATGTGTACTACTTACCTAGAACAATTGTAAATGAAAATACAATCTTTGGTGACGATGTACCATCTAGCTTTAATTCGTCTTATAAGATTGAGATGTATGTTGAGAATACGGAAGGCTTTGACGGGGAAGGTGATCTCTTTACTCGCTTTGGTGTAGAGATTCGTGATGAGGCTACATTTGTTGTAGCACGTAAGCGTTGGAATAGTGCTGTAAGTAAATATGATAATGAAATTACTGGTGAAAGACCTCGTGAAGGTGATTTAATTTATCTACCATTATCGCGCTCTTTATTTCAAATTAACCATGTAGAGCATGAGCAACCATTCTATCAATTGAGCAATCTGCCGATTTATAAAATGCGTTGTCAACTCTTTGAGTACAATGATGAAAATCTTAATACTGATGTTGATGCCATTGATGCTATTGAGCGTGATAATAGTTTCAAATATATTCTAACACTCAATGGCACAAGTCCTGTTATCGAAATAGGTAATACTGCTACACAAACCATATCGTCTGGTGTGACAATGTCAGGTGAAGTTGCCAGTTGGTCTGACTCAGATCAGAAACTACATCTCATCCATTGTGGTGCCAGTGATGGTAAGTTCCATAACTTCCTTACATCCACAACAATTACACTTAGTGGTGATGCAAGAGTTGATTCCGACTTTACAGTAATAGCACTTGCACAAGATAATCAAATTTCAGAGAATGAACAGAACGATGCATTTAGTACATTCTCTACCGACTTCCTTGATTTTACCGAGGATAACCCATTCGGGGATCCGGAGGCTAACTAATGTTTGGTACATATTTTTACCATGAAAAAATTAGAAAGTGTGTGTCGATTTTTGGACGCATGTTTAATAATCTATATGTCTTGCGGAAGAACTCTTCTGGTGCGGTGATTAGCCAAGTGAAGGTACCATTGTCGTACGCACCAAAAGCCAAATATTTGGAACGCATTAGAGAAAATCCAGATCTTGATACGGATACAAAAGTTGCAATTAAGTTGCCACGGATGTCATTTGAAATTACAGCATTTACTTATGATACGACACGGCAATTAGCCAAAACAAGTAATTTTAATACTATAGGTTCTGGTCCGGCAAATAGACAAAAGTTCTTTGCACCCGTACCATACACAATTAATTTTCAACTTAACATCTATGCAAAGACACAAGACGATGCTTTGCAAGTTGTTGAGCAAATACTACCTTATTTTAATCCACAATACACACTTACAATAAAACCATTTTTAGTAGAGTATCCTACATTCAGAGAGGATATTCCAATTGCTATTCAAGCTGTATCGTTTACCGATGACTTTGATGGTCAATTAGAGACTCGTAGAACTATCATATATACATTAGACTTTGAAATGAAAGTAAGTTTCCATGGACCAATAGAGAACAAGGATATTATTCGTACGTCGATTGCCAATATTAATCAGATCAATGCTGGTTTATTGGATTCGGATGTAAAACTTGAGACAATTACGGTTACACCAAATCCATCTAACACTCTAGGTACTGCCGACAGTGATTTTGGATTTGATACAGATATTGATTTAGCATTTGATGATTAAATATGGACTCAGACAACGTAAAAACAGATTATGATTACTCGCGTGAAACATATTACGAGTTGATCGAAAAAGGCAAACAATCATTAGATCTCATGGTAGAGGTTGCTCGTGAATCTGAACATCCACGAGCATTTGAAGTTCTTGCTACCATGATCAAGAACATCAGTGATGTAAATGATCGGTTGATGGATCTAAATAAAAAGAACAAAGACATCAACAAAAAAGAAGAAGATAAACCAAAGCAGATTGAAAATCAACAAAATAATATATTTCTAGGATCCACAACCGACCTACAAAAACTACTACAGCAACAACCAATTGATGTAACACCAAAAGAATAGGAGGTGTGTATGAAAGAAGCCGAACAAGCTTTAAATAGAGTAATGAACCTTGATCAATTCATTGTTACATTTGAATTGCCAGAAGATTTTTGTTTTCATGGCCCTATTCCATTCGATCTCAAAATCTCAGAAGGAATGGGACAAGCTTTAGTTGTAGCTCTTACTCAAGAAGAAGCTGAAGATAAAGTACAGATGTATTTTGACGAAGCAGCAAATTTTTGGGAAGAATCATGGGAAGTAGATTTAGAAGATGACGAAGAAGATGATGAGGACGATGACGTAGAGGATGCAAACTGATACCTACTTAGGTAATAACAATGTAAAGAGAGACGGTGTAATACAACAATGGACTCAGGAACAAGTTCTTGAGTACTCTAAGTGTATGCACAACCCTGCGTACTTTGCAGAGAAATATCTAAAGGTCATTTCCCTTGATAAGGGATTAGTACCCTTTACACTTTACCCATATCAAAAGAACATGTTTGAGCACTTTAATTCGAACAGGTTTAACGTCGTGCTTGCTTGCCGACAATCGGGTAAGTCAATATCCTCTTGTGCATACTTACTTTGGTACGCACTGTTTCACTCAGAAAAACTTGTAGTAATCCTTGCAAACAAAGGTGATACAGCACGTGAGATGTTAAGTCGTGTTACGCTCATGCTTGAGAACCTACCATTCTTTTTGCAACCTGGTTGTAAAGCATTAAATAAAGGTTCAATTGAATTCTCAAATAATTCACGTATTCTTGCCAGAGCTACATCTGGTTCATCCATTCGTGGCCTGTCGGTAAACTTACTATACCTTGATGAGTTTGCATTTGTTGAACGTGCCACTGAGTTCTACACTTCAACGTATCCTGTAATTGCCGCAGGTAAAGACACAAAGGTAATTGTCACTTCTACCGCAAACGGTATCGGCAATACGTATCATAAGATATGGGAAGGTGCTGTGCAAGGAGTGAACGAGTTCAAACCGTTTCGTGTTGACTGGTTTGACGTTCCAGGAAGAGATGAAGCGTGGAAAAAACAAACAATTGCCAATACTAGTCAATTACAATTTGACCAAGAATTTGGCAATACTTTTTTCGGAACAGGCGACACTCTGATTAACGCCGATACGCTGATGGCGTTTAGAGCAAAGCCATATAAAAGGCTGCTAGAGAATAATAGTCTTTATGTCTACGAAGACACTATCAGAAAACACGACTACATTATGACTGTAGACGTAAGTAAAGGGAGAGGGCAGGATTATTCTACGTTTAACGTGATCGATATTAGCGTTCGCCCTTTCAGGCAGGTTGCTGTTTATCGCAACAATACTATCTCTCCAATTCTCTTCCCTAACATTATCTATAAGTATGCGAAACTCTACAATGATGCTTATGTGGTGATTGAATCAAATGATCAAGGAGGAGTAGTGTGTAATGGTTTATATCACGAACTTGAATATGAAAACATGCATGTTGAATCGACAGTAAAAGCAAATGCTTTAGGTGTAGAGATGACGCGTAAAGTAAAACGCCTTGGTTGTTCTGCAATTAAAGATATTTTAGAGAATAGTAAATTGGATATTGTAGATGAGAACACGATTCTTGAGATCTCTACGTTCGAAGCAAGGGGTCAATCGTATGAGGCAAGTGATGGTAACCACGATGATTTGATGATGAACCTAGTAATGTTTGGTTATTTTGTCTCAACTCAATACTTTTCTGATATGACAAACATTGATTTAAAGCAGATGTTATTTGATCAAAGAATGAAAGAGATCGAAGAAGATATAGTTCCTTTTGGATTTATTGACGATGGAAGCCAACACATTGCTACGATAGAAAGACCAGGTGCTACAGATTGGGCCGTAGAGTATGACCCAAATTTGTAAAATTATAAATAATAGGAAATTGAAAAACAACCGTATTATGACTTCATATCATTAACCAAAAAGGAATTCAAAGATGGCACTTTTTACACCTTCCGAGTCTCCTGCGGTTGTAGTTAAAGAGATTGATCTGACCGGCGGCGTACCCAACGTTCAATCAACCACTGGCGCAATTGTAGGTAATTTTCGGTGGGGTCCTGTACAGCAAAGAAGATTAATTGCCAATGAGGCAGAACTTGCTGCTACGTTCGCTACACCGACAGATGATAACGCTGTAGATTTTCTCACAGCTTCACAATATCTCAGATATTCTAGCACACTTCAAGTTGTGCGCGAGATTACCGATGCCGCACAGAGCGCATTGGCATATCAAAGTGGATTTTCCGTTGATAGTGCTGATGATGTTGCTGGTTGGGATAACCCACTGATTCTAAACTCTACCGACTTTGACACAAGAGAAGCTACTCTGGTTGCCGAAACGGATAGTGATGGATCTGCTACGACATACAAAACTCAATTTGTTGCTCGTTATCCTGGCGCACTTGGTAACTCACTTAAAGTTTCTTATATCCCAGCTGATACAACTAGCACTAAGTTTGATTCATGGGCATATGCTTCTAGCTTTGATGCTCGTCCTGAAACGTCTACTTTTGCTTCTGGCAAAGGTTCGTCTGGTGACGAAATGCACTTGGTTGTTGTTGACGAAGATGGTTTGTTTACAGGTACCCGCGGTACAATTCTGGAAACATTCCCCAATATGTCTATCCTTACAGATGCCAAGAATACAGAAGGCACAAGCATTTATGCTAAAGAAGTTGTCAATAACAAATCCGAATATATTTGGATGTTGAACTTTGATTCAGCTCAAGTTGCTAAGTCTGCTGGTTCAGCCTCTTCATTGAGCACAAGCTATTTCTTAGATTCGGCCGATCGTGATGCTGAATCGTTTAGTTTGGCTGGTGGTGCTAACTCAGCTACACTTACAACATCTGAATACCTGACAGGTTATGATTTATTTGAAGATAAAGACCAAGTTGAAGTTGATTTCATTATCGCTCCAGGCCTTGCTTCTGCCACAAATCAAAGAACCGTGGTTAATGATCTTGTTTCAACTGCTCAATCTACTCGTAAAGATTGTGTCGTTGTTGCTTCGCCTAACAGTGAAGCAGTTCTTGGTACATCCAATGATGCAACAAGAGTTTCCAATACTGTCACAACCGTTAGTGGTTATACCAAGTCCTCGTACTTGGTTGTTGATAACAACTACCTAAAGGTTTATGACAAGTATAACGACAAATATGTTAATATTCCTGCTGCCTCGACCACAGCTGGTATCATGGCTGCTACGGATTATAACCGGGCACCTTGGTTCTCACCTGCTGGTTCCAGAAGAGGTCAACTACTAGGCGTTACTGCTTTGGCATATAGCCCAACCAAAGGTCAGAGAGATACTCTGTATAAGGCTGGTGTAAACCCCATTGCAAACATCCCTGGTCAAGGCGTATTGCTCTTTGGCGATAAAACTTTCTTAGGCTATCCTTCTGCCTTTGATAGAATTAACGTCCGTAGATTGTTCCTCATCCTTGAGAGAGCAATTGGTAGAGCCGCTGAACAAGTATTGTTCGAGTTCAACGATGAATTTACACGTGCCGAGTTCGTCAACATTGTCGAGCCGGTCCTCCGTGAAATTCAAGGTAGACGTGGTATTACCGACTTCCGTGTTGTTGCAGATGAAACCAATAACACACCTGAAGTCATTGATCGTAACGAGTTTATTGCAAGTATCTTCATTAAACCTGCTCGGTCAATCAACTACGTCACACTGAACTTCGTGGCCGTCAGAACTGGCGTTGACTTCGAAGAAGTCGTCGGCACAGTTTAATCTAGCGTCATAGGAGAAATAAAATGGCAGTTTTAGGCGTAGATGATTTTAAAGCCAAACTCAGAGGTGGTGGCGCTAGACCTAATTTATTTAAGGCGACCATCAACTTTCCGGGTTACGCCAATGGCGATGCTGAATTGACTTCGTTCTTGTGCGAAGCAGCTCAGTTGCCCGGTTCCACGTTTGGTATTATTAATGTTCCTTTCCGTGGTCGTATCTTGAAATTGGCTGGTGACCGTACATTCCCAGAATGGACAGTTACCATCATCAATGATACAGACTTTACGGTTCGTAACTCATTTGAAAGATGGATGAACGGTATCAATGCTCATTCGCAAAACACAGGTTTGGCAAGTCCCATTGCCTACGAAGCTGATTTGTTTATTGAGCAACTTGATCGTTCAGGTGAATCGGTTAAGAAATATGTCTTTAGAGGTTCTTTCCCGACTGACCTTTCGGCAATTGATCTGAGCTATGCAACAACAGATGAAATCGAAAGATTCCAGGTCACGTTTGCATACCAATACTTTGAAGCTACAGATCCTGTCGCTACTACATCTTAATAGATATAGAGGAGGGGTGGGGTTTCCCACCCCAATTCTAACAGGATAACCATAATGGCAGAAAATAATAGAAGCATTAAATTATTTGGTTTTGAGATTAAGCGTGCTGTAGAGGACGACCCTAAAAAGAAGCCGTCCATTGTTCCTGCCAGAGACGATGATGGTGCTGGATATGTTACAGCTGGTAACATGTACTTTGGTCAGTATCTTAACTTTGAAGGTAATGATTCAAAAGATAACCATCAACTTATCATGCAATATCGTGGAGTTGCTACTCAACCTGAAGTTGATATGGCAATTGAAGATATTACAAATGAGTCTGTTTCAACGTCAGAACTTAAACAAAACGTAGATATTAATTTAGATAATCTTGAAATTACTGACGCAATTAAAAAGCAAATTAAAGAAGAATTCGATAATGTGTACAACATGCTCCAGTTTGGTGAGTATGGTCACGATATTTTCCGTAGATGGTATATTGATGGTAGATTGTATCACCATCTTGTAGTCAACGAATCACAATTAAAAGCGGGCATCCAAGAGATTAGACCTATTGATGCTTCTAAGATTCGTAAAGTAAAACAAATTAAAAAGAAAAAAGATCAGCAAACAGGTGTTGAACTTATTGAGAACGTTGAAGAGTTTTACATCTATCAAGAAAAGCCTGGTTCACAAACTGGTGGTGTAAAGCTCACAAATGATTCGGTGAGTTATATTACGTCTGGTCTTTTAGATGAAAGCCGTAAGAAGGTTGTTTCATACCTACATAAAGCATTAAAGCCCATCAACCAATTGCGAATGATGGAAGATTCTTTGGTCATTTATAGATTGGCCAGAGCACCAGAACGTCGTATTTTCTATATTGATGTTGGTAACCTACCACGTGGTAAGGCCGAGCAATATATGAAAGATATCATGGCCAAGTATCGTAATAAACTTGTCTATGATGCTCAGACCGGTGAGATTCGTGATGACCGTAAGCATATGTCAATGCTTGAAGATTTTTGGCTACCACGTAGAGAAGGTGGTCGTGGCACAGAGATTACCACGCTACCTGGCGGTGAGAATCTTGGACAAATTGATGATATCATTTATTTCCAAAAGAAACTTTATCGTTCACTGAATGTACCTATTAATAGGCTAGAGCAAGAAGCTCAATTTAGTCTTGGTAGATCAACAGAAGTTTCCAGAGATGAACTTAAATTCCAAAAGTTTATTGATAGATTGCGTAGAAGATTCTCTCACTTGTTCCTTGGTATTCTTAAAAAGCAATTAATTCTTAAAGGTATTATTACCGATGAAGATTGGAAAGAATGGGAACAAGATATTGTAGTTGATTATGTTCGCGATAATCATTTCACTGAACTACGTGATGCAGAGATGCTTAGAGAACGTGTTCAGATGATGGATCAAATGCAAAATTATGTTGGTGAGTTCTTCTCAAAAGAGTACATATATAAGAATGTTCTCATGATGTCTGATGATGATATTGAGAAAATGAAAGAGGAAATTGAAGCTGAAAAGAAAGCCGGTGATATTATGGAACCGGAACAACAAGATCAACAACAGGGTGAGCAGTAATGGCTGAGTCAAAGAGTGTTAGATTAGCAAAAGCCGCAGGAGCATATATTGACTCTGATGGTGCGGTTGAACTCACCGAAGGCGATAATATCACAATTACTAAAGACCCCAACAATAATACTGTTACTGTAACAACAACTGCGGCATCAACGGGTAAGGCAATAGCGATGTCTATTGTATTCGGAGGATAAAATGGCTAACCCCAATATTGTAAATGTAAGTACTATTAATGGTAAAACCGCTGTACAATCAGTAGGTGAATCAGCTACAGCCATTGTTGAAAATGCTGTAGCAAGTGGTAAAATATATAAAATTAATTGTTTGATTATTTCAAACGTGGATGGTACAAGCGCAGCAGATATTACTGTTGATCTATATAGATCATCCACTGCGTATCATGTTGTAAAAACAGTTTCTGTTGCTGCTGATACATCATTTACGGCGATTGATAAATCGCTGGTGTTATACCTTGAAGAAGGAGATGCTCTAAGACTCACTGCTAGTGCTACCGGCGACTTGCAAGCAGTATGTTCTTATGAGGAGATTAGTTAATGTTTAATGCTGGCCGTAGAGGTAAACGCACCAAAGATGGTGCGGGTATTATTTCAGTTGGTGCACATTTTAACCAACAAGAATTTCTGATTCCTACTATCACTGGTTATAGCGTTACTGGTGATTCTGACTATGAAGCAGACGATCTTGCACTAGATACTGCCGGTGGTCAAACGATTACAATTAATGGTTCTGGATTTAAATCTGGTGCTCAAGTTAGACTTGATAATAGTGTAATAGGTTCAGTATCAGTAACACCAACAGCAATTTCTTTTACAGCACCGGCCAAGACTGCAGGTACTTATACACTTTATGTTACTAATCCAAATGGTGGTACTGCAGTTCTTACACCTGGTGTATTGTATTCCGGTTTCCCATCATGGACCAGTCCTGCGGCAGGTGCTGAATTGGGTCCATACTATGAGACAACAAGTTATTTAGATTCATTTGAAGCAACAAATCCACAAGATGCTGGTTCATCTATTGTCTATAGTTTGTATGATGGTGCATTTCCTGCTGGTGCTACATTAGATAGTAATGCGGGTACTCTATCAGGTACTGCACCTGTTGATGGTGGTAGTACCACATATTCATTTACAATTAAAGCAACAGATAGTGATCTTCAGGATACGCTGCGTTCATTTACGCTTACAGTAAATACCGATGTTGTAACATGGTCTGCACCAGATACGAGTCAAACACTATATGTTAATTCAGCAATAACACCGTTGACCTTAAGTGCATCAAGTGCTGTAGGATATGGTGTGTCATATGCCGCTGATTCATTACCCACAGGTCTTACACTGGCAAATGATAGTATTAGTGGCACACCTACCGTTGTTGGTTCACAATATACAACTTTGACTGCTACAGCAGCAACTACTAGTAGAACTGCAACTAGAACAATTACCTGGTCTATCCAGGTTGCTGCCGATCCTTATTTTAAAAATGTCACAGCACTATTACAAGCTGATAATGACATATATTTAGCAGATGTAAGTTCTAGTCAACATTTATTAACAGAGAACGGAGATGTAAAACCCACTTCATTTAGTCCATATAAAGGTAGTTATTATAGTACTAGGCATGACGGTGCTGGCGACTATATTGAAATTGATGCTGCTGATACAACGTCCATGGACTTTGGTACCGGAGATTTTACTATAGAAGTTTTCTTTTATAGATTAACGAGCGCGATAAGAACTGAACAAATATGGCAGTTTAGCTCTGGTCCTTGTATGTTAATTTATAGCAACGCTCTTTATTATCAATCTACACCAGGCTCTTCTATTCATTATGCTACTATGCCCGACCCAGGTTTTTCTAAATGGCAACATTATGCTATGGTTAGGGAAAATGGGGTATTGCGCATATTTGCAGATGGCGTGTTTATTGCAGGGGGTGCTGCTACAACTAATTATGCAGATGTAGGCAGTTTGAGACTCGGGGAAGGTAATTACGCAGACTCTTTAGGTTATTTTCACAGCTTCAGAGTAACAAATGGATCTGCTCTCTACGATATGAGTGGTTCACCCACCCTTGGTGATCAAGTGTTTACCCCACCTACAGAACCGCTCACAACAACAAGTCAAGGGGCCACAGCATCTGAAGTTAAGCTACTTACTTGTCAATCTAATCGCATCGTTGATAACTCTTTAAACAGCTTATCTATTACGGTTGCAGGTGATACAGCTGTCTCAGGACACGTTCCTTGGGCATTTTATAC
>Ga0102963_1000317_pt1 | contig 20718 bp, 17 predicted proteins | sample SalPon2_C_H2O_MG_2_FD_84522 | JGI IMG/M metagenome (GOLD analysis project Ga0102963, IMG submission 84522) | Salt pond water microbial communities from South San Francisco under conditions of wetland restoration - Salt Pond MetaG SF2_C_H2O_MG | ecosystem: Environmental > Aquatic > Non-marine... | reverse complement strand
TCAATACCTTTCACTGAGTCTTTTAATGCAAATACTAGAGAAGTCTCAGGAGCAAACGAGTAAGACAAAATATTCTCAAAGCGCTTCTTTTTAGAGGCGCTTTATTTTAACATACTTTCTAATTTATCAAGTGGTATATAACCTCCAACAAACTCTTCGTTTATAAATATTGCTGGAGTACCTCTAGCCCCTGAACCCATAGCTAGAAAAGAAGATAATTTTACAACATTGTTAATTTCATCTTTCCCAATATCAATCATAAGCTTAGTTTTATTGATTTCTACTTCGGTAATAACTTGCTCAAGTTTTTCTTGTGTTATACTTCCTGACAAAGAAAATAAGCCATGATGAAGTTCCATTCCTTTACCTTGTAAATTTGCAGCTACGACCATTTTTGCAATAATATTTGAGCTTTCACTTAATATAGGGTGTTGCAGAAATACTACTCTTGTATCATCACGTTTTTCAATTAGTGACATAAGTTCTGGATGAATTTTTTTACAATACCCACAAAAATAATCCATAAATTCAATTACTGTATTTTCAGCATCTTCAGGTCCAATAGCAAGAATACCAACTTCTGGAATTGCATCTAATATTTTTAGATAGTATGGCTTAGTGTCGTCAAAAAATAATTCATTAAGAGTAATATCACTAGACAAAACATTGCTTGGCGACATAAGAAAAATAAACACAGAAAATTTTGCAAGATAATAACGCATGATTGACCCAATCTATTTAATATGATTTAGAAAGTACAGCATTTTTTTTGGAGATTTAATTTATATGAAAGCAAAAGCAAAAGTAGTCGTAGTAGGTGGAGGTGTTGTTGGTGTTAGTGCTCTATATCATCTAGCAAAAAAAGGATGGAGTGATGTTGTTCTAATTGAAAGAAAAGAACTTACATCAGGATCAACATGGCATGCTGCAGGTCTTCTCCCGTTGTTCAATATGAGTTATTCAGTTGGCCAACTTCATAAATATGCGGTAAATTTTTATAAAACTTTGGAAGAAGAAACAGGTCAAAATGTTGGCTTTAGTGTTGTAAGCAATATTCGACTAGCTACCACACAAGATCGTATGGATGAGTATCACCAATATGCTGCTGTTGCCAAAACAATAGGCGTTAAAGTAAATTTCTTAACTCCAGATGAAGTTAAAGAAATATGGCCTTTATGTAACACGGATGGATTAATTGGAGCAATTCAGCATCCAGAAGATGGCTACATACAGCCAGCTGATTTAACCCAAGCTTTGGCAAAAGGGGCTAGAGATAAAGGTGCTGAAATTTACAGAAATACAAATGTAACTGGCATTAATCAATTAGATAATGAAATGTGGGTTGTAGAAACTGACAAAGGCAATATTGAATGTGAACATGTAATTTCTTGTACTGGAAATTTTGCTAGACAAACTGGAAAGATGGTTGGATTGGACATTCCAGTTATACCTGTAGAGCATCAATACATAGTAACTGAGCCTCATCCTGAAATCGTAAAAAGAAAAGAGCAAGGTTTACCTGAAATGGGAGTTCTGCGTGACTCAGACAGTTCTTGGTATATGAGAGAGGAAAGAGGAGGGCTAATTCTTGGTCCGTATGAAAAAGGAGCACCAGCATGTTATATAGATGGTCCAAGTCAAAACTCAGAATTTGAATTATTTCAAGAAGATATTGAGAGAATTGAACCTCATATAGAATCAGCAATCCATAGAGTTCCAGTGTTTGGTGAAGTGGGAGTAAAAAAAGTTTATAATGGAGCTATTTGTTATACCCCTGATGGAAGTCCTATCGTAGGACCAGCTTGGGGTTTAAAAAATTTCTGGATAAATGAAGGTCATAGTTTTGGAATTACAGCTGCAGGAGGTGCAGGTTGGCAATTAGCTGAATGGATAGTTGATGGAGAACCAACTATTGATATGCTTGGAGTTGATCCAAGACGTTTTGGTGATTATGCAACTCAATCATTTCTTATCGAAAAGAATGAGGAAGCTTATGCTAATGTTTTTACAATTCATTATCCTGATGAGGAAAGAGAAGCAGGAAGGCCATTAAGACAGGCCCCGTGCTATGACAGACTTAGAGATCTTGGCGCTGTTTTTGGTCAAAAATTTGGTTGGGAAAGAGCCAACTGGTTTGCTCCAAAAGGTGTTGAACAAATTGATGATTGGTCATTTAGAAGATCTAATTGGTTTGATCATGTAGGCAACGAGTGTTTAAATGTTCAAAATAATGTTGGGATTCTTGATATGACCGCATTTGCTAAATGCAGAATATCTGGTCCAGGTGCAAAAGATTTTCTTGATAATCTAGTAGCAAATAAATTGCCTCAAAAAAATGGAAGAGTTAATTTATGTCATGCCTTAAATAGTAAAGGAGGTGTTCATTCAGAGTTCACAATAGCAAAAGAATCAGATGATTCTTTTTATTTAGTCTCAGCAGGAGCTTTCCAAAGACTTGATCATGATTGGATAAAAAAATGGATGCCAAATGATAGATCGGTCACTTTTGAAAATCTTACAAACAGTATAGGTGTTCTTGTTGTGGCTGGACCAAAATCAAGAGACTTACTTAATAAAATTTCTAATACTGATTTTTCTAACAAAGCATTTCCATGGCTATCTGCACAAAAAATAGATGTTGGTCTAGCTCCTTCTATTGCTATGAGAATGAATTTTGTAGGTGAACTTGGTTGGGAACTTCATCATCCAATTGAGTACCAAAACCATATATTTGATAGACTTATGGAGGCTGGTGAAGAGTTTGGAGTAAAGCCTTTTGGAATTAGAGCAATGGATAGTTTAAGAATAGAAAAGAGTTACAAATTAGTGGGTACAGAAATGTCTATTGAGTATGCAGCTTATGAGTCCGGGCTTGATAGATTTGTGCATTTAAATAAAGGTAATTTTATTGGAAGAGATGCCCTCGTTAAGTGGCAACAAGAAGGTTTTGATAATAAAATGGTTACCTTGGAAGTTTTTGATATTAATGACGCTGATGCCTTAGGCAACAATGCAGTTTATAGTGATGGAAAAGTGATCGGACGTGCGACAGGAGGTAACTATGGATTTAGAGTGAAAAAATCACTTGCAATTGCTATGGTTAAACCTGAATTTAGTAAAATTGGAACAGAATTAGAAATGGATATTTTAGATAAAAAACATAAAGTTGTTGTTATAGAAGATAGTCCGTATGACCCTACCAATGAAAAAATCAGAGTTTAATATATGAAAATCTTAGTTACAGTAAAAAGAGTAATTGATTATAACGTACAGGTAAGAGTTAAAGCAGATAACTCTGGTGTTGAAAAAGAAAATGTAAAAATGTCAATGAATCCTCCTGATGAAAATGCTGTGGAAGAAGCTTTAAGAATTAAAGAAGCAGGAAAAGCTGATGAAATAATAATTTTATCAATTGGTGAAGAAAAGTGTCAAGAAACTATTCGTACAGCACTTGCTATGGGAGCTGATAGAGGAATATTAATTAAAGCCACTGATGATGTTGAACCTTTATCGGTATCAAAGTTAATTTCTAAAATTGTAGAAACTGAAAAACCAGGTTTAATATTAATGGGCAAACAGGCAATAGATGATGACTCTAATCAAACAGCTCAGATGACTAGCGCCCTATTAAATTGGCCCCAGGCAACATTTGCTTCAAAAATTGATATTGAAGAAAATACCGCAATAGTAACAAGAGAAATTGACGAAGGTCTTGAGAGAGTTAAAGTCAAGATGCCTTTTATTGCATCATGTGATTTAAGATTAAATGAACCAAGATATGCTTCTTTACCAAATATTATGAAGGCAAAAAAGAAACCAATTGATATTAAATCAGCTGAAGAGTTAGGAGTCGATATTAAGCCTAGAATAGAAAATATAAAAATATCTGAACCACCAACTAGGCAAAAAGGAGTGATGGTTGCGGATGTTGCTGAATTAGTTCAAAAATTAAAATATGAGGCAAAAGTTATATGAGTATCCTAATATTGGCAGAGCATAATAATTTAGAAGTTAAATCTTCAACATTAAACACAATCAGTGCAGCATCAAAAGTAGGCAGTGAAATTGATATTTTGGTTATAGGATCTGATATAGAAAATATTGCTAAAGAAATTGCAAGCTATCAACATGTTTCAAAAGTTATTTCCTTAGATGATAAAAATTTTGAACATGCTATAGCTGAAAAAATTGACCCTGTAATTGTGTCTATTGCAGATAAGTATTCTCATATTTTTGCGCCTGCAACTACATTTGGAAAGAATGTTATGCCAAGAGTTGCAGTAAAGTTAGATGTTGCACAAATAAGTGATGTTATAAATATTGAGAGTGAAGATACTTTTATAAGACCTATTTATGCTGGAAATGCACTGGCTACTGTAAAATCAAATGATGATAAGAAAGTTATTACTGTAAGACCAACTTCATTTGATGTTGTTGCCAAAGACGGTGGTTCTGGAATTGTTGAATCTATAAATTTTGAGTCATCTGAAACATTCACAGAATTTCTTGATCGAGAAGAGTCTAAATCTGATAGACCGGAATTAAGCACCGCAAGAATTGTGGTTTCAGGAGGAAGAGGATTGCAAAGTGCTGAAAATTTTAAACTAATAAATAATATTGCTGATAAATTAAATGCAGCTATTGGTGCTTCTAGAGCTGCAGTAGATGCGGGATATGTAAGTAATGATTATCAGGTAGGTCAAACGGGTAAAGTTGTCGTTCCTGATCTTTATATTGCTGTTGGCATATCTGGAGCAATTCAACATCTTGCTGGTATGAAAGAAAGTAAGATTATTGTAGCCATTAACAAAGACGAAGAGGCACCTATATTTAATATTGCTGATTATGGTCTAAGTGCTGATCTATTTGAAGCACTTCCTCAACTTTCTTCTGAATTAGACAAATTAAATTCAATTGAAAAATAAATAAATATTATTTTTAAATAAATAAAAAAGCTTTATTGTAAGTTATGGAAATTCAAAGAGAGTCAATGGAGTATGATGTTGTTATTGTTGGTGCTGGACCGGCTGGTTTATCTACTTCTATAAAATTAAAACAAATTAATCCAAAATTAAATATTTGTATTTTAGAAAAAGGATCAGAAGTCGGTGCTCATATTTTAAGTGGTAATGTTTTTGAAACAAGAGCATTAGATGAATTAATTCCTGATTGGAGAGAAAAAAATGCACCTGTAAAAACAAAAGTTAAAAAAGAAAAATTTTTATTTTTAGGAAAAAATAAGTCTCTTAGTTGGCCTACATGGTTACTTCCTAGTGTTCAAAAAAATCATAAGAATTATATTATTAGTTTAGCTAACTTATGTAGGTGGTTAGCTACACAAGCTGAAAATTTGGGAGTTGAAATTTTTCCTGGATTTGCTGCCTCTAAAATAATTTATGATGATGAAAATAATATATTAGGTGTGCAAACAGGTGACATGGGAATTGATCAAAACGGAGACAATAAAGAAAGTTTTGAGCCTGGTTTAAATATTTTAGCAAAAGTAACTGTATTTTCTGAAGGTTGTAGAGGTCATTTAGGAAAAGAGGTTATTCGAAAGTACAAATTAGATGCTGATAAATCACCACAACAATACGGCATAGGTTTCAAAGAAATTTGGGAAATTCCTGAAAAAGAGCATGATGAGGGTTTAGTTATGCATACGGCTGGATGGCCTCTAGATAATTCTACCTATGGTGGAAGTTTTTGTTATCATGCTGAAAAAAATCAAGTTTTTATTGGTTATGTGATTGGTCTTGATTACCAAAATCCATACTTATCACCCTATGATGAATTCCAACGTTTTAAAACACATCCTGCAATTGCAAAAATACTAAAAGATGGAAAAAGAATTTCTTATGGGGCAAGGGCATTAATTGAAGGGGGTTATCAAAGTCTACCAACAATGCACATGCCTGGCGCATTAATTATAGGTTGTGATGCTGGAACACTTAATATGCCTAAAATTAAAGGATCTCATACTGCTATGAAAAGTGGCATGATAGCAGCTGAAACAATTAATGAACACATTACTGAAAACAAACCACTTTCAGAATATGAAGATAAATTTAAAAAATCATGGATTCACAAAGAATTATATCAAGCACGTAATGTAAAACCAAGTTTTCAATGGAGCTTAATACCAGCAATAATTTTTACTGGTATTGATCAGATAATTTTTAGAGGATACTTACCTTTTACACTAAAGCATTCCCATGCTGATCATGAAAGTTTAATACCTGCACATAAAGCAAAAAAAATTGATTATCCTAAATACGATGGAAAACTTACTTTTGATAAAACTAGTTCTGTGTATTTAACAGGAACAAATCATGAGGCTGATCAACCAATTCATTTAAAACTAAAAGATCCAGATTTACCTATTAAGTATACTTTGAGTGAGTTTGATGAACCTGCGCAAAGGTACTGTCCTGCTGGTGTTTATGAAATTGATAGAAGTAATCAAAATGATCCAAAGTTTATTATTAATGCACAAAATTGCATACATTGTAAGACATGTGATATTAAGGAGCCTTCTCAAAACATAACTTGGGTTACCCCAGAGGGAGCAGGTGGACCGAATTATGCAAATATGTAAAAAAAAAGGAGCCCGGAGGCTCCTAAAGGATTTAAATATTAATTGGGAGGAAAAATATTAAATCTAAAATATTCTTTAATTTATTTTTAATGCATTTCCAGTATGTTCATTAGATAATTAGTATGCAAATATTGCATATATAAAAAATACTGTATTAATTTTAATTTTATCAATAATTAAATAATATTAATAACTCTAAATATTTTAATGATATCTAAAACGCACAGCAAGATTGCTTTTACTTTTGCCTCTGCCGAAGTAAATTTTTTAAGCCAGCAATTCATAAAAATAATTGAACTTTTAACAGGCAAAATAAAGTTAAAAAAATTGTATGACCAATATTTGCTAGAAAATAATCCACCAGAAAATTTTTGGAATGATGCAGTCAAAAAATTAAAATTTAATTTGCAAACTAATTATAGAGAAGGGAGTTTTATTCCTAGTAGTGGGCGATTAATAATTGTAGCAAATCATGCTTTTGGCGTAGCTGATGGAGTTTCTCTATGTTCAGTTGTTTCGAATATCAGACAGGATTATAAGATGATAACTCATAAAGTATTAAGACAAGCAGATGCAGTGAAAGAAAAAATTATCCCAATTGATTTCTCTCCACATAGATCAGCTATGCTAGCAAATATTAATGCAAGAAAAGAAGCAGAAAAAGTTCTTCAAAATGACGGAGTGATAGTGATTTTTCCTTCAGGACAAATAGCAACTAAAGATGATCTTAAATTAAAAACCAAAGCACATGATGGAGATTGGAAACAATTTGTATCAAAGCTTGTTATTAAAACTAAAAGCCCAGTTTTACCGTCTTATTTTGAAGGACAAAATAGTCAACTTTATCATATTGCTAATAAGATGGGTCAAACATTTCGATATTCTTTATTAATGTATGAATTGACCAGAAAAATAGGTGATACCATTAATCTTCATTTTGGAAAAGTTATCCCTTTTTCAGATTTTGAAAAAATTGGTAATTTAATTGAAATCACAAAGCATATAAGAAATAAAACATACTCATTAGACCCTAAACCTGTGCATAATAATCAATAAATCTTTGACATGTTAAAAGAAGTAAATAGATTGTAAATTATGTCTGGGTTTGTTGGATCAAGAGCAAGAAAAAGGCGAAGAACTATTTTTTTAAGTCTAGGATTTGTTATTCTAATTACAATTATTTTCTTAATTTTTCCAAATATAGAAAATATCAATAGTGAAATTGTTCCAAATGACAATATTATCCCCGATCCTTCTGAAGATTTGACAAGTATAGCAAGCAATATTGAAGAACTTGAGTTAAATTTATTTCAAAAAGATCAAAAAATTAAATTTAGAGATGGTCAAATTAAAAATCTTCAATCTGAATTAAAAGAAGTAAAATTACAATATGATAATGCTATTCTTGAACTTAGTGAAATTAAGAATGATTTGAACACTTTATCATCAAATAAAGAAAACCTTGTTCCATCAGACAAATTTAAATTATTACAAGATAAATTTACAAAATTGAATGTTGAAAATGATAAAAATATTTCATTAATAAAAAATCTTAATAGACAAATTGATGATCACAATACTAATCTTCAATCTATTGATAATAAAACAGATGATCTTTTAAATGAAAATATCAAATTAAAAAAAGACAATAAATCTTTTTTTGCTAAAAATATTAAATTAGATAACAGTGTCGCTGAACTTAAGCAAAAGATAATTGAACAACAGATTATTATTGACTCTTATTTAGAAGAAATAAAAAAACTAAAAGACAAATCTCATCACGGTAGTTAAAAATTAATTAATAAATTGATTGCAGCCATCTAATAACAAATCTCTTAAATAAGTGGTGTGAGATCTATTAACATGAATATCGAAACTTTGTTCATCACCATTAAGATGGTTACGAATTATAAGAATAGGTATTTTAACAAAAATTGTTTGAGCAATTCTTGAATGATCCTCTAGAATATTATCAATATCTAGTATCATAAATTTTCTAAGCAGCTCTGTAGTATTTTTTCCCTTAACTCTGATAATTGTTTTATTTTCTGAGGTATCTGTAATGCTTGTTTTTTCAGGATTTAATTTATTTGAAAGTTCTTCAAATATTTTAGTAAAGTTATCGTTGCTAAGAAAGTTTAAAAGCCACTCGTTTGGGCTTAGCCAAAATACTTGAAATTCTTTATTCTGAATTTTTGTATTTGGCTCTGTTGGTATCAAGATATTAAGAATTGAACCGACATTGCTAAGAAAATCTCTATCTTTTACATCACCCCTAAGATTGATTTTTCCAACAAAAGGTAGCTCCTCAATTAAAACACCATTTTTTTCAATTTTTACTTGATCCAAAACTGTATTTCTCTGAAGAGTCACGCTAACAACCTTTCATTTTTTGGATCTATAAAAACAGGATTTGTAACTTCAACTTCTACACTCTTATTAATTGTTGGAACAATAAGCTTTGTCCCTTTTTTCTTTATGCCACTTTTTATTAGAGCAAGAGCAATTGAACGACCTAAATTTGGTGAGTAGTAACTTGATGTAATGTGACCAACCATAGGCATAGGTAAAGAAGTTTCAACTTCAACTAATTGAGATCCCTCTTCTAATACTACTGATGGGTCAGTAGTTAGTATGCCAACTAGTTGTTTTCTATCTTCTTTAATCGTATCACTTCTATTTAGTGCTCTTTTGCCAATAAAATCATATTTCTTTTTACTTACTATCCAATCCATATCCAAATCAATAGGGGTAACAGAACCATCAGTCTCTTGTCCAACAATAATGTAACCCTTTTCTGCTCTTAAAACATGCATTGCTTCTGTGCCATAAGGAGTAATATTATATTTTTCTCCTAAACTCATACATTGATCCCATAAACTAAGAGCATAACTTGCTGGAATATTAATTTCGTAACAAATTTCTCCAGTAAAGCTAATCCGCATTACTCTACATAAAATCCCATCTATTTTGAGTTCTTTGAAACTCATATGAGGAAAGTTCTCACTTGAAAAATCTTGAGAAGGAAAAAGTGACTCAACTATTTTTCTACTATTCGGACCATTTAAACTAATTGTTCCAAATTGTTCAGTTACTGATGTGAGGTAAACTTCTAGTTCAGGCCATTCTGTTTGTAACCAATCCTCAAGTTTAGTCATTACACTTGCTGCATTCCCAGTTGTTGTTGTCATTAGATAATGATGCTCACCTAAACGAGTTGTTACACCATCATCAATCACCATACCATCATCGCCCAACATCACACCATAACGACATTTCCCAATAGCTAACTTAGACCATGCATTTGTATAAACACGGTTCAAAAATTCGCTAACATCTCTCCCTTTCAAATCAATTTTTCCTAATGTTGATGCATCTAAAATACCAAGACTATCTCTTGTTGCTTTAACTTCCCGATTCACAGCTTCATCCATAGTTTCATTATTAATTGGATAATACCAAGGTCTTTTCCACTGCCCAACATCTTCAAACAGAGCATTTTTATTGATGTGCCATGAATGGATAGGTGTTGTTCTTTCAATATCAAAAAATTCTTTTACATATCTTCCTGCCATTGCCCCAAAGGTTACAGGCGTATAAGGTAATCTAAAAGTTGTGGTACCTAGTGTGGAAATATCTTGTCCAGAAAGTTCACTTATTATGCCTAGAGCATTAACGTTACTGGTCTTACCTTGATCTGTGGCCATACCATTGGTGGTGTATCTTTTCACATGTTCTATTGATTGGAAACCTTCTGATAGTGCAATTTTAATATCTTTAGCTGTTACATCATTCTGAAAATCAACAAACATTTTGGATTTGCTAATATTGTCTTTATCAACCAACCAAGCATTTTCTTGATTACCATTTTTAGTTAATTCAGACTCAAATATTTCTCCATCAAAATTACTTTTTTCATTTGTATTTAGAAAATTGTTAACTGAGTTATAAGTTTCACTTAAAATATTATTTAAATCAAAAACTCCGTTACAAGACCCGATAGAGAGGGTATCTTGAAAAGGTTGATTAGGTATGAAACATGAGTCTTCTTCTCTAAATTTTAATTTTCCTCTAGATTGAGTAAACAAATGAACAGTAGGTGACCACCCACCTGACATACATAATAAATCACAATTTAAAATTTCAATATTTTCTTGGTTAATTTTTTTGATATGAACAGTTTGTATTTTTTTTCTACCTGTGGTGTTTGATATTATTGATCCAGTATGTATTTTTATACCTAAATTTTTAACTTTTATAGGTAGATCTCCCTCTAAATTTTTTCTTATATCAACTATGGCAGCAACATTAATATTTTGATGATGACAATCTATTGCTGTTTGATATGCACTATCATTATTTGTAAAGATAACTATGTTTTTTCCTAAATTAACTCCATAACCATTTAAATATTTACTTACACTATTAGCTAGCATGATACCCGGTCTATCATTGTTATTAAATGTTAGAGGTCTCTCTATCGATCCGGTTGCTAAAATTACTTTCTTAGCTCTAATTTTCCATACAACTTGTCTAATCGAATATTTTTTATCTTTACCCTTGTTTGGCTGAAGATCTTGAATTGCTAATAAATAATTATAGTGCATGTAGGCAAAAAGTGTTGTGTCTGTTATAATTTTTATATTTTCTAAATTATTTAATTCTTCTAAAACTCTGTTCTTCCATTCAGTTTGGCTTTTCCCATTAATTTTGTTGACATGATTATTTGATGACAAAATCGATCCACCAATTAAATTTTCTTGCTCCACTAGTAATACTTTTTGATTTTTTGATGCTGCTATTTTGGCGGCATATAAACCACTTACACCACTTCCAACAATTAAAGTATCACAATGATAATGATAGTGCTCATATTTATGTGGGTCGTCTTTTTTTGGAGAATTACCTAATCCAGCGGCATGACGAATAACGTGTTCATATGTTTTCCAAAATTTTGGAGGCCACATAAATGTTTTATAATAAAAGCCAGCTGGAAAAAATGGGGCAAGAAAATCATTAATTGCACCAAAGTCATACTTCACACTTGGCCATCTATTTTGTGATTTTGCTATCAATCCATCATATAAAATTACTTCTGTTGCCCTTCTATTAGGCTCAGTAAATTCATTAAGTTCTAATTGAACAATACCATTTGGTTCTTCACATCCTGCAGAAATAATTCCTCTTGGTCTGTGGTATTTAAAACTTCTTCCAACAAGGTGTACACCATTTGAGAGTAGTGCTGATGCTAGAGTATCACCTTCGTAGCCATAATATTTCTTTCCATCAAAGAAAAAACTTATTTTTTTAGTTTGATCAATATTTTTGTTATTCTGTAAACGCATATCTATTATTTTTTGAATGTAGAAAAATTGCCTGAACCAATAGGGGGCTCGCCACAAGGAGTTAGGGGATCATTAGACTTAAGCTCAGGTGGTTTTTCACCCATTTTGTACACTGCAAGAATTTCATCTGTTGCGGTGTTTCTTGCTACATTAAACCATTGTCTGCAACCAAAAGAGTGATTCCATCTTTCATATTGTAATCCTTTAATATTTTGGCGAAGGAATAAATAATCAGCCCATTGATCATCGTTTAATTCTGGTGGGTTTTTTGGTCTTTCAATATGTGCTTCTCCACCACATGAAAATTCTTCTTGTTCTCTTTCACCACAATAAGGACAATTTATTAGTAACATTTTAGTGGGCTACAGCAGCTGCGCCATGCTCATCAACTAGCTCGCCACTTGAAAATCGATTAATACTAAATGGCGTATTAAGTGCATGTGGTTGATCATTTGCAATTGTATGTGCAAATACCCATCCAGAACCTGGAGTAGCTTTAAAACCACCTGTTCCCCATCCACAATTAAAGTATAGCCCGTTAATATGTGTTTTACTTATGATTGGACTAGCATCAGGACATATATCAACAATACCTCCCCAATGACGAAGCATTTTCATTCTTGAAAAAAGAGGAAATAATTCAACAATTGCCATAATTGTATCTTCAACAATATTAAAACCACCTCTTTGTGAATACGAATTGTAACCATCTGTTCCAGCGCCAATTACCAACTCTCCCTTATCCGATTGAGATACATACGCATGTATAGTGTTTGACATTACAACTGTATCAATTACTGGCTTAACTGGTTCAGACACAAGCGCTTGAAGAGGTCTGCTTTCAAGAGGAAGTTTAATACCCGCCATCTTAGCAATCACACTGCTATGGCCAGCAGAAACAACACCAATTTTTTTTGAATTAATTGTCCCTTTAGTAGTTTCAATACCGGTTACATTTCCATTACTCATATTTATACCTGTAACTTCACAATTTTGAATTATATCTACTCCCATATCATCTGCTCCTCTTGCGTATCCCCATGCAACAGCATCATGTCGTGCAGTACCAGCACGTCTTTGTAAAGTAGCACCTAAAACTGGATATCTAATATTTGGTGATGTATTAATTACAGGGCAGAAATTTTTAACTCCTTGTGTGTCCAACCATTCACAATCAATTCCATTTAAACGGTTTGCATGCCATCTTCTTTTTAATTCTCTAACATCGTGTAAGTTATGAGCAACATTCATCACTCCTCGTTGTGAAAACATTACATTATAATTAAGTTCTTGGGACATACCCTCCCATAATTTTAATGCGTGGTCATAGATTGCTGCACTTTGATCCCATAGATAGTTTGAGCGGATAATTGTTGTATTTCTTCCTGTATTTCCACCACCTATCCAACCTTTTTCAACTACTGCTATATTTGTGATCCCATGATTTTTTGCTAAATAATACGCTGTTGTTAGTCCATGTCCTCCACCTCCCACAATGATGGCGTCATATTCTTTTTTTATTTCAGGATTACGCCATGCTGGCTGCCAATTTTCATGATAACTCATTGCATTTTTTACCAATGAAAATACAGAATATTTTTTTGATCTTTTAATCATAATAAATAAAGAATTTACTTCTTATCAGTTTTAAAAGAGACCTTCAATTTCTCCTTGAGAATTAAGCCTGATCGAATCTGCCGCAGGGACACTCGGTAATCCAGGCATAGTCATGATTTCACCACAAATAACAACAATGAATTCAGCTCCGCTTGATAAACGAACCTCTCTAATTGGTATTGAGTGATTTGTTGGCGCACCTTTATTATTTGGATCAGTTGAAAAACTATATTGAGTTTTTGCTATACAAATTGGAAACTTTCCATACCCTGCTTCTTCAAACTGAGTTAGTTGATCCATGATTTTTTTATCAGCTATTACTTCATCAGCTCTATAAATTTCTTTTGCTATATTTTTAACCTTATCAATAAGAGGGATGTCTTCTTCATAGATATACTTAAAGTTGTTTGGCTGATCAGCCAACTCGACAACTTTGTGTGCTAAATCAATCGTTCCATTACCTCCTTTAGCCCAGTGCTCACAAGTAATGGCATCTATATTAAGTTTTTTACATTCATTCTTAAGAGCTTCAATTTCCTTATCTGTATCTGCAACAAAATGATTTACAGCTACAACTACTGGTAGTCCAAATTTTTGTAAATTTTCAATATGGCGTTTTAAGTTAGAAGTGCCCTCAATAACAGCATCAACATTTTCTGTTTGTAAATCTTTTTTATTTACCCCACCGTGCATTTTTAAGGCACGAATTGTAGCAACCAATACAACTGCACTTGGAACTAATTCACCTTTACGGCATTTTATATCAAGAAATTTTTCTGCACCTAAGTCGGCACCAAAACCTGCTTCTGTAACAACATAGTCACTAAGCTGCATGCTTGTTTTAGTTGCAATAATGCTATTACATCCGTGTGCAATATTTGCAAAGGGACCACCATGAATTATTGCAGGATTATTTTCTAGTGTTTGAACTAAGTTAGGCATAAGTGCTTCTTTTAATAGTACCGTCATTGGTCCATGCGCATTTAAGTCTTTAGCAAAAATAGGTTTTTTTTCCCTAGTATATGCAACGGTTATATTACCTAATCTTCTCTCTAAATCTTCCAAATCATTTGCTAAGCAAAAAATAGCCATAACTTCTGATGCTACGGTGATATTAAAACCATCTGTGCGAGGATATCCATTGGCAATACCTCCAAGATTAGCAGTTATTTCTCTTAAGGCTCTGTCATTAAGATCAACACATCTTTTCCAACTGACACGACGAACATCAATTTGAAGTTTATTTCCCCAATAGATGTGATTATCAATCAATGAGGCTAGAAGATTATTTGCTGATGTAATTGCATGAAAATCTCCTGTAAAATGTAAATTTATATTTTCCATTGGAACTACTTGTGCATAACCACCTCCAGCAGCACCACCTTTCATTCCAAAACTAGGGCCAAGACTAGGTTCACGAAGACAAACTATACTTTGTTTTCCAATTTTACATAGACCATCACTCAAGCCAACAGAGGTAGTTGTCTTCCCTTCTCCAGCAGGAGTTGGTGTAATAGCAGTAACTAAAATTAATTTTGAATTTTCTTTTTTTTCTTTGATTTTATTAAAATTAATTTTTGCAGTATGATGACCAAATGGATGTAAATCATTTTCATCTATATTTAATTTAGATGCAATTTCAGAAATATTTTTTTTCGTCGCCTTACGTGCTATTTCAATATCCGACATAGAACTCCTGTTATTTGGTAGGATTTATAGATGATGTTTTTTTGGATCTAAATGTTTATTTCAGTCTACGAAATAAAAATTGTTGATATATCTTTCTATTATTTATTCGAACTTCTGACCATTATAAGACAAATCATGCTTATTTACTGTCTTTAACCAATCAGTAGTTTTTTTAATTCCTCCAAAAGCATAAAAATGTATTTTTTTAAATTTTGTTTCTGGGTTCTCAATTTGATAGCTAGCTAAATCATATATTAATTTATCAGGACTTCTAGTTGTAGCTAATTTAGTAATGTTTAGGGCTTGCTTAGAAAGAAATCGGATTGAATTTCCAATACCACATGATGTGGCATAACTAAGTAGAGTCTTCAATGTAGCTGGTCCAGGGATACCTGCATGAATTTCGAGGTTATTATCTAAACTTTGGAGATGCATCTCCCATTCTTTTAAAGATTTTGCTTCAAAAAAAAATTGTGTTGCTAAATACATTTTAAAATCAGTTTTTTTTGAAAATTTATTTTTTTCAATAATAGCTTTATCTAGATCAATTTGTTTAACATCTGGGTTTCCTTCAGGATGACCTGCTAGACCTACTTCTTTAAAATTATATTTAGATAAAAGGTCTGTTTCTAAAATTTCAATAGAGCTTGTTATACTGCCTTTCTGATTGCCCCCACCTCCAATGACTAAAATTTTTGAGCAACCAGATTCTTCAGATAGAGACTTTATATATTTTTCTAATTCATCATTATTAGCAATTGTTCTTGCTGGTAAATGAGGGATGACACTGTATCCTTCAACTGTAAGTTTTTTTGCAGTATCAATTACTTTATTCATTTCTTCATCAGGAAGATATGTCACATAAATGTTACTTTTTTTATCAACCAAATCAGAAAATTTTCCATATTTTGTATAAACATTAGGTGTTGTTTCAATGGAGCAATTAGCTAATAGATTTCGTGCAGCTTCAATATGTGTATTTGTCATAGAAATAATTGTCAGGTTATTATATTGAGGTGAATAAATGATAAAGTCTAAATTTACTATTATTACTTTTTATCAATTTAAGAAAATAGATGATATTATAAATATCAAGAATGAACTAGTTCATTTTTGCAAATTTAATAAAATAAAAGGGACTATTATTTTAGCAGAAGAGGGTATTAATGGAACTATCGCCGGTCTTTTCGAAAGTATCAAAAAGTTTGAGTCACATTTATTAAGCTTAGGATTTGCTAATTACAATCCCAAATATTCTTATTCTAAATTCATGCCATTTTTTAGACTGAAGATCAGAAATAAAAAAGAAATAGTAACCTTAAGAAGCAAGGATGTTGATCCCGAAAATATTACAGGTAAAAAAATTAAACCTCAAGATTGGAATAATCTTATATCAGACAAAGAAACTATTTTGATTGATGTGCGAAATAATTTTGAAGTTGAGATGGGAACATTTAAAAATTCTATAAATCCAAATACTAAAAGTTTCACAGAATTTAAAAGCTATTTAAAAAATAATTTAAATAAAGCAAAAGAAAAAAAAATTGCTATGTTTTGTACAGGTGGAATAAGGTGTGAAAAGATTTCGTCATATATGATAAAAAAAGGCTTTAAGGATGTAAACCAACTACATGGAGGTATCTTAAATTATTTAGAAAAAACTTCTCATGAAAATTCTTTATGGAATGGAGAATGTTTTGTGTTTGATAATAGAGTCTCGGTTAAAAATGAATTGAAAGATGGTACATATGAGCTTTGTCATGCATGTCGATACCCACTTCCACCTGATAGTCTTAAATCTGAAAAATATAAGAAAGGAATATCGTGTCCTAATTGCTTTGGCAAAATAAGTGACTCAAAGAAGCAAAGTTTAAAGGATAGAAACAAACAAATTACACTTGCAAAGAAAAAAGGACTTTATAGTCCTTATATTAAACAAACAGTTAATGATCTTTAAAAAATACTTTATTTAGATAATTTTTAATATATAGGAGCTCCATGGCAAAGAAAACTTCATATGCTTTAAAGCAGCTTATTCCAGAAGAAAACCCTAAGACAGGCACTAAATATATTGTTAGAAAACCAACAAAGGGTATGAAAGTTGCAGAAAAATTAAGGTTGAAAAAATATGACCCCGTTCTTAAGAAACATGTATGGTTTGTTGAGAAAAAAATGCCCCCACATAGCAAGTAAAATTTTCTTTTTTTATAAGTATTTTAACCTACCTTTATACCTATGGCAGATAAAATAGGAATTCACTGGTTTAGACTAGATTTACGTCTCAATGATAATCCCTCACTTATTTATCTAAACAAGGAAGTTGATAAAATTATACCTATATTTATTTATGATGAAAATACTGCATTGGGTCAGGCATCAAAATGTTGGCTAGAAAAATCACTAGAAATTTTACATAACGAATTATGCAGACTTGATAGTAAACTTTATATTTTCAAAGGGGATCCAAAAAAAATTATTAATAAAATTATTTTGGAAAACAATATATCCAGCGTTAGTTGGAACAGATTGTATGACAAGCATTCTATTGAAAGGGACAAAAACATCAAATCATCTCTGATTAAAAAATCAATCGACTGTAATTCTTTTAATGGATATTTGCTATCAGAGCCATGGGAGATTAAAAATAAATCTGGAAGTTTTTTCAAAGTTTTTACACCTTTTTGGAAAACAAATTTTGAAACATTAAGTAAAATATTAGTTTCAAGCTCATCAAAAAAATATAACTTTTATAACAAAGATATTTCCTCAGTTTTAAAAGTAGATGAACTAAAACTAAATACACCAAAAAAATTATGGATGAATAAAATACTTTCCTATTGGGAGATTGGTGAAAGCGCAGCTAAAGCAAAACTTCAAAAATTTATAAATAATAAATTATTTAATTATGGCACCGGTAGAGATAGGCCTGATACTGACTTTACTTCAAAATTATCTCCTCATTTACATTTTGGTGAGATTTCTCCTAAAACAATTTTTACTGAAGTAATGAAATCTAATATTGATGACGATAATAAAAAAAAATTCTTGTCAGAAATTGGGTGGAGGGATTTTTCTTATAATCTTTTATATAATTATCCAGAAATGACGGATCTTCCGATACAGTCAAAATTTTTGAAATTTCCATGGTTAAAAGATAAAAAAAATTTAATGAATTGGAAAAATGGAGAAACTGGGATTCCCATTGTTGATGCTGGGATGAAAGAGCTCTATGAAATGGGTTGGATGCACAACAGAGTAAGAATGATTGTTGGTTCATTTTTAACAAAAAATCTCTTACTGCATTGGAAAGATGGTGAACGTTGGTTTTTTGATACTTTGGTTGATGCAGATATTGGCTCAAATTCGGCTGGATGGCAATGGATTTCAGGAAGTGGCGCAGATGCGAGTCCATATTTTAGAATTTTTAACCCCATATTACAGGGCAAAAAATTTGACCCTAAAGGAGAATATGTAAAGAAATTTTTACCCTCTTTAAGTAAAATTCCTGAGAAGTTTATTCACTCTCCCTGGGAAATGACAATTGAAGAACAAGAAAAATATAATTTTAAATTAGGACGAGATTATCCAAAACCAATTGTTGATTTAAGTGATACAAGAAAAAGAGCATTAGCTGCTTTTAAAAAGATAAGTTCGTAAAATGTCTAAAAAAAAAATTGCTGTGATTGGATCAGGTATTTCTGGAATTAGTGCTTCTTATTTTCTTTCCTCAAAATATGATGTTCATTTATTTGAAAAGAATAATTACTTAGGTGGTCATACTAGGACAGTAAAAGTTCCAGCAGATAATAATCTTTTAATAGATACAGGATTTATAGTCTTTAATGACAGAAATTATCCAGATTTAATTAAATTTTTCGACTATTTAGATGTGCTTACAAAGAATTCTGACATGTCGTTTGCTGTTTCAGATTTTAATTATAATATTGAGTATGGAGGAAAAAATTTAAAATCCTTATTTGCTCAATACAAGAATATTTTTAATATTAGCTATTTAAAAATGATTTATGAAATTTATTGTTTTTATAAATTATGTAAAAATACAAATTTAGATAATATAAATCACGATTTTACTGTTGAAGATTTTCTTAAAAATAATAAATTTTCTTCATATTTAAAAAAATTACATGTATATCCTTTAATATCATCAATATGGTCTACTAATCAAAAAGATGTAAGTAATTTTCCTCTTAAGTTATTCATAAACTTCTTTAATAATCATGATTTATTCAATATTAAGGACAAACCTCAATGGAAATTTGTTCATGGAGGAAGCAATTCATACATAAAAAAAATTATAGAATTAAATCGATTTAGTTTTAGCCTTAATACAAAAATTGATAAGATAATTCGATCAGAAAAGAATATTAAAATCATTAAAAATAATGAAGAGGTTGTATTTGATTATATTATTATAGCAACTCATGCAGATCAAGCTTTGCAAATAATTAATAATCCTACAAAGAATGAAAAAGAAATTTTATCTAAGTTTGAATATACTAAAAATAGAGCATATCTTCATTCAGATAAATCAATGATGCCAAAAAATAAAAAAACATGGTCTAGCTGGAACTTTATAAAAGGTGAAAAAGAGAATATAAACTTTACTTTAACATACTGGATGAATAATCTTCAAAAATTAGAAACTAGTAAAGAATATTTTGTTACGATTAATCCAGAAAAGACGCCTGAAAATACCCACAATGAAACATTTATTACACATCCAAAATTTAATTTAGAAACCATGAATTCTCAAAGTAAATTGAAAGATTTGCAAGGAGATAAAAATACATTTTTTTGTGGAGCTTATCATGGTTATGGGTTTCATGAAGACGGAATTCAATCAGCTGTTTATGTTTCAAAGATGTTGGATGCTGATATACCTTGGAAAAGAGATCATAACTTTTATAATAGATTATTATATTAATTCAAATGAACACCAAGATTATAGTTTCTTCAATCGTTCATAAACGTTATGGAAAAATTCAACATTTTTTTAAGTATAAAGTTCCTAGCCTATTTATAGATTTAGATGAATTAGAAATTATTAAATCTCAATCAAAGATTTTTTCAATAAATTCTTTCAATATCTTTTCTTTCTATGAAAAAGATCATGGATTTAGAGACGGAAGGTCAATTAAGGATTTTGTGCAAGAAAAGTTAAAAAGTTATAACGTCAAATACAATAAGTTAAAAATTAAAATACTATGTTTTCCAAGAATTTTTGGCTATGTATTTAATCCACTTTCAATAATCTATTGTTATGATGAAAGTGAATTAATTTCGATATTTTATGAGGTTAAAAACACATCTAATGAACAACATACTTATATCTTTAGTAGGGGGCAAACGAATAATTTGATAACCTTAAAACATGAATGTGAAAAAAATTTTTACGTATCTCCTTTTATTGGAATGAGGGGTAAATACTGTTTTACAAATAAACTTACT
>Ga0102963_1000308_pt1 | contig 20888 bp, 41 predicted proteins | sample SalPon2_C_H2O_MG_2_FD_84522 | JGI IMG/M metagenome (GOLD analysis project Ga0102963, IMG submission 84522) | Salt pond water microbial communities from South San Francisco under conditions of wetland restoration - Salt Pond MetaG SF2_C_H2O_MG | ecosystem: Environmental > Aquatic > Non-marine... | reverse complement strand
TGAATCGCAATCTACCTGTTGTAGAATCTGCGCGTTACGTCCGCTGTACTCATATCCGGTTACATAATTTATCATACTATAGTCCTCTCTTTGTTACAATAATGATTATATACACATCTGCAATTTAAGGCAACTGTTTTTTTCAGCTTCCTATAATAACTTCTATCTGGCCTTCATTGTTGTAATGAAAACCTTCAATATAATGGCCCCAGTAACCAGCACGGTCAACACAATTGCCGATCAGCTCATCAGCCTGCTCAGTAAACTTACCATCAGCTACAACAACGGCTGCAGAAGTCTGAAGACCCATATAGTCAAACACGATATTCACAATACCATCACTAAGCTTCTTACCGTCTACAATAGCAGAACGATCATCACATGTATGTGTATCTTCATTCCATTCACCTACTGACCAAATCATTTTCATAACATATCTCCTTTATTTCATTTTATACCTTATAATAGCCTATATTTTGTTTTATGGCAACAAAAAAAGGGCCTAAAAGACCCTTATATTACAACGACTTAAGAAAAAAGTTCTGGCACCTTCTCTCCCTTTGGCTCCCGGTGGGGGTTCTCTCCCTAGTACTCTGCGCGTCTCTGGTCGGGCCCCCCTGTCTCGCACCGGCTCTCCCAGCGAGATCTTATAAGCCACCGTGAGAGCGCGAATACCACTGATATACCCCATTATCCCCCGTATTATTATTTTTATTTTAATTAAAAAAGGGATTTTACTGAAAAGCGTGCTTGTCTCGATGGTTTTCCCCTATTTCTTACTAGGATGCCACCATGTTTTATTACGTCTATACGGGTTAGGCTGACGTCTATGTGCGGAGGTCGTATGGCCTGATGCTGTGAGATACTCGAATTTTCTTATGTTATTTTGTTTAGCCCAGGCTAGTGTCATAGCGAGGCTGTGTTTATTGGCCATATAGTCTCCTTTGTTATTATTTCGTGAATCTTAGTGTATATTGTCGTCCTTCATGTATGAATGTGACTGTAGAATGAGAATAGACTGTTTTCTGTTCTTCTTCGTACCTTGTCTCTGTTCTGCATTTCGGACCTTTGTTTCTTTCAGAATTTAGAAGTCCTCCCAGGATCGCTCCTGTGGCTCCGCCGTTCTTTTCTCCTGGAATGTTGTTGCCTATCGCACCGCCAACAATAGCGCCAGTGATGAAGTTTTCTAGATTAGACTTGTTATTGCCTTCTTCACATACTTCAACTGTGAATGGTTTCTTCATGATCACTGTCTTATAATGATCTTGGGTTTCTTCTGCAAATGCTGCACTACATCCTGCCATAGCGAGGAGTGCTGCTGCTGTAAGAGTATGTTTCATGACTATCTCCTATTGTCCTTGGGGCTGCTTGTTACCAAATTGTCTTACATATGATGGATCATTAGCATAGGCTTCTGCCCATCTGTTCTCTGTGAAACGTGCGAAATAGATGAGCTTTTCAATATCTCTATCAATCTCTACCAACCAGTCGTACTGCTCTTCTGTGGCATTTTTCACGCTATCAATCTTGTTCTTCAGATTGATACTATCTTCTATAGCCATTCGTGATGTTAGTTCTTTGACCTGGCTATTGAGTTGTTCGATTGTTTGTGCCTGTTGTGCTGTCCACCATACAAATGCGGATACTTGCAAAACTATGGCTGTAACAACTCCTATTCCAAATTTCATGTTCATCGTTGTTTTCTCCATATTTCGAATGTAACGTTAGGGTGAATCACTTTCGTGTTCCTAATGAAGTTCTCTTTGATCGGCTCCATGTTAAGAAAGGTGTCACAATTGTGTTTGCCTGGTATTCTAGAAATATAGAACTCCTGAATAAGATGGAGAGTCTGATCGATAATAGATGGACCGCCTATGATCCAAATTGTTTTGTCGGGATAATACTGTTCGATCTCACGAATAGTCTGAGGAATAGCTGTCACTATTTTGTTAACTTTTGGATAGCTGTCGACTCGTGAGGTGATAACGTAATTTGTTCTTCCAGGCAATGGCCTGGGCATATGAGGATCATCATAGGTCTTTGATCCCATGATAACCACATTGTCTCTGGTATGGTCTTCAAACCACTGCAAATCTCGTTTATTGTCTGGCCAGGGGAGGGTGCCGTTCCTGGAAACGCCACCCTCTTCATCAATAGCCATGATAGCTTTGATCATTTACTTGATATACTTGTTTAGAGCATCTCTTTTGATTCCGTTACAGGTATATAGTACGTCATATCCAATCACTGGATCTTTCGTCTTAGACCTTTCAATGCTCAAGTCTTCTTTCAACTCAAACAAACGGCTTTTGATTGAACTCGGCTCATAATGGTTAAAGCGTCTAAAGAATTCACTCTCTGTCACATTACCTTTAGTTAGCATCATATATGCTAGTTTATATTTAAGAGCTTTCTTTGTGACACCTGGTAGTCTGTCACATATGGTTTCCGCAACGTTCGTATTCATAGATTATTTTCCTTCTCAATAGTAGAACGCGTTACTGTTCTGGTTACGACTGTTTGCCCAGTACTGTCTATACAGGTACTGCTTTCTTTAGATTCTACCCAAAAAGAGTTCTTAGGTAGAATGTACTCGATAATTCTCTCTGCTTCTGGCGGGTTGCTGAGCGCCAGAAAGTTTAACAGCAGGAGAATAGCGATTATAAGCTTCATTGTTTATCAACAACTATCTTATTACCATCCAGGCTTTCGAAGGCCTGATCGGCAGCAACCTCATCAGACTGTGCATAGTTATTCACAATCGGACGATTCACAACATCTAGACGAAGCTGTACATAAGTTCGGTACTGTTGACCTTCTTTCTGTACTAGCTTATTGTCTACAACATATTTTGATACATCTACGTTCTTAAAGGAGGTCTTAGATACCTTCTGAGTCTTTTGACTAGAGATGCCTAGACCTCCTTTTTGATTGTCTCCCACGAACCTTTTAAAATCCATGGTAGCATTCGCTGACAGCTTATCAGCAAGCGTCAGTTTAGCTTCATGTAAGGCTTTATCAAGTGAGAATTGTAGATCGTCAGAGAGACCTGTTCCTACAGCATGAATATACTGATCAGAGTCTTTCTCTACATCTAAGTACCAGACTGGCACTGTATCGGCTTTCGTATCGACCTTTTCAATCTCTACGAAGTCTTTTTTAAATGGGTTACCAGAGCAGGCTGTCAATAGCACTGCTGCAGCAATTACCGAGATCACTGGTTTCATAATATAATATCTCCATATCCTTCATTATGATATAATAGACTACTTCTCTTGTAAAGTCAACTGTTATTTTCAGGTTTCTTATATTTTTCTGGGACTTTACCGAATCCTACTGTTCTAGCCCATTCGCGCTCTGTATAGTAGGTTTTTTCAGTTTCAGGTAGTTTTGCTTCTGGCTCAGCGATATACATAGAAACCCAATTGAGTTCTTCAATCACTCTATTATACCATTGCTTATCCATTGGATCAGTAGTTTTATCACGATCTTCTCTGAGTTGCTCAGATCTTATCTTAATGTAGTCAAATGCTGTCGTCTTATTTCTTTTCATCTAGTAACCGTAGTAAACTTAAATCAACCAGCTCTCTATTAGCTAAGTGCTGCTCTTTAATGTCATCTTTCGATTGACCAAAATAAGCAACTCCATAATGCTTCTCTATCATATACTCTTGAGCTGACTTATCAGCAAAAGATGATGTACGCCATAATTCACCTAGAATACGTCCAAATTTACCTTTTGCATCATATTCTTTTGTTTTGAGAATAATCCACTCATCTTCTAAGAATTTTGTTAGGTAGGCTTTAGCTGCTTTACCGTAGATCTTTTCTTCTTTATCTCTAGTGCGTGATTCAGGTGTATCGATACCATATAACCTCACACGCTCTTTTTTTAACCAGACACCAAAACCAAGATCTATATCTACATCGACAGTATCACCGTCTATAACTCTAATTACTTTGCATCTATATTCAAACATTCCATTCTAGCCTCTCTTCTATTGCATATCGTGCACCATCAATATAATCTCTATCTTCCTCTGATAATGCTGACCAGAATTTGGATACAGTTTTAATGTGCTCTTCGACCTTTTCAGGTGATGTTAGATGGATGTTCGCTTCCATCAACATCTGCAGGTGATCCATTCTTATTTCTATTTTTTCTTTTATAGAGTTCATTGTTTAATGCTTTATAATATCTTAAGGCTATTATTTTATTCGAAGTATACATAACAATTTTGTTATCTACTATAACTTTGTAGACAGCAGCTTTACCTTTTTGTCTATCATCTTCGATAAATTGCATCGCCATTCACGCTAGTATTCTCCACCATCTCTATTAAAATCTGCAAAGAAGAGGTCTGCTTGCATAGCTTTATCATCTATCCAGATATCGTAATGTGGTTTCTTCATATTTAGCGATGTGTAGAGACAGCCCCAGTTTTGAAGTTGTCTCTCAGTTTCTTCAGTCCAATCTAGACCGGATTGTGCGCCTCTTGCTGTCCAATAATGGATTTCCCACCCACTCTTGTACAAATCGTTTAATCGATCAATGCGCTCTTGTAATGGCCTTGCTTTCTTATAATTACGAGTACCATCACCATATTCAACTATAGAACAAATCGTTCCGTCTATATCAACATATGCAATCATTAATACTTTATCTTAATACCTTGCATGTCACCTAGCTGTAAAATGCTACCTGCACCGATAATACATGCATATCCAAATTCTTGCAACTCAACTACTGTAAAGGTATTTGTCTCTTTATTAACATAGAGCATTACCATTACGTTTATTAAGCTATCCTCACCTCTTGCTACTCCTCCGCCTGTAAAAACATTAATCTCTTTATATTGAGACTCTAAACTAGTTTTTAAGATTGGCGCGGGATAGCATTCAACAGGCTTTAACGACCGTACGGGTTCTGCCTGATTAACCCCTTCTTCTGCACTAGCTGCCCCTATCCATAGCACAGCTAATATTGCGAGTAAATATTTCATGAGTTACCCTCATACTTGCTCCTGTTGTACTGGATTACGTTCTAGGATGGTTTTAATGATAAGCTTCTCTTTCTTGAGATCGCTTATTTGCCGCTGTAAGTTCCAGTGCGGCGTCCGTTGATATGCACGTTCTAGTTTATTAATCTTTTCATCGTAAAGTTTATGCCTCTCATTCAAGACAGCATAATCAGCTAAACGTTTATTTATATCTAACATATTACCTCTCGTTAACTGCTTGCACTTTCATTGCATCGTATTGATTACGTGCAACCATAAATCTATCAATCCAATCATCTCGATGCTGTATAAAGATTTGAGGCTCTTGCTCTTCTGTTGCTATGATAGTGACTAACTGTACAATAGGTATTTTTGTACGCTCTTCAAACATAACAGCATAAGCGGACTCCTGCATAAAGTAATTGGTAATCCAACTCTCTTGCTTCTGCTTACGTGATGTCTTAAAATCGATAATGGATTTAGTACCCATAAACTCAGCGACACAGTCTACTGTACCTGCACACCGTAGGTAATGTGAGAACAGAGGTACTTCTAAGCCGTAGATATTATCTACATGCTGATCTAAAATATCTTTGATTTGTTTAAAAAGGTAGGTATCGAATGGCACGATCTTATCTTCATGCCATTCGTTATTTAAATAATCTTCGCACATCTTATGCACTTTGGTACCTCTACGAGAGGCTTGAGCAGAAACTTTATTTGCTTCGTCGTTTCCTACTCTTCTACGCCATTGTGCTATAGATTTGGCGTTAAGATGCGATAATACCGTCGTGACTGATGGATAACTTTCGCCCGTCGGTGTCTCGTATACTCGACCCGTCTCTGTAGTAATGCGATTCAGCTGTTCTAATTCCACTATCAGCGGAATGTGCTGGAATTCTTTCATCTTTCAATGCTTCTCTTGCAATAATATAATCTTTAACGAAGCCTGATCTTACTATATCATCTATGGTAAAATTAATCAAACTTACTTTTGGCATGCGTTTAAAGATGTTCATTGTTTCTTTAAATCCTGATTGCTCTCCTTGCAAGTCAGATTGCCTAATATCTCCACTTAGAATGAGACGTGAATTATCTCCTAAGCGTGTTATTAATGAGTGTAATTCATGACCGTTCATATTCTGGAACTCATCAATAATAACGATGGCATTATCTAAGGTAATACCTCTCACAAAAGACGATGACATAAACTCTATAATATTCTTCGTCTTTAAAATTTCATAAGCATCTCCACGATTAAATAACTTATTAGCTATTTGTCTATATGGTTCTTCATAGGCTCTCATTTTTTCTCGTTGATTACCAGGTAAGAAACCCATATCTCGTGATGATACTGCAGAGCGTATAATGACTACTCTGTCATACATTCCATCTAATACATCTGCTAGCGCTAGGTACAATGACATATAAGTTTTACCTGTACCTGCATAACCATATAATACTAAATGGTTATCTTGCCTAAAGTCTTTAAAGACACGCCATTGTGTTCTTGTTAGTGGTTCGACTTTAGGTAAATTAAACTTGTCTGTTAGTCTCCTTTGTTCATCTAGAATACCTTGCTGTACTAATTGTCTTCTCTGACGTCGGGAGAGTTTGCTCATGCGCACCTTCTATGTTTGAGTTGAACGTTTTTTATACCTTTCGTATGCCTGCTTGGTCTTAATTTCTTTTGTAGACCTGCCGCCAACTCTGTCTGCTAGTGCTGAATTTGGATGCGCTTGCGCTATCCTAGATTGCATTTCTTTAAATCCATTGTCCACACGTAAATTGCCCGCATTCGAGATAAATGCAGGTGCTTTTAAGATATGCTTTATGTGGGGGTTGTCAGCAAGGAGGGTCTGTAAGTCATCATACGACATTACATCGTCCCAGTATTCATCAGCCGTTTGATCATACAGAGTATACGTTGGCATAAGACTATTTAGCCCTCCTTACCGCATCTTCTAATCCATTACTAACATATTGTAGACTATCTTTATTAGCTTGATATAGAATACCTATACCACCTGCTTTATTCCAGTCTTTAATATTAGAAGGTTTATCATCAATTAAGATGTTAGGTTTACCATCTAGTTTGTTAACAGCATACTTATGCTTACGAGATGTAAAGATTAACTTCTCTATCTCAGGTAACCATTGCATTCTAGTTAACCACTTCCTCTTCCAGAAAGTCGAGTTAGCGAAGTCATCTCTTAGAGGTGATGAGCAAATACCCCAATCACCTTTTGAGTGACTAATAACTTCTGCTACTAATGCAGCGCTAGATGGAAATGGATCTAAGCTATCAAAGAAATCTGTATTCTTTAAGCCTAGAATCGTTGCTTCATTAAGCTGTTTCCAAGGCTTAACATTGTATCTCTTTTCTAACCCACCAAAGAAGTCAGCGAGAACTCCGTCCATATCTAAAAAAATTGTCATAATATATCTCCTTTTATCATACCTTATTATAGGAACGATTTAGATAAAAGGCAACTGTTTTTTTGTTAAAAAACTAACTTTTTTTAGTAGGTGCTTGTTCTGGGAGTAATGATGGGAAAGCCTCTCTGACAATCTTCTCTGTGATACCTTTATATGGGTCTTTTTTAGCGACCATATTAATTAGAATCTTAGCATCTTCTGGATGGATAGATTCTAGAGTTTCAATAAAGATCATCTCTCGTTTTGTCTGATTGACATTACGTCCACCTTCAATAAAGAGATCAAACTTACGTATCTGAGAATAGACTCTCGTTTCGATACCAATTGGATCAGATTCTGAGTAAGGAGGAGGTGTGTCAGGTAAGAGAAACTTAACGTTAGGATGGTAGCAGCCCTGTAGAATAGTCTTCAGAGCATAGTTTTCATTCGCTTTGAGGTGTGCTGCTTTATCAGCCCCTCTCAACTTTGCATTTTCAGCAAAGATTTCAAAAATACCTTTTTGCATTTAGAAGTCACCTATATTTTCCATGAGGTTTTTCAGTTTATGATTGACAAAGTAACCGAACAACTTATCACGCTTGTTTACCTCTATATTTAGGTACTTGTCTAGTACTGATTCACGTATAGTATCAGGAGTAAATGTAAGATCTACTAGCTGCTGATTACGCTTATAGTTACGTAAGAGTTCTTCAGATAGTTCAGGAGTATCAGACTCTAACATTGTATCTAAGAACTTACGACGCAAAGGCTTTTGACGTCCTACAATAAGACAATCATCTTTTGATAGCATATTAGGTACACCATCACCTCTATCACCACGTGCAATATGCTCTTTGAGATATGCTTTCGGGTTCGAATGCTTAATCCATTTCTTTCGAATAGGATCATATTGCTCTACATTAGCATATACTTGAAGCTGTACGAAGTCTTTATCACCAGATAGAATAAGAATCTTCTCGTATTCTGATGGTTTTAACTCTAATCCATACTCGTGACATAGAGTACCAATAATATCATCAGCCTCTGCGCCATCTACTTGAATAGTCTTATATGGAAAGAATTCTTTGAGCTCTTCGCGAACCTTATTCAGGCAGCTAAAGATAGCGTTCCAATCGAGTTCAGAAGCCTCTCGTGCTTTCTTACGATGAGCCTTATAATATGGAAACACATCGCGTCTCCAGTATTTCTTATCGTCACAAGCAATCACAAGTTCACCATATTCACTATGGAACTTGCTTCTAATAGTACGAATTGAATTTAGAATCATATGTCGAAGCAGGTCTTCTTCGAGTTGCATATTAGTATGATTGCCAATCTGAGCCATCAGATTCGCGATCATGACCTGGTTTAGATCCATTATGATCATAATAAAGTTCCTTATCTAATCTATAGTATGCTTATTATAACCACTAATTAGATAAAAGGCAACTGTTATTCATCGATCTCTTCTAGTTCACCTAACATGTAATCAATTTCACTGTTAGTTGTATCTATAGAATGCTCTGCAAATTCTTGCAATGGATGCTGTACGTTAAGAGTACGACCTAACGCAGATTTAATTGCTTCGTTTATTAAGGTGAAATCTTTCTTAATATTTTCATCACCTTGATAATCAACACCAACTTGTTCTAATTTCATAAAGACATCAATAGAGATCTCACCTGCAATCGCTTGCAGATACTTAATACGGTTCTTACCTATATGATTCTGTATCTCTTCTAAGGATTGAGGAGGAGTGCCATCTTTTTTGGCTTTAGGGAAAATTACAACATTATCTTTCATGTTAGCTCCAAGGGCTAGGGCTGTACATGATTATTTAGGTCGTCTTGTAGCACGTCGTTTTTTACCGGTAGCTGTAGAACTGCGAGTTGTACTCGTATCCCCGTAATAGTCTTTCTGCATTTCTTGAGTCCATTCACAACCAAGATCAGGGTAGTAAACACCTACTGAACGCTTTACCATACCTTTAAATGGACCTTGATAGTGATAAGCCAGTACTGTGCAACACCATTTCGTACGACTCTGCTGTTCTATACCATAGAAATCATCAATCCATACTCCTATACGGAGATAAGTTTCCATGTTTTTAATGTAGCCTTCAATCTTAGCGACCTCAGCTTCAGCACCTTTTGTTTTTCCTCGCGCGGCCGCTCTAGCTGAACGAAGAATCTCTTTATTATGCTTAATCCACTTAGTAACATTTTCACGTGAGAATGTATGTTCAGGCTCTAGCGCTAGTACTGAATCATGGATATGATTATACTTTGGCTTAGCCTTGGCTGCCTTAGCCTCGCGAGCTAGTTTAAGACGTTCTGCAGCAGCTGCTTTCTGCTCAGGTGTCATGCTTTTGCGAAAGCGCTTTTGCTTGGGCCTCATCTCTTTCATTGATAACTTCCTGGATCCTTTTGTACGCATTTTGTAAATACCCTTGTAGTTCTTTCACATTATGCTCTAGTATAGCTACTTTAGCTGTTAACTGCAAGATATTTTGTCGATACAACTCTTCTGTTGTCTGCGTATGGTCTTTCCATTTTATATCTTCTTCTTTTAATCTACGCTTCATGTAGTCTTCGTATCGTTCATACGGCTTAGCATCATTTCCCATTGTAGTGCTCTACTCTCCCAACTATAAAATGAATCAGCATACATCTTTTGCATTTTCAAACGCTGTTGCATCGCATCTGTATTATAGAGTTGAATGCATTCAGCTAGATGACGTGCAAACATATTAGCATGCGTATTAAGATCTTCGTTCCACTGATACATGTATCTCCAGTTAGCTGCTGTCTCTGGAAGTGCAGCGTAGTTTGGATGTACACATAAGAGTCCTGCTGACATAGCTTCCATCAAGCACATACAACTAGTTTCTGACCAGATAGAAGGGTATGCAAAGATATGAGCTTTACCTAGAGCCTTTCTAACGACATCATTTGGTTGTGATCCATGATAGTTAATCTTAGGGTGTGCTTCAGCCTTTTCAAAGAGCTCTTTATATTGCTCATCACGCTCTTTCCATCCATACAATTCGAATGATGAGAAGATATCTAGTTCTATATTCTCATACTGCTGAGCTAGATGCTCAAATACAGGAATAAGAATATTGAGTCCACGATGAGGAGTACTATGATAGATCAATCTAATAGTATCATCTTCATCTGCTCTTGTAATCTCATCTTCTTTAAATGGCTCAATAGCATTCATTAGAACTGTAGATCTATGATAAGGCAGACCTAGTTTATCATGATACTGCTGCATTTGCCAGTTAGAGACACATACAATCTTCTCAAACTTAGCCCATCCATCACCTCTTAGATGCTGACTCTCTGGATCATCCGGTAGGTCATGAAGCCAGTAAATAGGCTTCTTACCTTTTTTAGTACCACGATAACGAGAGCAGATAATCTGGAATGGCTCTAGAGATTCTTTAGGTACTCGTTCATAGAGACCATACTTCATTAGCTCTGTGCCACCCATTGCATTTCGATCTACTTCGTTAGTTTCAATCTCATCTTCTTCGTTGAGTTCATACTCATCAGTAATCCGCAGTTTCATTATGCAACCTTTACTGCTGTAATGCTATCTAGTCTGAACGATCGCCATGCTTCTTTCTCAAGATCCCACACAGCTACAACCTCTTCAGTTTTATTTCGAACTTTACCTTCTTTGATGTCTTTTACATCTTGAGCAGGTAAGAATTCGTCCTGAAGAGTGCAGCGCATGACACGCTCACTACCATCTTTTTTTGTGAAAGTGACTGTTACTACGTTTGTATGTAGATCAGCCAGTAAGGACGTTCTGTCCTGAAGTTCCGAAGTATTCACCATAACCACCTCTTACATTGTCAATATATTCTACTAGTTCATTATAACCGCCAACCGCATGACCATTCCAGAAAATCTGAGGAACTGATCTTGCTTCAGGGTTCCTTAACATCAATTGCTCTTTTACATAAGTCTGTGATGCATCATATTCATTATAGCTGATACCCTCTCTAAAAAGCAAGCTTTTTGCTTTATTACAGTACCCACATCCAGGCTTAGTGTAAATATCAACTGACGTCATTTCGTGTCTCCTTCATACGAGGTTTTGCGTTAGGATTACCCCAGTGATTGTTAGCTCGTACTCGAATAAAACGTTTATTCGTTTCTTTATCATTAGGATTAGCGATTGTGAGCCATGGATTTTGACCTTTTTTCCATGCTCGTTGTTTATATAGCAACCGCTCCATGGGCGATCGCTCTCTTCTAGCTGCGTTTACTTTCCAACGTGCTACTGATCTGTGCTCACCTTTCGATACTTGATGTGCTCTTTGCTTTTTCTTAGCCATGACTACCTAACCATACCTTCTTGTTATCAAACGCTCTATAGACACCTAAGTCTAAGTATTGTACTTTATAATCTGATTGATCATCTGATGATAGCATTTGCCATTCATCTTGTTTACTTAAAATATCATGAGCTGCTTGCTTCATATCTAATTTTAACACCTTCTCTTCAATTTTCTCTTTCACTTCGATAATATCATCATAGTTGAGCTTATCGATCTCAATATGAAAGAGTTCAGTGCAAATATTAGGTGTTATAATATCTACTGAAATATCTATTCCCCATTTTGGCTGCAACATAAGCAGCTTATTCAAGAGAGGCCTTCGTTCTTTTAAACGCTCTAGCTGTTCACGAGCTTCATCCGCAAAGGCCCACCTTGTAATATACATGGAATGATCTAGCACTACTCCTGCCTGATCATAGTCTTCGTCCTTAAACCACCAGTGATGATCTGCAGTATGCTTATTATGTTTTTCTGATAGATCTACATTATGTGCTAGCAAATATTCTTGCTCTAAACGTGTAATTTCATACCCATCTTTATCAAAGAACTCTAATGAGAGTTCTAACACTTCATCATCTGTTAGCGGAAATCTAACATAAGGGTCTTGTTCATGTGATTTTGATGAGACGACTAATTCCATTACTTCTTCTTCTTCCTACGCGCTTTTCGTTTACCAGAACCAATCTTTCGACGTCCTTTTGGCGGTCGGTTTTTGTGAGGCCAGGGCATTAGAAATACTTAGCTAGCATTTCAAGCTTGTCATGGTAGTTAGCCATCTCTTCTAGCTCCTTCTCAATCTCTTCCACAATATCGCCATGCTCACCGATACCAGCAGGATTATGCAACAGATTCATCACGTTAATTTTATGCTTGTTAACATGACCTTCAAGATGTGACTTCACACCTTGTTTAATGTCTTCGGGTGTTAGCATTAAGCTCTCCTTCATTCATCATACGATTTAGTTTACGCAGCAATGCAGCTGCAACAGAGTGCCAATACTGTTGACCCCAAGAGTCTTCTTTGCAGTTATTGGCAGCAGACATCGCATTATCAATACGACGTTCATACAGTTCAAATATATTCATAGCAACTCCTTTTGGTGGGCCTGTAAGGATTCGAACCCTAAACCTCTTGATTCGTAGTCAAGTGCTCTGTCCAGTTGAGCTACAGGCCCTGGTATTTGACACCGGAGCAAGGAATCGAACCTCAGTTTTCGGGTTTGGAGCCCGACGTGTTACCATTACACTACTCCGATATAATTTGGCGACTCCGGGAGGATTCGAACCCCCGACCCACGGCTTAGAAGGCCGTTGCTCTATCCAGCTGAGCTACGGAGCCAATATTGGTGCGAGCGGAGGGACTCGAACCCACACACCGTAATCGATAACGGATTTTAAGTCCGTTGCGTCTACCTATTCCGCCACGCTCGCTCAAACTTGGCACCAGCCCTTTTTTAACAGCTTGCCTTCAAACTCAAATTTATCATCATGACTCATTCTTAGCTCAGAGGAATAGCCATCAGGTTTGACAACTTCAGCAATCCAATATTTGCTAAAGTCACCACGTTTAATATAAAAGATTTCGTTGTGATCTTTATGAATGAATTTGCTCACATAGTGCTTCATAATGTTCTATTCCATATCTACACATATAATATGCATCAATAATATCACTAGATGGATTCCATTGCTTATCAGTTTGGTCTAACATTGACTTTATATCAAGTTTAGTCTCACTAATAAAAGTCTCGTTTAAGAGTTCTTTATTAGCATTACCTTTGCCAGTCGCGAACTTCTTTATTATAGTAGGCGCTATCGTGACAAAAGGCAACCCTTTTTTGTACATTTTATACTTTAATAATCCAGCGTTTTCTGCAATGTGAAATACTCTACCAGTAGATCCAAATGAATAGTCTTCTAACACAACTAGACTACAACCAGATACTCGCTCAATAGCCCAGTCTGCTATAAGTTCGTATCGTTCTTGTTGGGAGCTATAGGCAGGCATAGGAAGACCAGTCATGTTAAACAGTCTTCCTTCAAATTTTCTGCCTTGAGTTAGATAAGATATAGAAGTCTTTTCAAAGTCTGCTGAGGGCTGTAATGCGCCGTTTGACACACAGATTGCAGGGGAGCTTAGTGAATAATCAATTCCTGCTATCATTCTTCATCAAAGAATTGTTCCTCAAATTCTTCATCCTCTATTTCAACTGATGCACCACAAAAAGGACAGAGATCAGGTGTGTCATCTTCATTATCGATAGTGACACTATATTCTGCGCCGCATTCATCGCAACCAAGATCGTAAATGATTTCTTCCATTGTTGTTCCTATAAGCTAAGGCCCTTGAACGTTTCACCTGTAACGTCCTTTTTAACTCCTCCAACTATATATGAGGAGATTTCTGTCTCTTGAGGTGCTACTTGAACTTCGCCACCTGAGATCCATTTTTGAGTCCATGGTAAAGGATTTGAACCACCTTTATATGGTGATTTTAGTCCAATAGCAATCATACGTTTATTTGCAATCCATTCTACATACTGCTTCAATACTTCAGCGTTGAGCCCAATCATAGACCCGTCTTTAAATAGGTATTCTGCCCATTGCTTCTCTTGCTCTACTACATCGTCAAACATTTGCATTACCTCTTCGTGACACTCATCTCTAATTGTTACGAACTCAGGATCATCTTGAGGTAACAGCTTTAACATTTGCTGTGTAGATGCTAGATGTACGTTTTCATCACGAGCAATGAACTTAATAATCTTAGCATTACCTTCCATCTTTTTTAGTTCTGCAAATGCCCATGAGCACGCAAATGAGACATAGAATCTAACACCTTCTAATGCATTAACTGAGTTGATAGTTAGCCATAGATTCTTCTTTGATGGATCGTCAATTAGTTTATCATAGTACTTACCAATATCTTTTGCGCAATCGACAATAGGTTTAATCTCCATAATACTATCAAAAATATGCGATGGATTAGCATAGATATTTCTAATAATATGAGTATATGAACGTGAATGAATTGTCTCTGAGAAAGACCATGTTTCAATCCATGTCTCTAGTTCAGGTAGAGATACAATAGGAAGAAACGCTAGATTAGGTGCACGTCCCTGCACACTATCTAATAAGATCTGACGCTTAAGATTAGAAGTAAAGATATGCTGCTCTGCTTCAGTAAGGTCTTTAAAGTCCTTAGCATCACGGTATACATCTACTTCTTCTGGTCGCCAGAAAAAGCCAAGCTGCTTATCAGTTAACTTCTCAAACTGTGGATATTTTACTTCATCATAACGGGCGATTTCTACATCGCCATCAAAAAACATCTTCCGTTCAAGATGTGACTTAGTTGCTTTGCTTATAACACGCATGAATCGCATGCCTCCTCATCTTCTGTAGTAGGTTCGTAATCTTCGAGTTTATGCTGTGGTGCTTCATACTCATCCGTTGCACCATCAAACGTATTAAAATAATAGAGTTGTTTCCCACCATACTTATAAAACATAACTAAGTGTTTAAGCATCTCGCTCATTGGAATCTTCTCGTCCTCATAGAACTGAGGATTATAAGAAGTATTCACTGAGATACCTTGATCAATCCATTTCTGAAGAACAGCCATAATTTGTAAGTACCCATCAGGTGATGCTTGATCCCATAATAGCTCATATTTATTCTTAAGTCTAGGAAAACCTGGTACTACCTGACGTAAAACACCATCTTTAGACTGCTTTACTGATACAAATGCTCTTGGAGGTTCAACACCGTTAGTAGCATTAGAGATTTGCGAAGAAGTCTCTGACGGCATTAAAGCCATCAGCGTGGAATTACGAATGCCATGAATTTTAACTCTAGCTTCTAATGAATTCCAATCCATTTTAGGACCACGAGGTACTAATTCGTCCACGTCCGCTTTATAGGTGTCTTTTGGAAAGAGTCCTGCACCATATTTAGTTTCGTTTGATTTTGGGCAACAGCCTTTTTCAAATGCGAGTTGTATCGAAGCTTGAATAAGGTAGTACGACCATGCTTCAGCATATTCATCAATTAAATCCAGATTAGGTTGAGTATAAGTCATATCATTCTTTGCCATCCAATATGCAAAGTTAATGATACCGACACCAAGAGGGCGTCTTGCCATTGTAGATAGTTCAGCTGCTATTACTGGATACTCTTGATAGTCTAACAACGCGTCTAATGCACGTACTACCATTTCACATGGTTTTTCAAAGTCAGCCGGCGATTTAATATTGCCCCAGTTAATAGCTGCAAGAGTGCAAAGACTAATTTCACCTTCATCATCTCTTATGCTGCTTAATGGTTTAGTTGGAAGATCAATCTCACAGCATAGATTTGATTGATGGATTGGAGCTAGTTCTTTAATGAATGATCCATGATCATTAGCATGATCAACATTCATCAAATATATACGTCCAGTATCCTTCCTTTCTTGCATGAAGGCTGAGAAGAGCTCTGATGCTGATATGCTCTTCTTTCTGATTGACGTCTTTCTCTCTGCCTGCTCATAGAGTTCTCTGAATTTGTCGACGTCAGTGAAGAAACTCTCGTAGAGTCCAGGTACGTCGGACGGTGAGAATAACGTAATGTTACCTCCGGCCAAAAGACGTTCATAGAAGACTTTATTGAATTGTACGCCATAATCGAGATGCCTCACTCTATTATCTTCAGTACCTTTATTATTCTTTAGTACTAAGATATCTTCAACTTCATAATGCCAGATGGGATAATACAACGTTGCGGCACCGCCTCTAACACCGCCTTGTGAGCAGGACTTAACTGCTGATTGAAATAACTTGTAGAACGGGACGACACCAGTATGCGTAGCGTGTCCTCCGTTAATAGGACTCCCGAGCGCACGTATGCGTCCAGCGCCAATTCCAATCCCTGCTTTTTTAGAGACATATTTAACTATCGATCCTGCCGTAGCGTTAATAGAATCTAGACTATCATCTGTTTCAATGAGGACACATGAACTAAACTGACGAACACTAGTTCTGACACCCGACATGACTGGTGTTGGCAGAGATATGTCAAATTTAGATACAGAGTTGTAAAAGTCATGTATACGATGTAGCCTTACCGATGTTTCTTCTTTATGGAATAAAGTTGCAGCAATTAACATATACGCCATCTGAGGAGTTTCATAAATCTCTCCAGTTGACCTATTTTTTACAAGATATTTACCACGAAATTGTTCCATAGCTGCATAGGTGAGATTTTCATCTCTTCTATGATCTATGTATTTATCCATTGTCTCCCACTCTTCTACTGAATACCAGTCTAGCAATGCTGGCTCATAGAAACCCTTGGAGACGACGTTCTTTACGTGTTCTAGAATATGGATAGGCTCGAATTGACCGTATACTTCTTTTCGTAGATGATAGTTAATAAGACGACCAGCAACATATTGATAGTTAGGTGCTTCTTCAGAAATCAAATCAGCAGCAGCCTTAATAATAGTTTCTTGAATATCAGATGATTTAATTTTATCATAAAACTGAATAGAAGATCGCAGCTCTACTTCAGAAGCTGATACCCCAGCTAAGTCTTGACAAGCAGCAAATACTACTTGATGAAATTTATTGAGATCGAGAGGCTCTTTAGAACCATCTCTTTTAATGACTTGAATTTCTGCTGATACCATTTAACTATCCTTCTGAACGAATTTACGTGCCAGAGGTAATATCTTAGATATTACTTCCGCACATGCCTTCGCTACTTCTATATGTTCGAGTTGTGTACCGTTACCTGAACGCAACTCTATAAAATGAATCCATGATCGTAATGTACCATTTACATACATTCGCGACATGGTTAAACCTTCTGGCAATACAGCACGAGCTTGCTCTTTTGCAATCCCATTTTCTAAAGCCCATCTATATGCATTCATTGATGCTAGAATAACCTTATCCTGCTCAATAAGCCACTGTTCTTTTAATTGCTTATCGTCAGTCTCAATACTATTCTGCCTATTTTTTAGATCCTGTAATCGTGCTTCTCTTCGCGTGAATTGCAGGCTTACTGTTGGGTCAGCATAACGCTGACTAAATTCTTGAAAGGAGAATGATCTATGACGTAAAATTTGTCGTGCGATATCTCTTGTAGTCTCAATCTCTAGACATGCGGAAACCATCTCTAAAGGTGACCAATGTTTGTTGTCAATTAAATAGTTAATTAGCTTCTCAGACGTTGCACTATTTAATTGATTTGCAGGGTTTGATACTCTTGCACAGAAAGCAACTAAATCTTGACAATCTAAAGGTGCACCATCTGGGTAAGTATGAAACTCAGATGCCTTACTATAAGAAACTAATTTAACTTGCATTTACGCGACTCCAAACTGAGAGGGCCATTTTCGCTTCTAGCCCTTTATAAGTGTTACTATCAATCATTAATTTAATATCCGCATCTCGTTTACCTGTAAGAATCATATCATTCACATCTTTCTCTTCTAAAGAATGTGGCCAGATGCAAATAGAATACCCATGCTCAATAGATTTAAGCATGCGTTTTATAATTTCTTCATTACGAGGTTCATTATCATAAACTATCACGACTTTATCTGGGTCTAGATTAAGCGACCGCGATGCACTAGAGATATCTGAACCAGCCATGGCCAGACTATTCGGAACAAACATAGAGTCAAAAGGTCCTTCAAATATATAGATCGTCTTTGACCTATCAACTCTATCTAAACCATATATTTTTGGTTTAGAATTATCTATCATAATAGTTAGATATCTTATATCATTAGTTGGATTAATCGCTCTACCTTGATAACCAAATAAATTACCTTCTTCATCTATAAATGGTATTATAACTCGTTTATCATTTTTAGGCAACGTAAAAAGGCCAGGAAAGATACTATCAGTCCATGCAGCAAAGTCAGAACAATAGAAGAGTTGATAGTGAAGATTAGTAGGTATCTTCCGTTTATTGATAAGAACCTTAGCGATATGATCAGCTTGTAATTGAGATATCTTCTTTAATTTCTTTAGAGGACTGTTGCTCTTCATGAACTTTGGAACATTAATAATAGATATGTCTTTCTTTTGTTCCTCTTGTCTCGCATTGGGAGACACGTGTTCTGATATGGTTTCTTTAAGGTACTCCGTGTATAGAGTAGGGTTAAAACGCTCTAGAAACTTCTTAAAAGATGCACTAAAACCACAATTATGACAATAGTAATGCAACTTGTTATCTCGTTCTAAAAGATAACCACGCGCTTTAAACTTATTTTTTTGGGAGTCGCCGCATTCAGGACAACGAAAATTATAACCTGTACTACGACGTTTAAATAGATCAAGTTGCGAAGACATTAATCCCGCATACTTATGCTCTAACCAACTCATTATATACCTCAATCACTTCAATATACTGTATTATATCATAAAAGTTTGCTTAAGTCAAGCTTTCCCGCAATCCACCCTAATACAGCAATTGAACCAGCAATCATCCAGCGCCACATCTCAATTTTAGCTAGATGTTTTTCTATACGATCAAGACGGTCTGACATCTGGCGTTCAGTGTCAGTAATTCTTTTATGTAATCTTTCGTACTGTTCCATAGTTTCACGTCTATGAGCGTCTTGTTCTCTAGCCATATCTGGCAAGTCTTTGCCGAGATTGGCTAACCTTTCTTCGTTAACGTCTTGTCTTGCTTTTAAATCAGCAGTGATCTCGATCAATTGTTCATTATGCTGCTCGACACGAAGAAGGAGACTCTCTGTAAAAGTGAGCTCCTTCTTTACGCCAGCTAATTCAATCTGAACTTCTTTTAGATCATCTGCCATTTTCTAGTTCTTTAATTCTAGCTTCTAATTCATCTATTTTTTTTGTCACGAAAGGATATTTTTTACGCCATGCATCTTCAGGTTGATCAAACCATGTCCAACCATATCGATCTCTTACAAAATCTAACATCGCATCAAATTTCGCATAGCACCAGAGACCAGCTCTAGTGTCTTTAAAGTATGCTAAAAAAGCTGCACCTAGTAAAGAACCTAAAATAGCGGTATAGATCCATAGAGTATCATCAAATATTCTCTCGATCATTTTTTCTCACCTAAGATTTCTTCAGCTACTTTAACTCTGTTATAATATCTATCCATACCATGATCAAATAAGCCATCAAAGAACTGCAACTTTTTTATAGCATGCCAGTGACCTATAAACCAGTTACTAACTCTTGTATGCCACCCTGCATTTTTAATAATATCACCTTCTTGGGTAATATAGTAGCAGTTACCAACATGTCTAAATCTAAGAGCTGTTGGTACACGACATACAATATCGTTGTTATTTACAAATCTATAACAGGTATACTTTGCGTCAAATAACTTTTTAAATACTTTATCACCTACTCTTGGTGAGCCAAAGTTATAGACTGTGGCTTCTTTTAGTCTAGACGCAGCTACTGTTGCCATCGCTGCTCCTAAACTATGACCAGTTGTTATGATCGTTTTATATTTGGTTTGTGCTAACCAATTCTGAATAGCGAACCAAACCTTATCGACTTCATCTTGGAAGCCTTCGTGAATTTTACCACCTAATTGCGCATCATCGCGCCATGCTTTTAAATCTGCTGCTATATCTGAGAGCTTATTTGGTTGAGTACCTCTAAAGGCAATAATAGCGGTAGCGTCTTTATCCAGACATGCTACTGCTTGTGCACCGTCAACGTCAAAAAACTGAATCGCTTTATAACCTAGATTCTTCAATCTGGTTACACAATCTTGCGGTTCTCCATAAACTAATAATGATAACTTAGCTGTCTCCTGCGCTCTTTTTAGATCCAGTTCCATCGTCAGCCTTCTCCTCTTCTGGCTTTTCTGTCACTGCATTCTCATAATACACAATTATTTGTTTTTGTTGTTCGAGATACCTTTTTATATCAGCAATATTTATTGCTAAGTTTTCATAGTCCTTCATACTTAATGCAACGAACGCAAGTTCGCCGTATACACTTGTGAATTCTTCGACAAATGCTTCGTAGTTGTCTTTAGTGACAACAAATACTCTAGTATCACTTAACTGAAGTGGCTTCGGGCGAGCTACTACTGGAATCTGAGTTTTTTCGATCTTCGTTACTACCTT
>Ga0102963_1000307_pt1 | contig 20903 bp, 29 predicted proteins | sample SalPon2_C_H2O_MG_2_FD_84522 | JGI IMG/M metagenome (GOLD analysis project Ga0102963, IMG submission 84522) | Salt pond water microbial communities from South San Francisco under conditions of wetland restoration - Salt Pond MetaG SF2_C_H2O_MG | ecosystem: Environmental > Aquatic > Non-marine... | reverse complement strand
TGTCGCATGGATACATTGACACAAGAACCATCGATCGACATTCTAAAAGATTCAATCGTCCGAACAGAAGTCACAGAAGTTACACCGGTCCCGGCAATCGATGGTAACAAGAAGAAAGAAGGGTCGTTCACCGAAGCTCAGATGAAAGATGAGTTTGTCGATGACGAAGCTCGAGCTTACTTGGAAACATTTATTCGACAAAACATGGAAGGTCAAGAAGATGCGAGGATCACCAAGATGTTTCACCATAAAAATCAATTCTTAGTATCCACGACTTCAAAGTATTGTGAAAATCTTAGAAGACCACACAACTCAAATCACATCTGGTTCCATGTTATCGGAAAGACCATCGTTCAGAAATGTTTCTGTAGATGTGAAACCATCAAAGGTAGGTTTCATGGATTTTGTGCAGACTTCAGGGGGCGTGAACACATGTTAAATGATACGATTGTTTCTAAAATGTACCCCGACACAAAACCACCGGTCCGCCCAAAAACACCACCACAAAAAAATCCAGTCGAAACAGACAAAGCCGTAGAAGCACTAAATGCATACATTAACAAATGTGTACGACCAGCAAAAATTATTAAGATTACAAAAAACAAGTCAAAGTACATAGCCGACGCAGAAATGACAGAGTGTGACTATGGACACAGAACTACTTGTCAGTTTATCATCGATAAGACGGGTATAGAATTGAAATGTCCAGACTGTAAAGATCAGCAATCCCACAGGAAAAATATACTTAATACAAAAACAAAGGAAATTTTATTTCCGACTAAAAAATAAGATGTCGGTCGTATTATTTGCAGCAGCTGCATATCTCACAAAAATGCTGACACAGAAGGATGTCCGAGTCGACAAACTTGATGACCTTCTTAAAAAGGCACACGAATACTCAGGTCTAGATAAAGAGAATTTCTATGGGTTCGTGACAAACTTTAACATGTTCAAGGAGTGGATTCATGATGCAGATCTCGCCACACAGTTTCTTTATAAAGCGATAGAACATCTTGAAAACATTGGTCTCATGACAGAATTCCAGGAAGAAATCAGCGAACTAGCTAAAATAGTCGGTTATTTCGGTGAAAAAGAGATTATGAACGCTGCAATCAACAAAAACACCGCGTTTCATCCCAAATACTTAAACAGTAGACTATAATAGAACGATGATTTCCAGATCTGGTCGTGTTATTAAGAAGCCTGAAATGTACACTCCCGATGAAAAAGTCGAAGATGACTACGGTGAAGACGATTATGACACCGAGGATGAAGGAAGTGACATCGAGACAGATGATGAGTATGATTCAGACGAAGAAAGTGAATACGATGATGAAGAGGACACAGACGAAAATGGAAATTTAAAGGACTTCATCGTCGATGATGATGATGACGATGAAGATGAGTAATTTTAAGCTTAAAAAAATCAAAGTAATTATAAAAAATGGAGGCTGACATTGGTAACCCCATTGAATTTGATAAAGAGCTTAAGATGCAAGATGATCAAGAACCGGAACAAGAATACTACCAGCAACAACCCATGATGTATCAACCACAAATGATGATGTACCCGGAACCACAAAAAAACAATGATATATTTGCCAACATTGAAAAGTCGACATGGATCATTGGTTTTGTTGTTTTTCTTCTTGGCTTTTTTATGGGCAAGACTATGCAACCCGTGATTCTTAGGCCTGGATAAGAGGATACCCGTAGATCCAATCTGTGTGTTCATGGGGAAAATTCCCGACAAACTCACCAGTTGAACCACGTTTCCTCTCGGTAAAATACGCACGACTCGTGATCAAAGGATCTTTAAGTTGTGCAGCCAAAACTTCCGACGCCGTATTCATCTTCTTTTTGACATTTTCAGGTGATGTGAAAAAGAAGATCGCAACCACGAACACGATTAATAATGTAATTATGTTGAGCAATACACTGAACATATTTAATACTTACCTATATTTTTCTTACGCCTCGGCCTCCTTCGGTGCCTCCTCACTGGTAACCTCGGCCTCCTTCGGTGCCTCCTCACTGGTAACCTCGGCCTCACCTTCTTCCTTTTGTTCCTCAATCGTCGCATCCGTGCTGGAGGCCTCAGCCTCGGCCTCGCGTTGCTTGCGTCGTTCTTCAACTTCTGCCGCGACGATCGCATCAGCTTCCTTGACCAATTCTTCCATCGGAGCGTCCGGCTTTTCCTTCTTAAGACGTTCCAAAACTTCAGCCGGGTGACTGATCGGAGCTTCATCCGGCTTGTTGTAGTACTTGGAGTTCTCGTCACCCGGCTTGATGTACATCGATTTCGATTCCATCATGTCACGTTTACGTTCTTCGAACATCTTCGCAGCCATGGCTTGGTTTTCCTTGTATCCAGACATGATCTCTTCGAGCTTTTCGTTGGTATAGTGCACATCTTCAATCTTATCCACATCCGGCGGAATCAACAACCACTTGTACATGTCGACCACGTAAATGTCAAAGGTTGCATCCTCCTTTTGAAGTCGCTTCGCGTGGTTTGCCGCTTCTTCGCGTGTGTTGAAACAACCCCGGATCTTAATTCCAAACTTGTCATTCTTTTGTGGTGCTTCCGGTCCGATAACCGAAAGGCATGCATAGAGTTGACCTGGGACGGTGGTGTAATCTTGTTCAAGGGAAGCCATTTATAGCTATGCTTACATCAAAAACTTTAAGCCTTTTCACACTTAAGTGGATTAAGAACACCCATCCATATTAAGATATGGAAGAAATACGCCGAGCTCATAATGTGTATAAGCGTGACCTCATCCAAAGTGTGACCCGCGAAGGGCATCAAGTCTTGGATGTGGGATGTGGGTGTGGTGGCGATCTTCAAAAATGGAGACATTCGGGCGCAAACATAAGTATGTGTGACCCAAGTAAAGAATCTCTCGAAGAAGCGAAGAGTCGGGCTCGCAATCTCAAGATGCATGTAAACTTTTATCACGGGGATATATTTGCGTGTCCAAACAGAAAATATGATATCGTGTGTTTTAATTTTTCATTACACTACATTTTCGCATCCGAAAAATTATTCAGAGACTCGATCAGAGAAATTAAAAACAGGATGAAACCGGGTGGTAAACTCATTGGGATCATACCAGACTCAGAAAGTATACTTTACAATACACCCATTCGAGATGACCTTGGTAATTTTTTCAAATTAAAACATCATGGTAATGGTGGTTTCGGTGAAAAATTATTTGTAGAACTTGTCGATACACCATACTACGCGGATGGTCCAAGGTCAGAACCAGTTGCGTATAAAGACATGCTCATTCACACTTTAGAAAATTCGGGATTCAAGATGAACACTTGGGAAGCTTTGACAGGAAGTCATATATCCAGATTGTACAGTAAATTTATATTTACATATAGAAAATGATCACATGGATCATACTTTTCATCGTCAATGTGTACATACTGATGATGACCAGGGACCCAGAGAAGCTCAGAGTGGTCAAGGAAAAGTACCAGGTTCTTCGTGAAAATTTAAAAGGTACAGAGTTTGAAAAGTTGAGCAAATGTATTTTGATCACAGGTCATCATCGTCTTAATGGAACAGTTGGATACAATGTCAACAAGGGGTACGAGATTGGTCTTTGTTTGGATGGCGAACCAAATGAAATTTTCCATGTGCTCATTCATGAACTGGCTCACTGTACGGTCGACGAGTATCATCACACGGATAAATACTGGGAAAACTACAAAAAACTCCGAGACATGTGTATTAGATTAAACATATACGAACAGATACCCAAAGAGACACCTTTCTGTGGTATGCACATCCAGGACAAATAATCTGTGTATACTCCAAATGAAGACACCAGTTGGAACAGTTGCCACGGCGGTTCTCATGTGGGTGGTTGTCTACGCGATGACCATGGCTCCCATGTACACAAGAAACTATTGGGTGAATTTGTCTCTCATGACTCTTGTCATCCCTAACATTCTCAGAATTATTGTCGGACAAGTTCCACAATTAGCAGTCGATCGAGGATTCTTCTTTTCTTCGACAATTATTGCATTCATCACAGTCGAAATGCTGTCTAGGGTCGTTAAGTCTCTTAAGACTCAAATCAAAGAATATGGCGAAAATAGAAGAAGAAGTTTAGAAATTAGTCTTCTTTTTCTAGCTGCGTTCATATTCGGAACAGTTGTTACCTATGCACTTGGTGTGGATAATTCCATCTACAGTAACATGGGATGGGAGCAATAAGTTTACGCCTTGATCACATAAGTTTGGCCAGCGTAGAAAATAACAGACGCCACAAGACCCGTTGCCGCAAGTCCGACAAGGCTTCGTCGACCCATGTCATTGAGAAATTGTGGAATCATACTCGCGAGCTTTTCTTGGACCGGTGTGCTAATGGCGGCAGCCGTGCACACAGCAACCAAAAGAGCTTGCATTTGTTGATCCGTCAAGTTAAGCGGATTCTTCGACTCCGGAGTAGAGACTTGTGCCTGTTGCGGAGCCGGAGCCGGGGGAGCAGCCATCGCCATTTGCATCTGCATCGGCATCTGCATCGGCATTTGTTGTTGCATCGGCATTTGTTGTTGCATCTCCATCGGTTCGGGTTGACCCATCAATTCGGCAATCGGTGTGGAGTCCATCGTTTCTTTATTTTCACTGACATTTTTTTCGGTATCTTGTGACACGAATGCAGTAGACGAATTAAGTTGAACCATACCTTCAGAGTTGTCTGCGAGGTTCATAGTGCGGATGTCCGACATTTAGTATGTATTCATGTTTTTTAAGAAAAAATAATCACGCACGTCCTGGTTATTTCTTCTTTGTAATTTTAAGTGCAGTTTTCTTTGTTGCCTTTTTAGCATCAGCTTCCTGCTGTTCGAGATAATTTGGATTATAGTTCTTTTTGTGCATGGCCCAAAGTTGAGGGCTCCCGACCTTGAAACCCTTTCTAATCGTAGCTTTGTACCAAAAAACACAATCTTGTATCTTGTTAGATTTTACTGTGTTGTCTAACACGAGACACTCATAGTTTTCGGTGCATGCATCCATCACTTTACAGAACATATCAAAAGAAGGAAAGATACCGAAGAACGACTTGTACAACTTTTCTCTATTTTGTATGATGTTTTCCCTGAGTATAAACACGTAATCCACGTTGGCACGGAGGGCTGGAGGAAGATCCATTACATATTGCATCGTCAACATGAAAAAGATATTGAAGTGTCTTCCATTCATAAAACACTGGCGAATCCTTGTTTCTTTTAGAAACTTTGAGTCATACATACAGTCATCCAGAAGCATGAATGCACCGTTTGTTCTGTTTTTACCTTTAGTACCAACAAGCTTTCTCTGTCTAGTTAACACACGGTCTACCGCCTCACCATCATAATCACCATAGACACAAATGTCTGGAATAAATTCACCATAAAAATGGTTGCCTTCTTCTGTGCCTGATAAAACTATTCCGGCTGGAATATGTTTCTTATAGTACATTATATCCTTGACTAACGTGGACTTACCTGTATTACGTTTTCCAATGAATACGCAAATACGATCATCATCCATATTCGCCGGATTGAATTTCTTCAGTTGAAGGTTCATTCTACTGTTAGTGTCCCCTTTTATTTCATAAAATTTTACTCACACATAGTAGATATGTCCGGAGCTGTAAAGCTCGCCGTGACTGGTGTTCAGGATCAGTGGCTTACAGGTGATCCAGATTTTTCGTATTTTTTAACGGCATTCAAAAGACATACAAAGTTTTCTATTGAACAAATTGAAACACCATTCGATGGGAACATTGACTTTGGTGAAGAACTACAATGTATACTTCCACAAAACAAAGGTGACTTGATCAAGGGTATGACTGTTAAATTTATTTTGACACAGCCAGAAGATGGTGATGGTAATCCTCTAAATTATGTACCTTCTGTATGTTCGCAGCTTATAGAAACCGCTGACCTGTACATTGGTGGACAACTGATCGAACGTCTGACCGGTGAATACATCTATATGCACCAACAACTTCATAATACAATTGACGACGTCGAACAAACATTGTATTTTTTAAATGGCCATGGCAACGAAGTTTTAAATTTTACGGGCGAGTACACATTCTTTATTGATCTTCCATTTTACTTTAACAGAAATTCGAGCCTGGCTATACCAACCATCGCTCTCAGTAAACAATTGGTTGAAGTTCGAATTAAACTCAGAAATCTAAGTGAGATGATCAATGGTGGTGTACCAGAATTAGGTGCCACGGCGAGTATGAAGAACGCATCACTCGATACCGAGTTTGCATTTGTAACGCCAGAAGAACAGGCATACCTACAGTCAATGCCACTTGAATATGTCATCACACAACTTCAGGTATCACAAGTAATATTCACCGAAGGGCAAACCGAAAAATCTTTTATGGTAAATTTCAAAAATCCAGTCAAAGAATTTTACATCTTGGCTACAAACGAAAATGCGACCACACCAAATGAATACGAAAAAATTACAAAACTTAAACTTGACTTTAACGATACAAACATCATAGATGCAGATTACAACTTTTTGAATTACCAACAAGCTCTGGTAAAACACGTGAATTCTCCGACGGCTATCTCAAACTTTGCCACTTATAGTTTTGCAGAAGATCCACAAGTGCATTATCCAACAGGACAAGTAAACATGAGTCGTATTTTCCACAAACTCATGACCATTGGTATTGAAACTGATAAACCTGGTGCTACTACAGTAAAAATTTATGCGGTAAGTTACAATGTCTTACACATAGAAAGCGGTCTCGCTGGTTTAAAATTTTAAGCGGGTATAGTAGTAATGGCTGGCCGAATTCAGCTTACAACAAGGGGTGTCCAGGACGTATACTTTACAGAAGACCCGGACTATTCCTATTTTGTGCAGCTATTCAAAAAGCATACAAATTATGCAACCAATTATGTCAAACTTGACATCGATAACGAAGCAGAATTTGGGAAGACTATACGACTTACCATACCCAAAGATCAAGGTGATCTTTTGAAAACAATTAGTCTCGACGTGGAGCTCGCACCTATTGCTGGCGCAGAAACAACGCGTGTTGGTTACGTCGAATCGATTGGTCATGCGATGATTGAATACGTAGACATGTACATAGGTAATGAACGAGTTCAAAGAATTCCAAGTGACTATCTTCAAATCTATTCCGAACAAAATTATACACAATCGAGACAAAATGCCTTGAACACGTTAATCGGTAAATACCCGGATAGAACATCAGATGTTCCCGTGTCGAGTGGTGTAATTTTGGGTCACCTTGGGCCAGCGACGACAACCAAAAAATTGTTTATCGATATTCCTTTTTACTTTTATAGAAATCCAGAACTTGCTGTGCCTCTTTGTGCCATGTGCTACCAAGAAGTGAGCATAGAGATTAAATTTCGAGAAATTTCAGATTGCATCGTCAAGACGACCGATCCCACGTCCACCGCCATTGAGACTGTCATTCTAGATTATGAATTGCAATCCAATGTCATCATTACAAGTAATGTTATTGCGGCATCGAGAAATGGGACCACATTTGCATTGAACTCCGGTGGCACAGAAACAACTTTTAAACGGTTACTCAGAGGAGAATTGACGGATACAACCATACCAGCATTTGGTGGCATCGGTGAAGTTTCTCAGGGACTCAACACTGTCATAAACGTGAGTGGTATCCATCGTTATGAAAATGGAAGTTGGAATACATACAATGCATTGGATGCGGACATTGATATTTCGAATGTACAATTTTCAGATGATGGAGATGTGATTGTTCAAGTCGGAAGTGGGTATTGGACGTGGAATGGAACAGACTATGACTTTACGAGTGACACCAGTGTTCGAAACGTTTCCGGTGATGGATCTACTATAGTAAAACTTACAACTGATGGGTTAAACTTTTTTGTAACTGCATTTTCCTTGACTACTCAAACACAGGTTGCAAACCAACTCATTGGTAATTTTCAAGATGCACAATTGTCACACGATGCATCAAAATTGATTGTGAATACTAACGCCCCTACTCTTACGGTGTATGAAAGGTTAAATGGTGAATGGGTTCGTTATGGTCAAACAATCGGTGTATATGAATATGACAAAGTCAAATTTACAAAGGATGGTGACGCGATATTGGTGTTTAATTCCAACGAAACTTACCAAGAAGGAATCGACTCTTACGAAGGTGTTGGAAGGTTGTATCTTTATGATATAAATTCTTCGGGATGGGTCGAAGTATACCGCTATAAAAGTAATGAAGCGACATTTAATGGTAACTTTGTAGCTGTGAACGATGATCACACGGTACTAGTCATTAAAAAAACAGATTCTGTTACTGAATATATTAAAATTCAAGAAATTACAAGATCTGTAGAAAACTATGATGACATTGTTATCAAAAATTTAGAAGATGTGACAGATACGGGTGGTCAAGTATTAGGTGCCGGCTATCAAGGTTTAACTACACAACAAGTAGATGAATATTTACTTAATGAAAATAGTCTTTATAGAAGGCTTACGAAGCAAGACCAACTTTTAGTGTATGATAATATTCAAGATATTGTTCTATCAGATAATGGTCTTGTTATGATTGGATATGATGCCGACACAAATGCTTTGATTGTTTATAAAAGAAACAGTATTGGTGACCTATTTCCAGGTGATTACAAAATTGTTATAAATAATAGTTCTACACGTTTCTTATTAAATTCAGAAATTATTAGTTCTTTAGCTGTTTCAAAAAATGGTACATATTTTTCGCTGATCACAACGAATGGTGGCACGACAAATGTCTATGTATTTAAATTTTTGGGTAACAGATTTATTAATATATTTTATGTTGACTCAGACAATGATAATGCAAGAAATGTTATACATTCACACTCATTTCAAGATGACACAAGGGTTTTATTTTCGGAAGACGAAACTAAACTTACTATTTATGGGCGAGGAATAACCACATATGATCTATCAAATCCTAGTTCAGTTTTATTGTCAAACACGTTGGTAGAATATTCAAATGTCTATGATGTTTCGTTAGACTTGAATAGACTTGCTACATACAATTCTACTACTGATATACTGACCATTCAAAATATAGATGAAAATTATAATCTTACAAAATCAGGTCTAAATATAAATATTTTAGATGTGAATAAAATTTCATTTTCAACCAACGGTACGATAATGGGTGTCGCCACACCCACGTACACATACATATATTCATACGACGGCTTTGGGTGGAAACAGAAATCTTTATTGTTTCCGGTATTGGGTGGTAGTACACTGAAAAGATTTATACTTTCTTCAGACGGAAATGCGATTGCTTATGTATCAGAACAAAATTCCGTACCATTTGGTACGGTGATAAGAAAATATACGTACACGGGTTCAGAATGGAAGAGATTTTTGTTTACGTCAGTTGCTGATAATACAGGTGGTGTAGGCGATATAAATAAATCTATGATAAACTATGTGAATGTGTTAAATGGTCCAACTAATGATACTATACGAGTAAGTACACTTCGCACGCAGAAGGTAACGGAAACAGTTACAGTTAACACCGACATCAAAGAACTTTACCCCAATCAAATAAATAGTTGCAAAGTTTGTCTCGAGATGGCATTCCTTGATGATCACGAAAGAAATTTGTTAAGGAGAACACGAAAAGACTACGTGATCACACAAGTGCAACACAATACGTTTACTGTTCCAAAGTCAATCGAAGAACACAAATTTAGGTTGGACTTTATCAATCCAGTAAAAGAATTATACTTTGTGATAAAGCGTGAAAACCTTCGACAGTACGAAGATTTTGTATCCGTCTTCGACTATGATAATGATGCTTTGATTGCCGAAAACAAGTTAATCTTCTACGAAAATCTCAAAAGTATTGAACTTACTTTGAATGACACACCATACTTGGACGAGTACGCTGGTAACTTTATCTTTTTGAAGGCTATTCAACCAGCCATTCATCATTCGAAGACGCCTCTCATCAGACGTTTCTATACATATAGCTTCGCGTGCGAACCAGAAAAGCACTACCCAACTGGTCAAGTAAACTTTAGTCTAATTAACAATCAACTCATTAAGATGAAGGTTACTGAAAACACAACAAAAGATCGGACACTTGATGTGTACGCCCTAAGCTACAATGTGCTTAGAATAGATAAAGGTATGACTCGAGTATTGTTTAATACAAAATGATGATGAAAAGTGGTTTTGGAGAATCCACGGGCGAGTTCGAGAATCGCCAAGCCAATGCGCTCATGGATATATTGACACCTGTGCTTGAAAAAAGTATGCTCGTCGCATGTGAATATGCAAAGGCATGTGGTAGAAGCACTGTTCTCGCACAGGACATGGAGTATGCCATCAAGTATTGTGTGATGTACACAGTCGGCGAAACGATTGGGTCACTTTTTCCAGAAATTTATGATGATCAAGAATCCGACGATGAAGAAGAAAAACTGGAAGAAGTGGATGAATCTGAATGTCCACCCTTTGAACGATACTCAGGTGACGATGAAATGTTCAAACGAATCAACGAAGCCTACGACAAATGGGATACTTGGCAACCCCAAAGTCCGGTCGAAGAGATGTTAAAAAATGCTATTAATAGTAATGGAGCCGGTGGGTTGGTCAACGGATGAATTTAAACTCATTGATGAAGACTCTGAGTCGGAGTCGGACTCTGATGATGACGAGGAAGAACTCCAGGTCACAAAAGGGTATTCTAAAGATAAGGATCGATATAAAAAAATTTTATCAGAAGATGAACTGCTTCCAGAATAATTTTCTACATATGTAATATAAATACAATGTCGGCTGCTGCCATGGAAACCGTCACGCTCTTGACGCAAGAACTTCAAACGCAATCTTTGAACTCCGTTGTTGCGGGCTTCTCCTTTGCAGCCGCGATCTCCTGGTTGGACCTCGTCCGATGGGCGATTAACCAAGTTGTTCGTGTCCAAAAGAATGGTGGTCTCCACTACGGTCTCACGGCCCTTTTCACGACGCTCCTTTCCGTCGTCGTGTTCTTGGTGATCTCTCGTCTTTCCCCGACGGTTAAGAAGCCGGGTAGCCCGGTCTATGCCATCACTCGCTAAATTCTCTTTCGAGTGATAATCAAGGTAAACACACCCATAAAAACAATAACTGAAATCAGTACATACTGTTTCCATCTATAAGGATCCTCCAAGTCTGGGATGCTTATAGGCGGTGGAAGTACACCTACATCCGGAGCTATTTGCTCAGCTATAGACTTGAATTTACCCGTGTTACACTCGATTTCAAATTTTAAAATGTGATCTTGATTTCTGAAATCATATGGAATGAGACGACCATTGCTCATGTAGAAAAATTGCACTCGAAGACTCTTGATAAATTTTTGTGGTCCACTAAAGAAATCATGTTTGACTGGATCATCGGAAGTACTGTAATTCAAAAATGAACTACCAGATGTTAGAATGTGACTTGTATAAAATGGTTCACGAACATAGACATCTTTGTTAAATGTGTCAGATCCAGAACTCAGACGCAATATCAACGAATTTGGTCCTTGAAGATTTATGCTTCCAGTCGTGTAAGTGTCACCCGCATCAATTTCAATATTTTGTGGAGGGAAACCCAATACCTGATGTGGTGTGGTGTAATCACCTGTTGCAGCATTCGAAAGTGTGTCCTCGAATCCATTTTTAATTCGAGCATTCGTACCATCTCCAAATTCAAAAATATTCGAATCCGGGCTAGCATCATTTTGAAACGTCAACGCGTGCAAGTTGGAATCGTATTCAACGACAAAACTAAAGTTACCGTTACTTGTATTTATGGCTGTTCTGACATCATATGCAAGTAAATCACCGTCTGTATAAGACTTGTTCGGCAAAACTATATCAATATTATCAATACTAAAAGTATTATTTCTTTCGTGAATTAAAGTTTGACTCAAAGGAATTCTCGCGGATATCAAACTAATTTTCCTGATGTCATAGATTCGATTCTTCAAATCAATGACATAATCCGATGGGTCCGAATATTGTGCGTAGTCGCGTTCACTACTATCGATTTCTAAGGTATGGACCTCCATTAAAATTTGCGTATAAAATTTTAATGAGTGTTTTTATTTAGTTAATTGTGTTATGAAACGGATTTTGTGCTAATTGGTTCTTGGCCAAATCTAATCTATTACCCATGACATGCGGGTTGAGGTGTCCCTTGTACGGGTTGAGTTCGTGATAATCATTTTGCTTGTAATGCTGCATCCATCCACCGTTTGGAGCATTGATACGACCATCGACACGAGACTTGTCGTGACGAATGGTCGTCAAAACACCGTGTTGATTCATCGGCTTTTCGCGGACATTCATACGGCCTGGGTTACCCATACGGTTCGGCTTAGCACGGCGATCAACCGGTCGCATACCATACGCCACGTATTGGTCAACACCATAACCTCTGGAGTCCGGACCTTCACTGTTCATCATAGCCGCTGGTGCATTCACGTAGCCACCATAGAAATTCACAATACCTGGAGACGGGTTATTCACGTGCATGAACTGCGAGTCATTGACATCCATCTTGTTACGGGTCGGTGCTTGAGGCATCGTTTGTCCGGGAACGAAACGCTTACCCGGTGTGCGGTCAAGGCCATCCGTGCGAAGACCGGTTTCCGAGCGATTTGTAGTTCGCATAGTCTTTTGATGAGAAGCACGCGGTGTGGAACCAGACATACCTTGAGCACGACCACCCGTCGGCGGACGACGTTCCGGAAGGTACGCCGTCTTTTCGGGCTTGTTGTAACTCACTTCACCAATTTCAGCACGACGACCACCACGAGTATCAACCGCCGGGCCACTACGACCCGGGAGAGTAGTAAGACGGTACGCACCAGTGTTCACTGGGTTCACACGGAAGACTTGTTGATAACCACCAAATGATTCAACATCTGCACCAACACCAAGACCCGGACCAACCAACTTCTTCTCGACCGGGGACAAGTTATTCATGCGACCTTGATCATACAAACGCCCTCTCATCTCCAAAAGCTCCTGTCCACCCGTTCGGTTTTGCGGAGCAATAACAGCAAACGAGTCGACTTCAGTCTTTCTATCTCTGAAAGGGTCTGTGAATTCAATTTCTTCAAATTCAGTTTCAAAAAGTTCCGGTTGCTTCTCCTCAATTTTTTTAGGAGGTTGTTCTGGAACTTCACTGAGCTTCCGGCCGGCATATATGAGTCCGGCGACGGCCAACACTGACACGGGGTCTGCCATTCTTACTTCTTGTTAACATTTTTATTATTGCATGTATCGCTGGTTAAACATACTGTTCTGGATATGGGCACGGGTGCTCAACGGCTCGTAGGTTCGAGTACGAAGCGGCACCTTGCATTCAACATTGTTCAACGGGAAGTAACCACTTTCGTGGGGCTTCACCAAAACCTTGCCAAAACGCGTCGTCGACTGGGGGCGAAGTTGGTCACTGACTTCGATGTAACGAGCCGGTGAGCCATTGCCAGCCATGTACGGTGCCGTGCCGTAAATCATGGTAGATGGGCGGCAGCAGTGGTTGAGAGTACTCGGTTGTGGGTACACAAAAACTTCTTCTGTCGCCTTGACCGCCGGAACGGAATCATACTGTAAAAGGGTCAAACCGGGTTGCAACTGGTATGCCATTTATTATTACATAAGAATATTTATTCACCGGCACGAGCAGTACTTCTGTGCATACCAGTTCTCTTATCACCACTTGGGTCAAGACCCGCAAAAGCTTCAAGTTGAACACCTCTCGCATCCGGGTTACAGAAAGTTGTGTCGGACTTGCACATCGGCTGGAACTTCTTACCGTAGCACCACTCTGCAAAACCAGTTTGATCACCGACGGCGGTTGTCACTGGGTTAGACACAAACTGTCTCGCCATGGCATTGACTTGGTACTGCGGCAAAGCCGTCCTGGAGCGACCCGGTGTGTACTTCATACGATTGTTTAGTGTTGAATCAAGCTCACGCTTAACACTCGAATGGTAGCACGCCGACGGACGATCCGGGCGATCCGTAAAATCGGAAAGCAACATGTTACCCATGGGATTATCCATAGTCGGCAACTGACACGTCGTTTCAGCCTCTTGTTCAATGTATGACGGACGTGCTTTACCTTCTTTAACCATACCAGAATTATACATAACATAAAGAACACCTAAAACAGTCGAAGCCAGAACAAAAATCCTGGGGTCCCGACGAATTAAATAAATAAAGCATGCGGCATAAATGATAAACCTAGACGCAGCGTTCACACGCTCGTCTCCCGACTGAGAGTTAGTAGGCCAGAACTGCAAGACCTTGTCTACACGGATGAGTTCTTGCGGGTCTTCAAACCAAACCTTCATTTATATAGTATGAGTTTATTTTTTCAACATGCTGCTAAACATACTCATCAAAGCCTTTTCGTCGATCTGGCCGTCACCAGTCTGGATCTTATCGGCACAATCCTTTGCCACATTTTCGATGACCGCCAAAGTTTCTTGGGGGATCGCAGTGATTGTCGTACCGAGCATGTACAGCGTTTGCAAATATTGCCAGACAGCATTCTTCGTACCGTCAGACATCTTTTCGTTCCAGTACTCTTCAATGTTCAAGTCTTGGAGAAACTCAATGTTCTTGATATCTTCGGTAAAAAAGGTTTCATCCTTTTGAGAAATCTTCGTTGCAAACTTTGACACACCTGACATGTACGCTTCGACACACTTACGCGGATTTGCCGACTTGAGCAAATCAAAAGACGTCATAAATTTTTTGATTCCCTTTTCCTCTGGAAAAGTCTTGTGCAATTCCACAAGAAATTGACCCATCATATCATTGAATGCAGTCACCGAAGCCATTTTACTGTATAGTACACACATTAAATCTTTAAGTTAGAACGGCTCCGAGGAAATCGTTTCGCGTTGGCCTAAACCGTTGGCCACGATAAAATACACAAGAATAGCATTAAGAACAGCGGGTTTCACATAGTCGCTATTAGGGAGTTTACCTTCATTATTAAGTTTTGCCTTGGCGTGAATATATCCTGCCGTAATACCGGCCGCGATGAGACCAGCCCACATTGGGTCTCGGAGATAGTCTGACAGTTCCATTTAATTATAACCAAGTTTTTTTGTTCTATCGTCGGCGGCGTCGCCGAAAAGGACATCATCTTCTGGGGCTTCACCTGGGGGTGCCTCAACGTTCTTGATGGTCTTGAATTCATTCGCGAGATCGGAGATCGGTGGTGCGGGACCCGCTTCCGGTTCGACTTCTGGGCTCGCTTCCGGTTCGACTTCTGGGCTCGCTTCCGGTTCGACTTCTGGGCCCGCTTCCGGTTCAAGAGCTTCCTGTTCCTGTTCCGGAAATTCTTCGTCATAAACCTCTGGATCTTCGGTGTCTGTCTCCATGGCTTCACCACCGATGTCAATGTTACGATCTGTTTGAGTCATATAAGTTTGAAGAATTTGTTGAACCGGAATCAATTCTTTGACGGTAGCTTCGATACACTTACAAAATCGTGTGTTCAATTGTTCGTCGCGAATGTGTTCGGATTGTTCTTCATGGAAAATATAAGGATCCTTGTAAAGATCCTTGGCGACATTGTTATAGCACGTCTGGATAAAAACCTCATTCGATGGAAGCTTCAATGCAATCTTTTTATTATCGGTACTCAATCGAACGGATGACAAAATCTTAGTGCATGCAACAAATACAGCCGCTAAAAGATCATTGAACCACGCACACCGAGATGCAATGTTGTCGGTATGCTTCTTGGACATGGCATTACTCCAGTTTGGAACCTCTTTGAGTAACTTTTGGTACATAATTAAAACTTTACGACCTTTCGACATAGACGACGCCTCTTCGTACATTTCAGCAAAAACCTCAATCATAGCTGGACACATAACCGCACAAAGCTGACCGATATATTCCTTCTTCGCTTCGACAAGTATGTCCATTTATCATTAAGTGGAATTTTTTTTAAAACAAGTGTCACGCACTATTTTCCCCTGTATTTGTTTGCCATCTTTTTCAAATTTATGAATGACGGAAATTCTTCTTCTTCAACACGTGGAACCGATGACTTTTCTTTCTGTGGAGAAATCCATGTGACATGAAGATCTATTTCAGAAATCGAAGACACATTAAATCCACCGAGCTCGAGTTGTCTCTTCAAGTAGATACACGCCTGAGACCTGTCAAATGTTGGATATCCAAAGACTACAGATGGAACACGGAGTAAAACGTGCTTTCCACCCATTTCAACCGTATATTTAATCTTTCGACAGAACTGTTCGTAAATTTTTTTATACAATTCCTTCTTGATCTTTTTTCGGTTACTTTCAATGTTTACTATATCCGACACATTGATCATTACAATTAGTTCAACTTATTTTTAGCCATTTTAAACTCATTCGGTGTCACTTGAATTTTTTTCTTGACGAGTTCATATTTGAAAAATTCTTGGGCAGACACACCTTCTTGTTCATAAGGCTTTGTGTCACCTGGAAGTTCAACATCAATTGGTTGTCGCGTGACAGCGTGTATCTTGATACTGGGTTTGACACGGATATCAACTGTGATAGTGAAACCGGAAGCAAAACCCTTTCTGGACATTACCATGAACATGCACCTATAAAAGACGTCCTTTGTTATGGGATGTTCATACTTTTTGGCGGCAATCGTTTCAATGATATAGGTAGGTTTTTTGTATTTTTCAGAAATGTGTATATTTGTCGCAAGGACAATCTTATTCATCAGATCGTGACCGATCTCCGCTTTCTTTTCAGTGTACTCGTCTGTGTTTAGCATTTGCTCAACTTCAACTTCTCGCTGAGTTTTCTTCGACCCTGGAAAGAAAATGACAATCAGTGCGATAACCAGTATCACCAGGATGTAGACGTTGTTCATTACTAATATATACGCGTTAATTTTTTTTGAGAAATAAATGAGTCATTTATAGTAGATGTCTCTTCTGGTGTATAGTCCAAACTGTCCACATAGCCTGGACATTATTGAGTATGTCAAAAATAACCCACAACTTAAGCAGTTGGTAAAATTTCACAACATAAACACACAGGGTATTCCATATAATTACAGGTCAAGTATCACACGCGTTCCGACCATGTTGACAAAAAATGGAAAACTTTTGGTTGGTAATGAAATAAAAAATTGGTTAAACTCTTTACTTCCAAACAATGAACTGTCACATTACGAGTTTGGTGCATTCGGTGGATCAATGTCATCGCTTGATGGTAAAGACAATGATGATGGTGTATTCAATCTTGACAATTACGGTGTATCATTACAACCCGCGATGACCAAGGATCTTGAAGCGAAGATTAATCGCAGTGTGAATGAAGCGTATAATAACATAAAGACATAAAGCACATAATGACTAGTTATGAAGCTTGTCACTATACAGGCATCAGCGATTAAGTCTGTATTTGAAGTTCTTAAAGATATTCTTAATGATGTAAATGTATACTTTAAGCCCGATGGGATGTATATCATTACACTGGACACGGCGCGCGTAGCACTTGTTGATGTTTTCCTTGCGGCTGAAAATTTTGATGAGTATGAGTGTGAAAGTGAAATATTGGCAGGTATTAATATTTCAAACACATTCAAACTTTTGAAAACAATTACAAATAATGACGTTCTTACATTGAGTGTAACATCGAAAGAATTCATGGACATTCACATCAAGAGTGAAGCCAAAAGGACAACTACAAATTTCCAACTCAAACTTTTGGACATCAATGAAAATAGAATTCAAGTTCCAGATATCAAAATGTCAACCGTAACGACGATGCAATCTGCAGACTTTCAGAGGATGTGCCGTGACATGTCGAACATTGGTACAAACATTGAAATTACTCGGTATAATAATGTATTAACCATGAAATGTGCGGGTGATTTTGCAAACCAAGAAACTTCAATTGAGTGTGTTGATGAAAGTCCTCACATTTCAGGATTGTATTCTCTTCGATACATGAATACTTTTACGAAGGCGACGAGTATGTGCTCAACTGTGCAATTGATGCAAGAGCCGGATAGTAAATTTTTGATATTGAAGTATAATGTTGCCGATCTCGGCGAACTTAAATTTTATTTAGCATCTAAGGTATCCGAAGACTCGTGATCACATCTTCATATGTAGATACAGTTTTTGACATACCAATGGCATTCACCAATTTAATTTTGGGATACTCATTTTTAAGAGTCTCTTCTTCGTAATATAACATATCTTTGATAGGTACGTCTTGCCCGTGAAAATCGTTTTTAGGACCCGAATACCTTCTGACCTTGTTTGTGATGTTTCGTACAGGTTCATTATTAACATCGAGTAAAGTTGCACTCACCAATGGGATATTAAAACTAATTGTATTCTCAAAAGTGACTGGCCACTTTGACCTGATATCATTAGTGATGAACTTGTATTGTTTGTTTCCATACCAATATTTAATTCGAAGAATGGTTTTAGTCACATTGTCGGGAATTTTTTCAACATAATAAGGTTCATTTGTCACGTCGACAAAGTAATTGTCGAGAATTTCATCTTTCCAAGACTTTGATTCTTTATGCCAAAATCCATCTTCTTCGACTACGTATTCGATTTTTGGATCTATAAAATACTCGAGTTCTTTAGATACAATCCGAAAGTCTGGTTTGTCAAACAACTTTCGGTAAATAGAATACACCCATATAATGAGATGGCTTAAAAGATTGCGAAGAGTATTCATTTATAGTAATGGAAGGTAACTTTTTAAGTAGATATAACAATAGACTAGAAAACTGGAAAACACTTATAGAAGAAGACCCGTCTTGTCGAAGTCAATATGAGTCTGATATGAGTGATTACATAATCCAATGTATGCCTTACATGAACAAATACACGGAAGATACTAAAGAAGTATCAACGACAGATAATATTTTCAATGTCGTTGAAACAAATGGTATCAAACGTAAAGATATATTCACAGAATACCTAATAGAAGTAGAAAAGCAGAATATACATAGACCCACCCAGAAAAAGAGAGATATCTGTGCAAATTGTGAAGACAGCAATATCATTTTCTTTAGTGAGACGAGTGAATCAGTGTGTGATAGATGTGGTCTAGTTTCGACCGTACTCAATAATGAAGAGCCGACATACAAAGAAGAACAAGAATTTTTTGAAAAGATTGTCAACTACTCATACAAGAGAGAAAATCATTTCAATGAATGGCTCAGTCAATTTCAAGCACAGGAAATGACAACCATCCCGGGTGAAGTCATAGAGCAATTACGTGCTGAACTCAAGAAGATGAAAATCAAAAATACAGAGGATATCACACATGCAAAAATTAGAAGTCTTCTTAAAAAGTTGAAATGGAATAAATTTTATGAACACGTTCCTTACATCACGAACATGCTGAACGGTATCAAACCACCAAATATGCCACAAGAACTTGAAGAGAGACTTCGGATCATGTTCAAGGACATCCAAAAACCATTTGATGATAATTGTCCCAAAGATCGAAAAAATTTTTTGAGCTACTCATACGTTCTTTATAAATTTTGTGAACTTTTGGGTGAAGATAATTACCTCCAATATTTTCCATTGCTCAAATCAAAGGAAAAACTCTACGCTCAGGATCAAATATGGAGACTCATATGTAAAGACCTACGCTGGGAATTCATACCTACTGTTTAATTAAAGACATGACAGTTATTGTATCTAATGGACAAATACAAACAGTTCTGTGTAGATGAAGCAAAGTACCACCTACAAAGAGCCAATGAACTATTGACCAAGGGTCTCGAAGACCCACAAAAATATTACGACGAAGCACAGAATTTCTATAAAATAATGGCTAAATTGTTTCCGCTTATAGTTCTTCTTCAAGGACAATACACTGAATCTCAACTTGACGATTCGGAAACGGAGGATAGTTTATCAGATACGCAATCTTCAATCCAGTCAGACGAAGGTAGTTACGAGCCTGTAACTCCGCTTGATCATTCAGAGTCTTAATCGTTTTGAACTCTAGAACAATTGTGTTATTTATGATGATGTCAGCTCTGAGATTACCTATGACATGACCATCAAACGGTATAGGAACTATTCTTTCTGATTCATATTGAACACCATATTGTCTCAATAAAACTTCCATTGCATTATGATATACTCTCTCACTGTACCCAGCTCCCAGTTGAGAATATATCTTTTTGGCGAGAGCCTCGACATCGACCATGTCTTACACACGTGGCTACCCTCTAAATATTGTATGCCGTACCGCCATGCTTGGATTCATCGAGACCAAGTAACTCTTCCTCTTCATCAACTCGAAGGAGACCAAACTTCTTGAAGGTACCAAAGAAAGCACCGAGCATACCCATGGTCCAAGCAGCAATGGTTAGGATACCAATGAGTTGAGCAGCGAGGAGCTTGCCACCACCACCATAGAAGACACCGGCTTCATCAATACCAAAGACACTTTGGACATATTCACGCTTGGCCATGAAACCGACCCAAAGGACGCCGAGAGCACCACAGAAACCGTGCATCGGGGCAGCTTCGAGAGGGTCATCAATCTTCAACTTGAGCAGAAGGGCACCCGAGTACTTAATACAGATAGCACCGAGCATGCCACAGATGATAGCCGCCCATGGTTCAGTGGTAGAGCATCCCGCAGTAATAGCCACGAGACCAGCCAACGCACCGTTACACACGGCGATGAGATCCCAAATCTTGTCAGACTTGTAGTTGAGAGCCATGGCGGTGAGACCACCAGAAGCTGCGGAGAGAGTTGTGGTCACAGCCGTGCGAGCAATGACCTTCGCATTGTCTTCACCCATCAAAGCCAACTGAGAACCTGGGT
>Ga0102963_1000306_pt1 | contig 20906 bp, 38 predicted proteins | sample SalPon2_C_H2O_MG_2_FD_84522 | JGI IMG/M metagenome (GOLD analysis project Ga0102963, IMG submission 84522) | Salt pond water microbial communities from South San Francisco under conditions of wetland restoration - Salt Pond MetaG SF2_C_H2O_MG | ecosystem: Environmental > Aquatic > Non-marine... | reverse complement strand
TTTCACGAGACGATTGCTGCATTCGCTGATAAAGACATTGTAGAGGTTGCAGATGGTCTTGCTGATATGGTTTGGGTCATCATGGGTCTTGCTTCTACCCTTGACATTCCTTTTAATCAAGTCTGGGATGAAGTCAAAGCATCAAACATGAGCAAGGTTGTAAAGGGTAAAGTGATTCGTCGTGAAGACGGTAAGATCCTAAAACCCGATACCTATTTCAAACCCAACATTCGGAAGGCAATGAATTTAGAATGAATAAATGGAATGAAGCACACATGAAGGTAGCGGAGGTTTATGCCAAACTCTCCTCTGCCAAGAGACTTCAGGTTGGTTGTGTGATTGTCAAGGATAACCGTATTATCTCTATTGGATACAATGGTATGCCTTCTGGGTGGGACAACACCTGCGAGCACCTCGACTATCTGGACGGTAAACTAACCACCAAACGTGAAGTGCTTCATGCTGAGACTAACGCCATTGCGAAACTGGCACAGAGCACAGAGAGCGGGAGAGATGCAGAACTCTACGTCACAGTCTCTCCCTGCATTGAGTGTGCTAAGTTAATCCATCAGGTTGGAATTTCTAAGGTTTATTATCGCCACGAGTATCGCAACTGTAGCGGATTGTCATTTTTGAGGAAGTGCGATATACTTGTCAAACAAATTTGAGATTACATTATGAGTCCATTTGATTTTCTGAATGCTATTAACACGACCAAACAAGATTTAATGATTGATCCCGACAACGAGAAAAAGTATGTGCCATTTGTGGTGAATCGTACTCTTTCTTATTTTTCTGATACGGTTCATGTTGCAAACGCAATGAACCAATACCACCACCTTGATAAGAAGTTGCAATTTCAGTTTTTCCTAAATATTATTCGGAAACGGAAACGTTTCTCTAAGTGGGCAAAACCTACTGAAATCAGTGACTTGGATGCAGTAAAAGAGTATTATGGCTACAGCAATGAAAAGGCTCGCCAAGCAATCGCTCTTCTATCTGCCGATCAAATAACAATTATAAAAAATAAGGTGAGCAAAGGTGGAAGAAAATAATCTCGTTGAATGGAGTCCGGCAAAGATGCTGGAAGTCACTCTGGCAGAACCAGATGACTTTTTGAAGGTGCGGGAAACACTCACTCGCATCGGCGTCGCTTCTCGTAAAGAAAACAAACTATTTCAATCGTGCCATATTCTGCATAAGCAGGGTCGGTATTTCATCGTGCACTTCAAGGAACTGTTCCTGTTAGACGGAAAGAAGTCCAACCTCGAAGAGTCTGATGTTCAGCGACGCAACACGATCGCGACTCTCCTGCAAGACTGGGGACTCGTTGAGATTCAGAACAAGGAAGTTGCAAAGGACTGTGCCCCTATGCGCCAGATCAAGATCATTGGATACAAAGATAAGGATAAGTGGGAACTCTGTCCCAAGTATAATATCGGAAACAAGTGATGTTCGGAATCTTTGATGGTCGTGAAGAAGAAATTGCTAATAAACGTGTTTTCTTCGGGAAGTTGCCAATCAATATAAGCGACGAGTTTGACTGGACTCGGTATATGGATCTGATGGATAATCATCCAGAAGACATGTATGACCGGAACACTCGGAAGTTTAGGATTGGACTAAACAATTTCCACTCCCGACCCTCTTCTCCACCCTTTGCGAAAAAGATTGTAGACGAAATGAAAGAAGTTTTTTCTCTACATTCTAACAACATCACCAATATCGCATTCAGCGGATTTGGTCTTAACAGCGATAGTTATCCATGGCACAAGGATGGCATGGATGTATTTCTGGTCCAAGTCTTAAACGATATTGAGTTAAGAGTTGAGGGGGTGAACGAGGAAAAAGATTTCTGGTTTACTCCTGGGGAGTATGTTTGGATTCCAAGAGGAACTCATCACAGAATTACTCCCCATAAATCACGAGTCACATTTTCTTTTGGTGTCGAAGGTGGTCCTGATCCAGCAGATTATTTCTAGACTGGTCTGGAAAGGATAACAATATCACCTTCAACGGCATTGATGGTAATTGAACTTCCATCCAGCGGTCCTAGTAAGACTCCGGAAGAAAGCGACTGTCCAGACAATCCACCGCCAGTGACAGAACCACCTGTACCAGAAATGTAACTTCCAGCAACGGCAGAGTCATAGGTTCGCGATCCGCCAGCATCACCAAATTCGCCGAAGATAACACTCACCATTGTTGGTGCTCTACCCCAAGACATTCTTCTTGTATCGCTATCATACATTGGGATGTCTTGGTGTCGAGTAGGAGTGCTGTCAACTAGATTAACGAGAGTACCCCAACGAATGCTGTCATAATTACTATCGAAACTTGGGCGATTCTGATGCCAGTACATAATCCCTAGATGCTCAGCACTATCAAGGACATGACTGATTCTTACTTCGTCTCCACTATCTGCTGCACTGTCAAGAGTTATGGTATATCCACTAGCGGTAAACGAAACTTCTTCACCATTTCTAAATACATGAACTCTTTCTTCAGAATCAACAATGCTTGAAATTGCAAATTGTGTTTGTCCTGCATCTGCCGAGTCAAATATGTTAATTTCAGTTTTGTTGACCAGTTTATCAATAGGTCCCCATTCCATGAGCTGACTTGCTTCGTTGTATATCAGAACCTGATTCTCTTTCGGTTCAGAATTTCTATTATACGTTGCTTTGATTGCCATTGACAAAAAATCCTAAAAAGAGTATAATTACCTTGTTTATTTATATAAATAAACGTGGATGCGGATAGTCCGGTCCAATTTAATCTTGCTTAACTTAAGGAGATACAATCATGACTAACCATGATCTTTTGCCCTTTGCTGGGGCACTTCCCCGTTTTATTGGTTTCGACAACCTTCTTCGTGATATGGAACTACTTAGTAAACCGTCTAATCAACAAAACTATCCTCCGCATAATCTAGTCAAGTACGATGAGTACACCTATCAACTAGAGTTTGCACTGGCAGGTTTTGAAAAAGATGATCTGAAGGTTGAGCATCACGGCACTGACCTGCACATCTCTGGCGAGCAGTCTCCTCGTGATGACGAACCCTGTGAGTTTCTTCACAAGGGTATCTCTACCAAGAAGTTCCGTAAGTCCTTCAAAGTCAATGAGCATGTGAACGTTGTCAGTTCGTCCTATACGAACGGTATCCTATATGTGCTGCTGAAGGTTGAACTTCCTGAAGAGAAGAAGCCGAAGGTTATTCCTATTCAATAGTATGGAGATCATGGTGCCTCTTCGGAGGCACCTTTTATTATGTTAGCATACCAGATCGTTGATTTTAATAATCCTGTCTCTGTTGAGTATATGAAGATCTCTCAACAGTCATTTATTCCCGCAATCCAAGAAGGTTATATCAGCGAGATTATTCCTGTTCAGGCAATCACTCCTGCCAATCTAGATAAGTATGAACACCTCTATGAATGGCACCCAAGTCTTATGATTGGAGACGGTTCTTATAATAATAACAAGGACCACTCTCCCTCCGAAAAAGCAGGCATGTGCACTCATTGGGAGTTAATGAAGAAACAGGGGCAGTCTGACGAACGATTCCTTGTGCTTGAACACGACGCATACCTGATTCCTGAGCACCAGGAGTATTTTTACTATTTGCTTGACTATATTAATGAAAACAAAGTATGCTATGCAAACATTGGACTGTTCATGGCATGCTACACATTCGATACTCACTGCGCGCAATGGATGTATCAATTGCTCCATGAACAAAAGTTTTGGATTAATGGCGGACCATACAGCGTTGTTGAGCGTCTGTTTAGGAACTACACCGACCACCTCCTGCGCAAGAGAGACTTCAATGGAATCGCCCACACAGTGATTCATCCGTGGGGTGGTTGTGATACAATTGGAATGGGCAGAAGAGTCGAGATATTTTTTAACGAACGTGATGAGAACAAAGAAAACAGCATCCCCACTCCGGTAACTCAGGTTATCTCCAAAAGACTTCAGGTTACTCAAGAGCACCACACCTACCGAAAAAAATTCATTGAAGAACCTTGGACCAGACATCCTTATTTCCACGTTATTGATTGACAATTCTTTGGTCTTCGGGTATAATATCCGGACGCTGATAAAGGATAAACGATGAGTAGTTTTTACACCTCTGTTGCTCGCCAAGGCAACAATATTCTTTACCGTGGATATGACGCCAATGGTCGTCAGATCCGCCAGAAAGTCGATTTTAAACCTACCCTATTTGTACAGACGAGTAAACTAACTCAGTGGAAGGGACTGGACGGTACGCCAGTCGAACCCATGCAGTTTGATAGTATGCGCGATGCCTCTGACTTCATGTCTCGCTACGAGGATGTTCAGAGTTTCCGCGTTTATGGCATGAACAACTATGTGTTCCAGTTTATTGCCGAGAAATTTCCCCAAGAAATTAAATTCAATCGAGACCACATTAACGTCTGTGCTCTCGATATTGAGGTGGCGTCCGAGGATGGATTCCCCGAACCTGGGATTGCTGCCCAACCAGTAATCTCAATCACGATGAAGAGTGAGCGCGGACCCTATCGAGTCTGGGGTCTCTATGACTACGACGTCAAGAACTCCGATGTCATCTATGAGAAATGCTTCACCGAGATTGAACTGCTTCAGAAGTTTCTCAGTTACTGGGCACATGAGTGTCCGGACATCATCACTGGTTGGAACTCTAAACTATTCGACATTCCCTATCTGGTAAACCGAATCACCAAAGTGATTGGTCCTGAACCAATTGCTCGATTCTCTCCCTGGGGAATTGTTCGTGAACGTAAAGTAATCGTCGAGGGTAAGCACCACCAGTCATATGAGATTGTTGGCGTTGAGCAACTTGACTACCTTGATCTGTTTAAGAAGTTTACTCTGAACACTCTTGGTCGGCAGGAGTCGTATCGCCTAGATCATATTGCCTTCGTTGTGCTTGGTGAGCGCAAACTCTCCTATGACGAGTACGGGAGTCTGCATCTCTTGTACAAGCATGACTTCCAGAAGTTTATTGACTATAACATCCGAGACGTTGAACTCATCTTCCGAATTGACGAGAAGGTTGACTTGATCTCTCTTGCTTTGACTATGGCATACCGTGGCGGAGTGAACTACTCAGACTCAATGGGCACGACAAACATCTGGGACTCGATCATCTACCGAATCCTGAATGAGCGTAAGATCGCAGTGCCACAGAAGGTTGAGAAACCGAAGACGCAGTTTCCTGGTGCTTATGTGAAAGAACCACAGGTTGGTTCGCACGATTGGGTTGTTTCCTTTGACCTTAACTCTCTGTACCCCAACATCATTGTCCAATACAATATGTCGCCTGAGACAGTGCTTGATGGTCTTGTGCCTAACATGAGCGTTGAGAAGATGCTGCGGAGAATGGAAGGATCGGATGGCAACTACTCTGTTGCTCCCACTGGTTCTAAATTCTCTCATGATCAGCAGGGTGTAATTCCTAGCGTGATCGTTCAGTACTACAATGATCGTCGAGTCATTAAGAAAGAACTGCTTGATGCCAAGCAGCAGTATGAGACTGAGAAAACCAAAGAACTAGAGAATAAGATTGCCTCTTTGGATAACCAACAGATGGCAATTAAGATTCTAATGAACTCCCTTTACGGTGCGCTCGGCAATCGCTGGTTCCGATACTTTGATCAGCGCGTTGCGGAGAGCATCACTCTTGCGGGTCAGTTGTCAATCAAATGGGCGGAACGTGCCGTCAATGAGGAGATGAATAAACTTCTTCAGACTGACGAAGATTACGTTGTCGCGATTGACACTGACTCCTTATACATTCGGATGAATTCTCTGGTTGAGAAATTCAATCCGAAGGATCCAGTGAAGTTCCTGGATAAGATCTGCCGTGAACACTTTGAGAAAGTCCTAGAGAAATCCTATGAAGAACTAGCACTATTCACCAATGCCTATGAGAATCGGATGGAGATGGGTCGCGAGGTTATTGCGGACCGTGGGATCTGGGTTGCCAAGAAACGCTATATTCTGAACGTGCATAACAACGAGGGTGTCCAGTACGCAGAACCTAAGTTGAAGATGATGGGCATTGAAGCAATCAAGTCCTCGACGCCTCAGATTGTTCGTGATAAATTCAAGGAAATCTTCCGAGTCATCGTAGAGGGGACGGAGAGCGATACTCAGCGATTCATCCGAGAATTCCGGGATCAGTTCTCAAATCTCCCTCCAGAGGAAATCTCCTTCCCGAGAGGCGTTTCCGATGCTACCAAGTGGAAAGACTCCAAGTCTATTTACAAGAAGGGAACTCCGATCCATGTGCGCGGTGCTCTGCTATATAATCAGGCAATCAGACACCATGCCCTAGAGAAACGGTATGAGATTATCAAGGACGGCGAGAAGGTTAAGTTCGTCTATCTTAAGACTCCAAACCCGATCAAGGAGAACGTGGTTTCTTATCCGCTGATCCTTCCAAAAGAGCTTGACCTTCATAGGTACATTGATTATAATACAATGTTTGACAAGACCTTCCTTGATCCGCTGCGACCGATCCTGGATGCAGTTGGATGGGAAGATGAACCAAAGGCGTCTCTAGAAGACTTTTTCGGATGAACTACGAACTTACAATATTTCGCAATCAGTTTGACAACAAGACTCATCGGCGTCTGTCCTTTGAGACTTGGGATTCTTTTGTAAACTGGTTATATAAGATATCTCAAGTAAAGGGGCAAAAAGGTGGAAATAATTCTAGTCCTCTCATTAGTCCTGCTGTTTTCGAGGACGGTTCGACGCGTAGTAATCGATCTACTTCTTATTGGGGTTCTTGGTGTGCTGTTGATGTCGATGATCACGATTTTCCTGTCCTGGTAGATGATCTCAAAGGGGCATTGATTAGTAAATTTAATAATTATGATTTCGTGGTTTATAGCACTGCTTCTTCTAGCAGCACTTATCCGAAATTCCGTATCGTTTTTAGAACGGACGAAAAGATTGAGCAGGAGCGAATCAAACCTTTCTGGTATGCTCTTAACACGGAACTCGGAGAGATCGGCGATCCCCAGACAAAAGACCTTGCTAGAATGTATTACGTTCCAGCACAATACCCTTGTGACAATAACTTTATCTTTGTTCATAATGGTGGCAATCCTCTAAACGTTTCGGAGTTGATTGCCAAGCATCCCTACACTGAGAAGACTGGCAACTCCTTCATGGATCGTCTGCCTCCTGAACTACAGAAAGCAGTGATTGAGCATCGTAAGAATTCGCTACATAATACCAACATTCGTTGGACTTCATACCATGATTGTCCTTTCTGGCCACGAATGCTAGCAGTCGAGTATCGAAACATCAGCAGCACTGGTTGGTATCACAAGATGTATCAGATTATGGTTGCCCTTGCGGGCAATGCTGTGAAGTGTGGATACCCTATTACTGCTCACCAGATTGCAGAACTCTGTCGTCAGTTTGATAAGGATACGGGAAACTGGTATGAAGGACGTCCAATCGAACGTGAAGCAGATGGTGCACTAGAATACGTCTATAGGAATGGATAAATGTTTCAAAAAATTATTGTAACAGGAGCAGCAGGGTTTATTGGATCTCAACTACTCAAACGGTTGAAAGATAAACAGATTGACTGCATTGGGATTGATAACTTCAATAACCATCTTTACGACCCCGAATTAAAGGTTGCTAGGGTAAAGGAGTTTGGTCTAGACGTCAAAGTTGAAGACATTAGAAACTATGACGGTATGGTCAAAATTCTAAATGAATTTCGTCCTGACCTTATTGTCCATCTTGCAGCACATGCTGGCGTTAGAGATTCTTTTGGTAAAGAGGCAAACTACCACTCAAATAATATTGATGGCACGCAGTCTCTGATTGATGCTTGTAAGACTCTAGATAATCCTCCAAGGGTAATCTATGCCTCTACCAGCAGCGTTTACGGTGGGACTAAGGTTCTCCCTTGGGTTGAGGAACAAGTAGACGGACACCAACTGAATGCCTATGCTTACACCAAGTATGCAAATGAGTGTCAGTTTAAAGTTTCAGAACTTAATAATACGGGACTTCGTTTCTTTACGGTATATGGTCCGTGGGGTCGTCCTGACATGGCACTGTTTCAATTCACGAAAAACATCATTGACGGAAAGGAAATTCAGGTATATAATTACGGAGACATGAAACGAGATTTCACATATGTCGAAGATATCCTGGATGGTATTGAGATCATAATCAATGCCAATATTCTTTCAGGCGAAATTTTTAATATTGGTAGAGGGAGACAAGTTCCGCTTCTAGACTTTGTGAATGAAATTGAGAAGAACTGCGGTAAGGAAGGGAAAATAAAGTTTGTTGAGCGTCATCCTGCAGACACGCTAGAAACGTGGAGTGACGTTACTAAACTACAAGAACTCGGTTACCAACCGAAGGTTGATGTCGAACAGGGAATCGAGGAATTCTATAAATGGTACAAATGGTATTATGGAGTTAATTAATGTCTGATGAATTTGATACAACAGCACCCTTGAGTGGTGCACCTAAAAAAGAAGATCAGATCAGTCCAGCGAATCCTCTCAAACTTGGGATCGTTGGACATGGGTTTGTGGGTAAGGCAGTTTCCTATGCTTTCTTCAGTCCCTCTGTGGACATTTTTATTGCTGATCCCAAGTACAATACGACGATCGATGACTTGATTGAGTTTGATCCGCAGGTTTCTTTTATCTGTGCTCCGACTCCTATGAATCCTGAGACTGGATTCGTGGATGCTAGTATCGTCGAGGATGCAGTAATTAAGTTGATTGAACACACTGAAAGTCTGGTTGTGGTCAAATCTACCATTACTCCTGATATCATTGATCGTCTCTACAACTCAATGTTTGAAGATGGTCATGAGCGGTTTGTCTACAATCCTGAATTCTTGACAGAGAAAGCAGCAGAAGAGCAGTTCGTAAATGCTGAGTTTCATGTCCTGGGCGGATACCCGAATCCAACAGGAGCAATTGCCGAACTCTATGATGTGTTCAGTCTTTGTCGCTCCAAAGAGTTTTTCCGCATGTCTGCACCCGAGGCAAGTTTTGTCAAGTATGCGATCAACTCTTACCTGGCAACAAAATTAATTTTCTTTAATCAACTTTATGACTTGATTAATTACAATGCTTGCAGTTATAATATCATCACTCGTGTCGTTGGTGAAGACCCTAGGGTTGGTATCGGACATACACGTGTCCCTGGATATGACGGTAAGCGTGGTTATGGTGGAGCATGTCTCCCCAAAGATATTATGGCATTCCTTAAGTTTTCTGAGGTTAAAAACGAAGAAACTGGCGAAGTTGCTTCTTTCAGTCTGCTAGAAAAAGTCATTGAGATTAATAACAAGTACAGAGCAGAATATGAAACTGATGACCGCGAGAAAGCAAACAACATTACATTTGGAGAAAAAGATGTCGATAATGGACAAATTGAAGAAGAACAGCAAACTGAAGACGACGGAGGTTCTGTCGGAGAGTAAGTTCTTCACCGAGAAAGATATGGTCCCGACGAATGTGCCCATGGTTAATGTGGCACTCTCGGGTTCTTTCAACGGTGGCGTTACTCCTGGTTTGACTGTCCTTGCTGGTCCGTCCAAGCATTTCAAAACATCATTTGCTCTGCTAATGGCAGGTGCATATCTGGAGGCAAAGAAAGATGCGGTACTTCTGTTCTACGATTCCGAGTTTGGTTCACCCCAGTCTTATTTCGAGCAGTTTGGAATTGATCCTTCTCGGGTTCTTCATACTCCTATCACAAATGTAGAGGAACTGAAGTTTGACCTGATTAACCAACTAGAGAATATTGAGCGAGAAGACGATGTCATTATCGTGATTGACTCTATTGGTAATCTGGCGTCAAAGAAAGAACTTGAGGATGCTATGAGCGAGAAGTCTGTTGCAGATATGTCTCGTGCCAAGGCACTCAAAGGGTTGTTCCGTATGGCAACTCCCTATCTCGCAATGAAGAATATCCCGATGCTGGCAGTGAACCATACCTATAAAGAAATTGGTATGTTCCCGAAAGATATTGTTGGTGGTGGTACGGGAATTTACTACTCAGCAGATAACATCTGGATTTTGGGTCGGCAGCAGGACAAGCAAGGAACTGAGATCAAGGGTTATCATTTCGTTATTAATGTGGAGAAATCTCGTTATGTTAAAGAAAAATCTAAGATTCCTATTTCAGTTTCTTGGGAAGGTGGCGTGCAGCGTTTTAGTGGTCTTCTGGACGTTGCTCTTGCTGGTAATTACGTTACAAAGCCTTCTGTTGGTTGGTATCAGCGAGTTGATACGAGTACTGGGGAACTGGTCGGACCTAAAGTTCGTCAGGCAGATACCCTCGCTGAATCTTTCTGGACACCAATTTTCGAAGAAACCGATTTTTCGGAATTTGTAGAGAAACAGTACAAGATTGGCTTGCCTATGCAAGTAGATCCGGATACAATTGTGGAATCGGAAGATGCTTAACGTTGACCGATTGCTTGAGAAGGTAGACTTTGAACTCATTCCGGTTGATGGTCATCCGAATGAACAGTCTTGGCAGGTTCGTCTCCTCCGTGGCGAATATGTCGAGACTGTGATTCGGTTTGGAAATATTGCTTTCAACCCAGAACTTCAATGCCTCAACTTTAACTTTTTCATTGTGAGTAGTCCTGACCCGGACCTCACAGTGAAGGATAAAGACCTTCAAGAGCATGTGGCAAGAGTGCTAGAGCAAATCCTTGACAAAGCACAACAAGAAGGGTATCTTATGACGAAAGAACAAGGTGCCCCCGATTCTGACTTGTGGAGTATGGCAGAGAGTTAATGAATGAAATCAATCTAGAACAGACAGTTCTTCGCAACCTTTTGACCAACGATGAGTATGCGAGAAAGGTTGCTGCATTTTTATCGCCAGATTATTTCCAAGGAGTCTATCAAAACCTCTTCAAAGAGTTTACCAAATTCATTGCCAAGTATAATAAACTTCCTTCCCAGGAAGCATTCAAGATTGAGATCGATGAAGGCGATCGTCTCAATGACGAGCAGTATCGCCATGCGATGGAGATCCTGCCCAATATCTTTACACCTGAGAAAGAGAACCTGGAGTGGTTGATTGACCGAACCGAGAAGTGGTGTCAGGACCGTGCAGTCTATAATGCTGTCATGGAGTCCATTACGGTCATCGATGGTAAGCACCAAACTCTAACCAAGAATGCTATTCCAGATATCCTCAGCAAAGCACTCAGCGTTTCCTTTGACACAAACATTGGACATGACTATCTTGAGAATGTTGACAAGCGATACGACTTCTATCATGAGCAGGAGGAGCGCATTCCCTTTGACCTGGATTACTTTAATCAGATTACGAAGGGTGGTCTGCCCAATAAGACTCTGAATATCGCCCTCGCAGGTACAGGCGTCGGTAAGTCTCTATTCATGTGTCACTGTGCAGGCGCTGTGCTTTCTCAGGGCAAGAACGTTCTCTATATCACCATGGAGATGTCAGAGGAGCGCATTGCAGAGCGTATTGACGCAAACCTACTCAATGTCCCCATTGATCAACTTGAGAATCTGTCCAAGGATATGTTCCGTGATCGAGTCGGAGAGATTGCCAAACGAACTCAGGGTAAGTTAATCATCAAGGAGTATCCGACCGGACAGGCAAACACCAGTCACTTTCGTGCACTTCTCAATGAATTAAAACTAAAGAAGAACTTCGTTCCTGATGTCATCTACATTGATTATCTAAATATCTGTGCATCCTCTCGAATGAAGGGTATGGGTGGAGCGATCAACTCCTACTCCTATATCAAGAGCATTGCCGAAGAGATCCGTGGTCTGGCGGTGGAGTTTGACGTTCCTATCGTATCCGCCACTCAAACGACTCGCTCAGGGTTCAGCAATGACGATGTGGGTCTCGAAGATACTTCTGAGTCCTTTGGTCTCCCTGCTACCGCTGACTTAATGTTTGCACTCATCTCTAATCCAGAATTGAATTCACAAGGAAAAATACTTGTCAAGCAGTTGAAAAACAGGTATAATGATCCTACGATGAATCAGCGTTTTGTTGTTGGAGTCGATCGTTCTAAGATGAGACTATTCGATACAGATCAAAATTCAGATGCGGCAAAGGACGACACTCCTGTATTTGATAATTCTGACTCGGGAAGAAAACTCAATCAAGAGAAATTCAGGAATTTTAAGATATGACGAATTTCGAGCATACTGTCCTTGCCCTTTGTTTTTTTGGAATAATTTACATTTGGGGGTTTTATTCTGGGAAGAAAAGCGGTATAATATATACAATATCCTATCTTGAAGAAGAAGGATACATTAAATTTGAGAAAAAGGTGATGAGGAAAGTGAGTGATGAAAAATCGTTATGGCGATGAGTATCATTGGGAAAAACTCAATGACAAAGAATACAAGTTTGTAATGGAAGGCGACTCATTGAAGTACTGTCGTTATGGTGGTAAGGAAGGTCAGTCTGGTATTGATATGAATGATCTTGGTATGTTTGATCCGAGTGGTGGTCCGTATGTTGGAATAGGTCACCAACTATGGGATGACCAACAAGGCACCTATAAAACAGTAGAGCGCATTCGTAGTTCCGATGAAGGTTTTATCGTTGAGGTGAAGTAATGAAAATCTTTACGGTGATTGCTAATCGTTGGGGTGATGACGAACGTCATTCCTATTTCGTTGGTGCCTATGATGACGTTGTTCGTGCCTATCGTGCGGCAATCGCTGAAGAGTATTGGCGTGGTGGTAAGTATCAATGTGTCGTACACGAAAGCGAACTGAACGCTGAGAACGTCTGTGAGATTGACGGCGAGAGTAAAGAAGAGTGGTGTGAAAAACAGTGTTTGCCAGAAGGTGACTATGCGTTAGACATTATGACTCGTGTAAATCAGCATTATGATTTGTATAACATTACAGCGGGTGAGAACCCATTGGTGAAAAAATGAGCATTGAAGTAAGTAAAAGACGAGCAGTGTTCTCTGAGATCAAAGCATACTGTATGCACAGTGGCGATCATGATTACATGGAAGTCACCGAGTGGGCGAATGGCGAAGGATACGATATTAACATCGACCGCAAGCGTGGTATAGAGAATTTTAGTCTCACTTATGGCGAGTGGGAACTGCTACAGGTTCTCATGAACTATAAAGGAGAGTGAATAGTGGCACGACCTACTAGAAAGCAATTAGGTGGATACAGCCTCAGTGAGTTTAAATTGTTTTTGAAACGATTGGGTCACAAAGTGCCTCGAAACCTTTCGCATACTGCATATGTCACCCAATGTGGATACCACTACTTCCGCTGGCGGTGGTGGAGCGATGAAGGGTTTGTTGTTGACCGCAGTGTACCAAGTTGGGATTTTGACCGCTGGGGAAACAGCGTTGAAGAGACTTGTTCCTTTGAATCATTTCTGACCCGAGGAGCGTGAGTGATGAAAGCAAAGCACTGCGACTTATGCGTCCATGTCTCAGGTACTTTTGATGCCCGAAAGTGCAAGCTAGGCCACAAGCTGCGCTTCTATATGCCTAAGTCTCACACTGATGAACGCTGGGGGTGGATGCGTAGGTGCGAAGATTACATTTCGGACAAGGAGAGTGAGTGATGGCGAAGTTCAAACCCAAAGTCGAAGAAGTCGAGGCAGTGCAATGGTGGAAGCAGGGAGACCACCCTAACGTTGAACCTTATGATTTAAACGACCCACAAGACAAATATGGTTGGATTGACACAACACATGATGGCTGTGGAGTTGTTGAGCCCGGAGACTGGATTGTTACAGACTCTAAAGGGTTTGTAACTGTTTACGCTCAGTATTGGTTTGCAGAAAAGTTTGAGCCTGTGGAAATGGAGAGTGAGTGATGTCTTTTGAACAAACCGTTTTAAAGATGCCCGAATACTCTGAGTGGCGTTGTTTTATTTTTGGATTCAACTTTCGTCCATTCAAAGGTGAACACCCGAATTGGTTCTGGCGCAAAATGCAGTATTTTTTCTTCGGGATTCGATGGACAAAAGACTAGGAGAATAAGTGATGAGTGAAGTAAACCTGATTGCCCTAAGCAAACCCAGTGCAATTACTGATTGTTTTACGGCAGAGCAACTGGTGGCATATGCTGCTCGTGTCAGCAATCCTGAGAATCAGAACAATACTAAGACGGCACCTCGCCTTCTTAAGTATTTGATTCGAGAGAATCACTGGTCTCCTTTTGAGATGGTTCATCTGACCATGGAGATCACTACGACTCGGGACATCTCTCGGCAGATTATTCGGCATCGTTCATTCTCGTTTCAAGAGTTTTCTCAGCGATATGCTGTCTCTGAGAACTTTGAGAATCGTGAAGCAAGACTCCAAGATGATAAGAATCGTCAGAACTCCATTGAGACTGATGATTCTGATCTTGCAGCAGAATGGCGTGAGATTCAGAGCGATCTAATCAACCATGCCAAGAATGCTTACTCCTGGGCACTTGGTAAGGGTATTGCCAAAGAGCAAGCACGAGCAGTGCTGCCTGAAGGCAACACGGTGACGACTCTGTATATGGCAGGTTCGCTGCGCTCTTGGGTTCACTACTGTGATCTGCGTATGGCAAACGGCACTCAGAAAGAGCATATGGAAGTTGCCAAGAAGTGCTGGGATATTATCACTGGGCACTTCCCTTCGGTTGCAGAGGCACTCAGTGACTGAAGTAGTCATTCGTAACGAAGAACTCCTGGATACTCTCAATGGGTTTGTCCAGGAGTTTTACGAACGAGGCGGACACCAACGTCCTGATATGTGGATGCAAGAAGAAGGTGATCGCGGAGAGTACTACACAGGAGAAGAATACCTCCGGCAGTGTCTTGTCTCGCCTAATCTAATTGGTGCTCCAGAAAAACATTTTGGGCAACCAGTCTCAAAGATGGTCAGGGTAGATCCTTCCTGGGAAGATTACATGCAGAAAGTAAAGTATGACTTCGCATCTCAACTTGGTGCTCATACCTCTGCTCTGCTAAACTTCTATCCTCCAGGCGGATATGTTGGTTGGCACACAAACTGGGATGCAAATGCATACCAAATTTTATTTACTTGGAGTATTGACGGCAACGGGTATTTCAGGTATTATAATAAATCAGATGACGAGATTGTAACCATCCCTGATGTTCCTGGATGGCAGTGTCGTCACTATTATTTTGGTGCAAAGGAGGAAGTTGAAGATCACTGCTGGCATGCTGCATATACTAACAGTGAGAGGATAACATTGGCATATAAGTTTGTCAATGACACCAAAGCAAACGTCGAGAAAGATCGACAAGCACGTAACCTTCGTGATATGTTAATTGAGGAGATCGAAACACCATGACGCTTACCCCTGAAGACAAGAAGAAGCTGGAGAAGGCAATCCAAGAGATGTCTAACTCCATGACTCGAATTGATGCCGAGAAAGACCTGATCAAAGATATTATTCAGGAGACGCACGATTCCCTTGGTGTTGAAAAGAAGTATATTCGCAAACTTGCTATCATCTGGCACAAGCAGAATGTTAATGAAGTAAAAACTGAAACCGATGAGGTTATGGAACTTTATGAAGAGTTGTTTGAGTAGCATGATGTATAAGTATAATGAGCAAGTCAATATTCGTGGACTACAAGAATACGTAGAGTCTACGTATACTCAACACTACTCTCAAGGTAACTTTCAAGCTACCGAGTTTATTATTGATGGCGGTCATGGCATGGGTTTCTGTATTGGGAACATCATGAAATATGCTCAACGTTATGGCAAGAAAGGTGGTTATAACCGAGCAGATCTCATGAAAGTCCTTCACTACGGACTCATCGCTCTCTATGTTCACGACATGGAAAATGCTGAAAGTCTAATGCTCGAAAAAGAAGAGGAACCTATCGAGATTAATTATAGTCTCGAATTACTACCAGATGAAAGTTAAAAACTGTCTCACTTGCGGAAAAGAATTCAGGGTGGTCGTTGATCACCCTTCCGTTTCCTTTTGTAGTTTCGAGTGTGCAACAGAGCATGCAGAGAGTTTTCACAAAAAGTATGACATCAAACAGATGAGTCCTCAAGAGATCTTTGATTACAAACTCAAGTGGAAACCAGGGACTGAAGTCCCGACACATAGTGATTATGAATCCCGTTGTAAAGACTGGTGCAAAGAGCATCTGAAACAATGGCATTGGAGTCAAGAACGATATACTGATGTTTATGAACACACCTTCCAGTTTGAGTTGGAAGAATTTGCTGAATTGTTCCTAGAATTCTATAACGACATAAGAAAATAATATAAGTTTTTTGTTAAATTTTTATTAAACTTTGACAAAACCTTGACAAACTTGTATAGATACAAGTGTAAAACGTCACGAAAAGTGACTTTTTGCTGCAACTGAAATCCCCACATTCAAATACCTTTGGAGAATTTTTCAAATGAAAAATCTTGTCGTCTCGTTTTGCCTGCTTGCCCTGTCCGCCTCCACGTTTGCTATCACTGATTCCTATGTTGCTCGCCTGAACGAGCAAGGTGAGTACTGTGCTAAAGTCAATGTTGGTATCGTTACTCCTTACTTCAAGAACAAGTGCTTTACCCTTGAAGAGTGGAAAGAGAACGGTTTCACTGTCGAAGTCCAATAAGAGGTTGCGATCAAATTAAAAATGGCACAAACTTTTAAGGTTTACATTCCGCTGCTTGTCATTGCTGCTCTGTCAGTCTTTGGTCTGTTTGCTCCTGTTATTTACAGCGATGTGTACGGGGAGATTCTTAATGAGTCTCCTACGCTGTACATGCCGATGGTGAAGTCTGAGACTGTCACCAATGACATCTGCAACAATCCGACGATTTTGATGCACAAGATGTGCGAAAAAGAGTTGACTTCTGTAGCGTAATCAATTATACTATATAATATAGATTGGGCAGAGCGAACATAACTTGGAACATAAACTCGTTGCTTCCAAGTGACTGACCGATTCCTAAGCGAGGTGCGGAATCCTAGCAATCTATAAAGTCCTAAGGATTTAAAATCCTGGGCAGATTAATCACCGTGCGTGAAACTCGTTTCGGTTTGATTAGCAGCGGGTGGAATCCCCGCACCTATTTAACAAGCCCCTCAAGCCTCTTAACAATGCTCAAATCGTAGGGGCGTTTTATTCGATGAAGCAGAGAGAAAGGTGATCTGGACGGGAGTTCGACTCTCCCCACCTCCACCATAAACACACTGAGTACGTTTCGGCGTCAGTAAGTCCTGTAGAGTCGCAATCTTGGGCAGCAGTGTGTTTATGATGGGGGTGTAATGGATTCGACAGGTGCTAAGTATCAAAGTGGAGAATCGTCAAGCACTGACGTTAAACAGAGCAACCTAAAGTAAACGCAAACGATGACGTTTATACTGAGGACTTTGCGCTAGCAGCGTAAACCTCACGGGGTTCGCCGAGAGCCTTGTTACCAAAGTCTCGGCACTAATTCGGAGAAGTTTGTGAAGAAGTTTTTGTTATTACTACCCTTCCTACACGGTTGCGCCACCATGGAGTGGAGCAACTCTTACGGCACTGACTTCTGTGCCTACCCCTCTGGTTTTATCGTCGGTGTTCCTACTGCTGCCGCAGCGTCGCTAGTTGCTGGTCCTGCTGCAGCTATTGGGGTAGGTATCGCCGCAGGTGGCACCATGATTCTCAATGGTTGGACCAACTACGGCGGTACTGATGTCGGTGAGTGTATTGAGTCCTACAAGCGAGTTGTTATCGAAGGTAACGAATCTGCTCAACCTGACACATCTGAGGACGACCATTGACCACTAACTCTAGTTGCGAGTTTCTTCGTACTCGTGACTCGTTGACAACTATTGACACGGACCCTTCTTTTAGGTTATAATTGTCGCATGTGTGTTCGATTTCCCAAAGAACTTCGCTCTGGTTGGATACATAGATCTTGTCCTCAGTCACTTGCCAAGTCTGTGACTGTTTTACAGGGAAGTTCGCGAGTGCTGGGGACGCCATTACTGCGAGTATAAGTAGTGTTGCTTTCATGGTAATTACTCCATATATATTTGCTTTATATATTCTATATATACGAAATGAGTCTTTAAAATGAGTAAAAAAGAAAAAAATGATCAACTTCTCGTGAAGATTAATAGAGAGACGAAAAAGAAATTTATCGAACTTTGCGGAAAAGACGACACTACTGCAAGTCGAGAAGTCCGTAAATTCATTGAGCGATACATTGAAGGGTTCATTGATGACTGAAGAAGAAATTAACCTCGAGATTCTAAAACAATCACTTGGCATTCTGAACCGAAATATTGATCTCAAAGTTGATGCCTACCGATATAACCTAGAAGCAGGCAAACCCACAGGTACGTTTATTCCGCCTTCGCTTGATGTTGCCGAACTTCTAACTCTTGCCAAGCAATTAAAAAAATTTACTAAGGGGGAATGATGGAAAAGATTAAAAACTTTCTCAAAACACTTTTCACCGAAGAGTATCAGGTTGTTATCTGGTATGACCCGGAGAAAAAGACCGTGTACAGTTTCAAGAAGATTATCAAACTAACAGATACGCAGATCTCTGCAGTAAAGACTACTGGCGAGAAATTTGATATGAAAGTCAAAGAACCGTTTAATTATCAGATCACGAAGGTATATTAATATGATTACTGTTGGCAAAAGTTACAGAGCAGAAGTAATTGAGATTGATGATGAACTAGCACTTGACCTTCCCGATGATTTGATAGAAACTATGGGGTGGAAAGCTGGTGATACGTTGCGTTGGGAACAAGCTGGTTCTGCATGGATTTTGTCGAAGGTAGAGGAAGATGGCGCAGAGTAAACATGGTCCAATTGATATTAAGAAGGGAAAGGAAATTCTTACTCAATTGGGATTTGATGTATCCTCCTGGGATTCCCAACCAAAGAAAAAGAAAGAGCGTAGTTCCGGAGACATTATAGATCATCAATGGGGTACGGAAACTCTGTTGGTTGTCTCTGATGATTACAATGCAAAGATTCTTAAGATGATACCAGGCAGGAAATTTTCTCTGCATTTCCATGCTAAGAAACACGAAACCATTTATGTTATGTCAGGTGAATATGCTGTAATTTCTATAGATTCCCAAAATGGTATAACCTCTGAAGATATTATACGGAAAGGTGATCTTGTGATTAATCCTCCAAACTCTCCTCATCAGATACGCTGTATCCGAGAGGGAGAATTGATGGAGATCAGTAACAAAGAGTTTGAAGATGACCACTACAGAATTGGTCCTGGTGATAATCAGCAAAAGAGAAAACGATAATGTGCGGTGTGATTGGCGTCGCTATTCGTGATGCAAGAAAGGAAGATATTGAACTGGTCTATCGTTTGTTCACAGAGACTGAGATCCGAGGCAAGCATGCGACTGGGATGTCGTTCCTCTCTGGTGATGAGATTATCTCTTTTAAATTTGGAATACCTGCCAAAGAGTTTCTTGAGACAATCTGCATGGGCGATATCGTTAGCAGTGATGGTTCTATCTTCATGATTGGACACATTCGCTATTCGACTTCTGACCTTCGCTACAATCAACCATTCTACAACGACACTCTAAGCATTGTTCATAATGGTGTGATCTCCCAGGAAGATCAGAGCAGGTGGAAGTATCAGACAGAGACTGCCAACGATAGCGAACTGATCCTTCGCTCCTACGAGCATGGGCAGCATCCACTTGAAGATTTCCGTCCTTCTAGCATGGGAGTCTGTGTGCTTCACTCTGATCAGGTTCTTGAATGGTATCGTAACGAGGCACGTCCTCTCTGGTACACCAAGATTCCGCGTGGTGTGATCGTAACCTCGACTCAGGACATTGCTCGTCGTGCTGGAATCGAAGGTTCGAAGAAGTGCGAAATGTATAAAGTTTATTCGTTCAAAAATGAATTGCATGTGAATGGTGATTATGATGACCTCGCAGAAAACGTTTCAGACCTTCAATGAAAAAGAGGTTGAGGATCTTCTTGAAACTCAACCTGAAGGAAAGAACACCAAGTTCCTAAAGTCCTCCCACAATCTATGGTTTCGCTTTCATAACTATGACAAGAATCCTCCCTTTGTCATGTTTGATAATGGCGAACCCGTTGCTCTTGTGTTTGCCACATTCAGTCAGCGTTCCAAGTATATCAATCTCTACGAGATCGTGACACTCGAAGGAATGGAAGGCAAAGGGTATGCCTCTCAGGTTTGGCAGTATGTCATTCAGACTGCCTATGACTCTGGGATGCGTCGACTCAAGATCTCCTGCACTCCCTCCTCGATTACCTGGCATGTGCGCAATGGACTTATCTTCTGGGCAGTTGATCCCTCTGGTTCTCTGCGCTCTGACCAACCTCTGTTTCGGACTCGACAGGAGCAGCTGGACTTTCGTGAAGACGCAGTCAAGAATCCATCTATTGCCTTTCCTGCAGATTCAGTATATAATAAACTCCTTGCAGAATCTCTTGATTCCTATGGATTCGGTGTTAAGAAACGTGCTCAGGTTGAAGAGGCAATTGAGTCTGTGGGTAAATACTGGTTGCGCGACTCTCTTGTTAATAATGCAAATACACTAGAAGAATTCTTTAATGGATTTTAGAACTGCCGATAATCGTAAAGAAGCATTCATAAATTGGTTTGGTTGGTCATTAGAGATTGAGGATTGTGACTCTGCTCTCTACATGACCAACTATTTTTTCGATCGCTTCGAATATAATCTTGAGCAGAAATACTGGTTGGTCTGGTTGTATGGTACGACATACAATTTCCCGACTGCCTATGTGATCTGGAATGAGTTTCCGGACATGGAACTTGTTGGTGTGGATCGACTCAAGAAATGGAATGATGAGAAGTATTCTCGACTTCGTTACCAGACCGACACCAAGTGGAACAAGGGGCATCTCCCTGC
>Ga0102963_1000300_pt1 | contig 21178 bp, 18 predicted proteins | sample SalPon2_C_H2O_MG_2_FD_84522 | JGI IMG/M metagenome (GOLD analysis project Ga0102963, IMG submission 84522) | Salt pond water microbial communities from South San Francisco under conditions of wetland restoration - Salt Pond MetaG SF2_C_H2O_MG | ecosystem: Environmental > Aquatic > Non-marine... | reverse complement strand
TCAATAATTTGTTGTGAACCACTAATTGTACCATCAGGTGTACTTCCACCGGCACCAAATCCAGCAGCAGCAGCGGATGCTGAAATGAATGTAGGGTCAATATAAGAAGCAGTAGCAACTGACATTGAAGAGGTTTGAGATACAAAGACAAACGATGAAGTTTGTGAGCTTTGAATAAATCCAAAGTCAATAATTTGTTGTGAACCACTAATAGTCCCATCAGGCGTGCTTCCACCAGCACCAAACCCAGCAGCTGCAGCGGATGCTGAGATAAATGTAGGACTTATATATGATGCCGTAGCAACTGACATTGAGCTTGTTTGAGATACAAGTATAAATGATGCAGTATCTGCCGCAATTAAGAATGACCCAGTTTGAGATGATAAAACAAATGATGATGTTTGTGAACTTTGAATAAATCCTAAATCAGATATTTGCTGAGAACCACTAATGGTTCCGGCAGGGGTAGACCCACTACCTGAGCTTGGGAATTCAAATTCTTGGAATTCTTTTGTAGCAAAGAATCCGGAACCTACTAATCTATATTTGTATAATTTATCTTCGTCTTGGACATAAAATATCTGACCAACTTCTAATTTGGCTTCCTCACCAGCACTTCCGGTCAAGGCGTTCATTGTTGCAGCAGTATCGACAGTTCTCCAAGCACCTTGAAGTAATTCAATATTACTTAATTTACCGGTTGATACCTCTAAATCCGTATTTAACGTAATTGCCATCTAACTCCCCTTATTAGAATGTAGAACTTGGAGCACTTCCCGAAGTACTTATTAAATAATAATCAACACCTGGAGATGGTTCGGCATCCTTACCACCAATCAGAACCGTAAAACTCGTTGCGGAACTATTTGGGTATGTTCCTGAATTCATATTGTATGTTTGTATAGCAAATGAGTTTACACCATCACCACCAGTACCACTTCTATCACCATAAATTAGATATTCACCCGATGTACTTCCTCCAAAAGAACTACCCATTGTGGTTGGTACTAAACCAGCATCACCATTTGATGGCATTACAATCAGTAGCGCTGTGGTTGGAATAGATGGGTCAGTCGAACCAGTTCTCATAATAATTTTTGAAAGTATTGGAGTACTATTTGAATCCTCTAATAACGAACCACTACCAACGAGGTATGTTTTTCTATTGGCCCCAAAGAACCCGGAAACGAAGTTATCGACAATAATTTCAGTGCCCATATCACCATCGGCAAATGAGTCTAATATAGAATCGGCATCCTGTACACCATCATTACTTGTATTACCAAGGAATGCACCATCACCAATACATTCATAAATATCAGCACCACTTACACCAACATAGTGACCATATTCAGTTAAGTAAGCATACCACAATGCTCCACCAGCAGGAGCAGCTCCTACGGAGAAACTACGCTTGTATTCTACAATATCCTCACCATAAGCATCTTGAATACTTGCTGTATAGTTCAAGGTAACCGCATCGGTCATTGAAGAATCACTTGCGTTGATAAACCAAGATGATGAAGCTGCGTTTTGAGGTGCAAGAGACATTGATGCCGCGCCAGCGCCACTTAAAGTTACTGAATATGGTGAATCATTTTCATTATCCGTAATTGTAATTGTTACTAATTTAGTTCCTGAAGATACCGGAGCGTTTATGGTTTCATCAGCAAATGCAGCTTCTGGTAACACATTATTAGTAACATTGATTGTGATACTACCAGTACCCTCATTTCCATATTGGTCTACCCAGTAGATTGTTGGTGAAATGGAATCACCATTTATGTATGAACCACTAATATCAGACTTAACACTCAAGTTACCATTTGAATCAATTGCGATTACGGAGTGATTTGAGTTAAATTGTTCTGCAACTTGAGTTCCATAGTTTGGAGAATAAGTTACATTAACATTCGCTTGAGAACCAACGCCATCGGAATCGTTTGTGATTACCGAACCACTTAATGCGGATTCAATAATATAGAAACTTTCACCTGTAATAGAACCACCACCTGCTTGCGAAATAGTAATACCATCGGTATAAGTTCCTTGATTAAATCCATGAGTATCTTTTATATTTGCTGAGTAGTTGTAAGTTGCAGCAGTTAAATCATCATTTGCGTGAATTGTAAATGTGTTTGACCCAGCGTATGATGCTGATAAACTTGCAGCACCGGCACCTGTTAAATTAAATGTATCAACATCAAGTGCATCACCTTCAGTATCACTCCAAACCAATGTTGCTAATAAAGCACCATTAACTGCCAAGTTTGTATTCTGATTGTTTGTGTTTGGAGTATCGGTTGTTACACCCGGTCCGCCGTTTGGAGTAACACTCACGGTAATTGGTGCTGAATCTGCATTACCATATTGGTCTTCCCAACCAATGTTTGCAGTAAGAGTTGTACCATCGGTATTACCACTACCACTAATATCAGTTCCAACAGTTAATACACCCGTTGATGAGTTAACTGCAACAAATGGGTTATCGGATGTGAAGTTTTGTGCAATTGGTGACCCATAACTTGGTGAATACGTTACACTCAAAGTTTTAGCAGTACCAATACCAGTTGTAGTATTTGTAATACCATCACCACTTGTAGCAGATTCAATAATAAACAAGTTACCAGGTGCGGTCAAAGTACCGTTATCGGCTTGTGCGATTGTGATATCATCTGTATACACACCAGTTCTAAATCCATGTACATCTTTAATACTTGCTGTGAACGAAATAGTTCCTGCCGATTGGTCACCATTTGCGTATAATCCAAAGTTGTTAGACCCATCGTATGAACTTGATAAGTTAGAAGCACTTACACCTGTTAATACAAATGATGAAATATTCAAAGCATCACTTTCAGTATCAGTCCACTTTATAGTAGATAATAGATTACCATTGGTTGCTTGGTTAGTGTTTCTATTTGTAGAAGTAAGTTCGGCAGCAGAAGGTGCGTTATTAATTGCAAGATTTACAGTAATAGTTTGAGGCCCACCAACATTATCATATTGGTCTCTCCAAGTAATGTCTGAAGTAATTGTTCCTGGGTATATGTTTACACTACCACTAATCGAACTACTAACTGTGAGATTACCACTACTATTTACCCCAATATATTCGTTTGATGAAGTAAATGATGCGACTGCGGCTGAATTGTATTGTGGTGAGTAAGAAACTCCCAAGTCACCTTGAGTTCCAGTTCTACCATTTGTTCCCAATACAATATTATCACCAGTTGTTGCCGATTCGATTACATAGAATGTACCATTTTCGGACAAACTACCAGTTGGTGCTTGTGCAATTGTAAATGATGTATTTTTTTCACCTGTACGGAACCCGTGTTCATCTTTAATACTTGCACTTACATAATAAGTTCCTGCTGCAAGATTTGATGTTGGTGTAATTGTGTACTCATATGCACCATCCCAAGATGATGTAATATCTGCATCACTTGAAAATGTAAATGTATTGTGATTTAAAGAATCACTTTCAGTATCAGACCAAGTTAAAGTTAAAATTGTATTTGATGGTCTTGCGCCATTTGTATTTAAGTTTGCACTTGTCTCGGAATACGTTCCGATTGGTGCAGAATTTTCTACAATGTTTAATGTATGGTTTCTATATTGTTTAGTAGTATAAAATAAATTTTCAGATGCTGTAATTTGAATTGCAATAGTATTACTACCAGAATATGGAGAACCACTAATATTAGTATCAATTTCTAATGTAGCACTTGAACCCGTATATGCTGTTGAACTATTATCTGCAAATCTAACATACCCACTTGGAATTGTATTTACTTCCCATCGCTGAGATACAGCAGAGGTGAATGTTACGTTTGATATAGTATATCCATTAGAATTTGTTGTTAGATTATCACCTTGAACCGATGATTCTAATGTATAGTATGTACCACCATTAGCGCCAATAGTTGATGCGGCGTCATCTGAAATTGGAATTGTAATTAATGCACTTGCGGTATCAGCATTATATGCATCGCCAACATTAACTCTATAAACATATCGGTTTGCAATATCAGAATTTAAAAATACTGATGACCTACGGGTAACTGCACCTGCAATATTCATTTGGAATGCGTCTGCGGTAGGGTCGGTTAAAGATGTACCCCCAAGTGATGAAGTGATATTTGGATTTGAAATGTCACTTCCAGAATGTACCGATACCAATGTAAAATCTTTATACAATATTGTATTGGCAGGATTACTATTATCCGTAGCAGATATACTACCAGCAGAAGCACCATCAGTTGAATTTTCATTAACACCTGAAATTCCTTGGTCTTGAATACCTGGACCCAAGTTGTCTACCACCTCAACACGATATGGTAGATATGTAATATTAGGAACATCATATCCGGCTTCGTAATTTGCATCAGATGCGGTCAATACAAAAGAGTATGATGTTATGTTTTCATAATCTAAAGAAGATGTTACTTGAACAAGGTCAATGTATTTTGATACGCCAGTAGTTCCAATTGTAAATGAAAAATGGTCAGTACCTAAACTACCAGTTCTAATGGTCAAAGCATCACTATCAGCATCAGTAACATAAACTCTATATTGTGTTTTAGTTGCAGCACTTGATGATTCATCTAATGATGCCGTAAATGATGTAATTGTGTTTCCACTCACACCATCAATTCTAAATACTGGTGCTGAATTTGGAGTTACACGAATATAAATTGTTTTTTCTACCGTGTTGTTTTGACCATCAGTTACTTGAATCAAGAATGGATGTGAACCGGAACCAGGAGTATTGTCCGTATTCATTGCTCTACTTGATGACGCTACAGCTCTAACAACACCAGCAGTAGATACTTCAAAGAAATTATCAGTATAACCACTTTGGATTGCCCAAGTTTGAGTATCACCAGGCGTAACATCTGTTGCGACAAGAGTTCCAATCAAAGCACCACTGCCGGTAAATTCTGGAATTGTAAATCCATGAGATGTAATTACCGGTGGGTCACCAAATGAACCACCACCGCCACCAGAACCAAATCCGTATAGAGCTGCAGATGCAGATACACCTAATCTAAAGTGTGTTGATGATGTATCAATAGAAATTACATTTGATGTAATAGAAATACCATTACCGGCCGTGTAAGTTTCACCACCACCAGCACCAAATCCTGCTTCAGCTGCTGAACGAGATACCTCGGTATCAAAGTCAGTAATACTTGAAGTTGTGATTGGAAGTATTTGGTCTGAACTTGATACGAGACCACTTGGCACATTGATTAGACTATTGAAGTCACTTGTCCCACCACCAGTACCGAATCCACTTGCAGCAGCTGATGCTGAAATATATGAATCGGTGATTACATCCGTAATTTGGGAAGACCCACTAACTAAACCACTTGGTTTGCCTGTTAGTTCAGTCCAAGTCGAAACTCCAGCGGAACCTGTATTGATTGTGATTGTAACTGCATTACCACTATTTGTAGCGGTTACTGCGTTACCAACAAAATCTAAACTACGCACATTTTCTGAAAGAGTGACTCCCTCATCCGATGCGGTAATGGCCAACCCACTACCACCACTACCACCACCAGAAAGTGATGATAAATCAACACTATTACCACTTGAAATGGTTAAAGCGTTTGTGGCTGAATTAAATGAAAGTGTTTGTGCATCCGAACCCGTATTGTCGTTTGCAGCGAGTTCATTTATTCGAGAATCAAATGATGCCGAATCATTGGGATATATATTTTCTCTAAAGTTATTATTAGCTACAATAGAGTTTTTCTGGAATGCAGAAATGGTGGCCGGTTTGTTTTGTATAGTTCTATAATCTATTTGACTGGATGCAGATACTACACCACTTGGTAGATTTGAAACAACCTGAGCCGAAGATGAAATAACACCATTAGTTGATGTAATATCACCAGTAAATGAACCACTAAATGAGCCGGTATAGTCAAATGGCATATATTTCTCCGATAATTAAAATACTTTCCCTCACTTAATAAATAGTGAGAAAATTAACGGAACTACTTAATATGAATACAATAATCGTAACACCTCATCCAAAGACTCATGTCTGTGGTTATCTTTTAGGGTCGTTGTATATACATATTGAGAATCTTTTAACTTTGGCACATCGTGAACTGCTGAATCATTATTGAATTTTAAATCAATTTGTTGACCATCTCCACAAAGTATCATTCGAGAGTTTTTTCCCAATCTACCCAAGACCATTCCAAGTTGTTGTTTGGTCAAGTTTTGAAACTCATCTACTATAACTATACAATTATCAAAAGTTCTTCCTCTAAAGTGAGTTAAAGATACCAATTCAATATCTTCATTCTTTTCCATCTTTTCCAAAACTTCAGGTTTGTTGTAAACCTTTCTCATATTGGAACGAATTGGAACTAACCAGGGTTCCATTTTTTCTTCCAATGACCCCGGCAAGAATCCGTTATCTTCGTTTGAAACTGTTGGTCGTGTTATAACGATTTTATTTACTTCTCTTTTAAAGAACAAATCCAATGCAATTTGAACTGCCATTAAGGTCTTACCACTACCGGCCTTTCCTAATATAAAATTGAATGGATGATAAAGTATTTGTGATTTCGCTAACTTTTGTTCTTCTGATAATGAAAGTGTGAACCTAATGTCCCCCTTTGGTACTCTCTTCTCTACGTTTTCAGGCATATATCATTCCCTTTATGTTATGTAACGGACTTTGGTATAAATATGATATAAACCAATAAAAAAGGGGAGCCGAAGCCCCCCTTTAATAAAGATTATGTTAATCTCTCAATTAAGAGAAGATTTCCAAACCGTGAACGTATACTTTACCGTAGAACTCACCACGAACCATTTGCTTGGCGTAACGTGTCATTACACCTTTTCTTGGTTGGAAGTTTTTCGGGTCGTACACCAACGGAGTCATGATTAATGGAATGTATGGAGCGTAAACAGCACCACTTTCCAAGAATTGTGAACCTTTGAAGCCCATCAAGATAAGGTTTTCTTGCATATATGGGTTCTTGTAAACTTGGTAGCGATTAGCGAATGAACCTACTTGAGATACACCCATTGCGAATTGCATTTCGTTACCAGTACCTGAAGCAGCAAATCCTGGGATAGACTCAAGAACAGTAGCTACATCTGGAGAAACAACCATAAAGTTAGCGCCACCTCTCATTGTTTTGGTGTGAATTTGGTTAGAAACTCTTTGTAATTGAGTACCAAGAGTCTGGAACCATTGTTGTTGAGTGTATCTCTCAACAGCAGCATTCAAGCCAGAAGAAGTGAAACCACTACCATTCCAAGAGTAACCGATACGAGCTGACCAGTAACCAGTAGTCAATGCGTTTTCTACCAACATATCCAAGATTTCGAGGTCGATTTCTTGTGAGATGTATTCAGACAACATTGAAGTCAATTCAGCTTCAGCATCGATTGAGTGGTATGCGTTCAAATCTTGAGCAAATTCAGGAGTCCATTGTGCTTTCAACTTACGAGTCTTAGCAACGATTGGCACAGAGCGAAGCTCTACGTTCAATTCTGGAATACCCAAATCAGTTTCAGGGTTTTGACCGAAACCAGCAGTAGTTTGTTCGAAATCACCACGAGTGATGTCAGTTGGTTGCTTTTGGAACTTAACAGTAGCGTTACCGGCCAATGCTTCAGTAGAAGAACCTTTTACTACGAATACTACATTAGCACCTGACAATTTAGTGTATGCAGGGTAGTACTCGGTAATGGCAGATGCTTCGATAGCGAAAGCACGAACACCTTCAGAGTCGTAACCACTCAAATTAGCAACAGGAACAGCAACAGTGTAAAGGTCAGAAGACGCCCATACTGATGCAGAGAATGCTGAATCGTAGTTGATGTCACTCAAAGATGCCAACGATGCAGTTACACAAGATGCTTCAGCAACAACTGATGCAGTATCTTGGATAGTGTAACCGAAACGACCAGCACCATAAAGACCTTCAGAAGCCTCATTAGCAGTTTCGGTGATACCGAATACAGAGTCAGTTTGTGAGTCTTTACCAGCACCTGTTTCAAATCCTGGCTGAGCAGTACCATACTTGAAATCCAAGTAGAATACAAGACCAGAAGGAAGGTTCATAGGTTGTACTGAAACGAATTCTTTAGCAGCGATTTCGCTGAAAATTCTTCGTACCAATGGAAGAGCGACACCGGCCCACTCTTCAGAGTTTGCAGAAGTACCAGTAGCAGAAGCTTCAGATACTAATTGTTTTGCTTGGTTTTCCAACAATGTAGCGATTCCAGCTCTTTCGAAGTCGGTAGTGATACCTTCCAAAAGACCTGTTTTTTCCCACTTACCTACAAGGCCTTTGGCCTCTTCAGACATTTTCTTGTTGAAACCAGCAGATTCGTTTAATAATGAATTTGTGTTCATCTTATTAATCCTTTTCTTTAGGTTTAAAATTATTTAATCAAACCAGCAAGCTTCTTAAATCTATCAGCTACTACGTTACCTTCAGAAATGATTGATTTCTGCGGTGCGCTTGACTTCATAGGTTTAGATGCAAGTGATTCTTTAACAACTGTTTTAGGTTTTTTAGCAACATTTAAGTTCTCACCCAATGTAGCGAATACCAATTTTACTTCTCTTAAAGATGCGGCTCTATCGAAGTTCTCGATAACTTTCATCTTTTGGTTCTCGTTCAAATCAAAAGTTCTGAACAACTTGTTAGTGTAAAGAAGTTTAGCGTTCAAAAGATTTACTTCGTTGATAGTGTTCTTCAATGATGTAATAACATTGTAAGCTTCTTCCAACTCGGTTTCTTTTTCTTCGTTCCAACCTTCTTCAACAGTTTCCTCTTCTTCAGAAACTTCTTCTTCATCAGCCATTTCTTTCAATGTAGAGATGATTTCTTCCAAAGACAATTCTTCATCTTCTTCTTCAGTCAACTCATCATCATTTTCAATGTCAGATGAATCAAGTTCCTCTTCAAGGTCTTCTTCTTCAGATACTTCTTCAGCATCTTCTTCTTCAGATACTTCTTCATCGCCCAAAGCAGCTTCCAATTCAGCGATTACTGATTCCAAGTCCAACTCATCTTCCTCTTCGGTCATTTCATCTTCCTCTTCATCCATCATCTCTTCCATGTCGGCTTCTTCTTCTTCAGAACCCTCTTCTTCAGAATGCATTTCCTCTTCGTGAGACTCGATTTCATCAGAAGCGATATCAGATACCTCTTCTTCTTCATCAGAATCTAACTCTTCTTCAACCTCTTCTTCAGATGCCATGTCCAATTCTTCTTCGGTTTCCATCTCTGGTGCCATTGAATCTTCCATTTCATCTTCTACTTCTTCTTCATCTTCTAACTCTTCAGCGAGTTTGTGAGAAAGCATAGATTGAAGTTTTGGAGTAAATGCCTCTTCGAGAGCCATCTTAGCGTTTGCTAATGCAGTTTCCTTTACGGCCTTGGCATCAGCGATTGCTTCTTTTAACAAATCTGATTTCATTTGTTATCTCCTAAATTAAACTTTTGGATAATAAGATTATTGGGAATCTTAATAGAATATAAATTTCAATAATGATAATCACTCATTAGGGAGTGATATTTTTTCTAATAAATATGGGACTATTTTCCGAAACGATAGAGTGTTTACTATTAATAGTCTTCTCTTCTTCTTCGTACCCACTCAGCTCTGATGGCGTCATTCATCTTTTTTCTACGAGCCGTAGTTGGTTTTGTGTATTCACGATTGTGTTTAACGTAATCAATGATACCACTATCTTTCATCATACGTTTCCACTTACGAAGTGCGGCTTCAACATTACCATTGATAACTCTCACACCATTTGCGTGACCATAGAGGAATAACTCCTCTCTTTCTTTTCTAACTTTTTGTTCTGCCATTTATATAACTTTTTTACAAAATAAAACGGACATCACTCAAAGTAACATCCGTTTATAAATATAGAGTTAAATTTAATTAAGATATATGTAGTCATCATATTTATCAGAAACTAACTTTTGTCGTATTCGTTCAGGTGATAAATTAAAATATTGTGAAGCTTCTTTTATTGTTTTAAACTCAATACCTTCACATTTGATTGTATTTAATTCAAATCGGATTGCATTGTTCCAAGTTTGTTCCATTTCACTATAAGACACATTATACTCATCTGAAGATACTCGTTTCCAATGAATCCAATTTTTAGAGTTTGAATCCACCCACGTTCTAACATTATTTTCAGTTATATTACCAAGTAGTTTAGTTATTTGTGATGTTGATTGGAATAAGGCCCCATCTATATCAAATTGTATGTTAGGTTTTTTATCAATCCCAAGTATATTCCAATCCTTATATTTGTATTTAGTTGACATACACCTACGCTCTACTTCACTTGCTACAAGTTTGTTTGGTTCAATATCTATTGCAGCTTCTCTATATGACTTATACTTCTTACCATCTATCTCACAAACATATGTTCCATCCCATTCAATGTCTTCGGTTGCAAGGTCTGGGTTTCCTTTTACAAACATCAAAACATTCTGATGAGTTGATGCTACCTTTCTATTACGATTGAAGTATACGTTGGACATTCTGCCGGATTGTTGAGATGCGTTTATCAACACAACATCGTTATAGTAATGAAACCCACATTCTTCAGCAATCCTAATGGTAGATGGAACAAACCCCTTATATTTACCAATCTTATAATTGCCAGTAGTCAATCTATCTCGTATCTCACTCACAACAATAATAAAGAACCTATTGTCTTTTAGTTTATCATATGATTTTTGTATGATTGATTTGTATTTGATAAGAAACGTATCCCAATCCATATTGGATAAGTCATTTGGATTATCGGAATATATTTCCAAGTCGTGATATGGTGGGCAGGTAAATACCAAATCATATTGGTCTTGTAGTGTATCTAACACTTCTTCACTATCACCACAAATCCAAGTTGGTTTATTGGATTGTAATTTGTTTGCGTCTATTTGTTCTTTGGATAATTCTACGCCTGTATACCTAAACCCTAACTCTTCGGCTACAATACCCCTAACACTTCCACCTGCAAATGGGTCAAGGATTGAACCTGATGGTGGGATAAACGAAGTGTAGATGGTTTCACATAAGGTAGCATCAAATATAGATACAGTATTATCATCCCAAAACCTTGATTTAGATATAGTATCCTCTCTACCAAGTTCCGATTGAATATTGTATTTTTGTATCCACCATCTCTTTCGGGCTTGCCATTCTTTCTTTCGTGTATCTAATACTGATAAAAATCCATTCATAAGTTACAAATATACAAAAAAGGTTTGGGATTACCAAACCTTTCTTATAATTAATATGTAAAAATTTTACTCTCCTGGAAAATAATCCATATTGTCAATGTATTTTGATTCAATACTGGCTAAGTTTTTTCTATAACCCGTTAACTCTTTTTGATTTTGTTTCATCAGTTCTAATTGAGATTTAGCAGTTTTTATATCACCTTTAGACCTTGCATCAAAGTATGGTTGGGCCAATTCTTTCTGCTTTTCTTCGAGTTCTTTAATTTTCTTAATAACAGCCACATACTTAACATACATTTTTGGAACTCGACTTTCATTAACCGACTCATTAGTATCGGTAGATAAGTTATCTAAACCTTCTTTAAAATCTCCAATCAAATTTCCCAATTTTCTTTGAGTTTTTGGGTCAAGTTTTTTGATGTCTTTGATGTGTTGTTTGATTACCTTTGAAACATCAACTGAAAAGTTTTGTAAAATTTGCATCTTATCCATTACTTTACCTTACCCTTTTCAATATCTCTTTCTAATTCTTGACCAGCACCAAGTACATACATCATTGCAGTTTTGATATCAACATTCATATACTTCATAATCTTTTTAACTGCCATCAAAACAATTCTCTTTTCTTCAGTAGAGTAACCTTCCATAATAGAAGTCAATTTCATCGATTTGTTACCTTCTACTTCTTCAAAGTATAAATCAGACATAATGTCTTTTAGTTTTGGATTCTTAACATCAAAGTTAAATTTTTCCAAAGCTCTTCTTGCTTTCAAAGCGTTCTTAACTGGAATTACAAAGTATCCCATTTTTTCACCACCCATTTTCTTAGCAAGTTTTGCGGCCTGGTCTTTCATACCTTGACCCATTACATTACCATTCTTTGGGTTAACAACTGTATACTTTGATTCGTTTACTGATTCTTCGGTGAAGTCTTTTGCGTTTTCTTTATCTTCATCATCAACTGAAGTTACCTTGTATTTTTTACCATCAACTTCAAATTCACTATCACCAGCAGCGATTGCCTTTGCTCTTGCGGCACCAAACTCGTTACCCTCTTCCATATCAGCTTCTTTTTCTTCAGCTTCTTTGATTTCGTAGTATTTACCAAGAACTTCACCCATCTCATCGTAACAAGACTCAAGTCTTTGTTGTAGAACATTTACTTCTTTGATGGTATTTGAGAATACTTTGAATGACTCATTCATAGACTTCATATGTCTATTAACAGTCACCTTATCAAACCAATCGCCTGTTTCTTCAAGAGTTACCTTTTGTGCAGTTTCTACGATACCTTTAATTGATTCGTATACTTCAGCCAAGTTTCCTGTACGATAGATTGATTCACCAAATCTTTTGTATTGAGATACGGCTTCAAGGAATGCACGTTTTTCTTCGTTAGTCATTCCTTTTTCTTCCTCTTCACCAACATTCATTCTTTTATAATCTAAATGTTGAGATTCTTTAAGTAAGCTTTTCAATTTCATTATTTTACTCCGAAATCACATTCACAATAGCCACCAACTTCACAAATGATTTCTCTCATAAGGTTGTTAGCTTTCTTGTATTTATAAGTATTGTTTTTAATGGTAACCGACTCATTGATTACACCTTCGTTTTTTGGAGACATAAATGCACCATGAGTTGATGGATTAGATACAAAATCCCAACAAATCAAATCAAAGTCGTTTTCAACTGCAACAGTATCTTCACCGATTTGTTTTACTGAACCCATACCTCTTGATGAGATACCAACAGTACAACCTGCTTTAATGAGTTCTTTAAGAATGTTACCCGTAGGTGTGTTGAGAATTTCAACTGTACCTACTACATCATCACCCTTCCAATAAACATCACGAACGATGTGTGATGTGTTCTTTAATTCTACAACGGCAGATTCAGGATGGTCGAGTTCTCCGTAAGCACGATTCTCTTTAATTTCACGACCCTTGTACTTTTCAACTTCTCTTTCAAGAATATTTCTTGGGTATACTCTACCATTTTGGTTTTTAGCGTTTGCTCTTTGCAATACACCATTAACCAAGAAACGACCATGCTTTTCTTGAGCCTCTTGTAACATTGTAGGTGTTACATCAAATATCATTGTATCTACAAGAAGTTGTTTCATTAGTTCTCCCAAACCTTTTTCTTTCTATATAAATCAAAGAAGACCCGTGCTAATTCTCTACGAATCATCAAACGGATTTCCTCAAGGTCTTGAACCTCAAGTTCTTCATTCAATTTATTTTTATTACAACCACACGACATATTACGCACTCAATTCTTTTAGTTTATGAGCAACTTTTAACATTCTTTCAGAAATCTTTCCAAATCTCTTTTGTGTGGATTTCCAATACTGACCATTGTGTACGCCTGTTTCGTTTTTCAACTTTGTGTTCTGATTAACAATCTTCTCGACCTCATACATCAATCTATTGATTTCTTTAATTGAGTTGTTAACCTTTTGGTGTGATTTCATAGAGTCATCGTTTTTATAATCACGATAAGTTGCTTCAATTAGTTTTTCAAGTTTGTCTTCTAATTTCTTCATACTCTTTGACTCCGTATTCATTTTGGTCTTCTTGGCTTTTTTGTAACCTAAAACTTCAATATGTTCATCATCTAAATCTTCTTCACTTTTCGCAAAAGCGTGTGGAGTTTTAGGTGGGCCAGCACCCCCATCCATATTACCGGTTACATTGGCCTCTTCTAATTCTTCATCTTGAAGAGTGTCTTTGTCTTCCAACTCTTCAAACTTTGCTTCCAATTGTTCTAACAAAAATTTAGACATTTGAAACTCTCCTTAACTCTTGTAAAAGTTCATGATATCTCAAAAGTGAAAGAATTTGGTTTTCGTTGATAACTTTGGAATTAGTAATATTATCAATAAGGTTTACAGTTTCAGTTAATTTGATTTTAGCAACCTTATCTGAAATCTCCACTTTTGCAAATTCAGCTTTTAATCTTTTTACTTCAGCAACAACAAACCCTCTCAACTTACCTGAATTGTCAACATTGTTGATATAGGTACGGAGAACTTTCTTTTGTGTTTCTGAAAGGTTGGTGTATTTGGAATTAAATGAATCTACCAAGAATTTGTAAGCCAACATACGAACCTCTTTAGGTTGTGATGTGTATTCTTTGTCAGTAGACTCGGTAACGATTTCTACATCGTTTTTAGTAATAGTTTCAAGAATAGCATTTTTACAAGTTACATACTCTTTTGGAGAAGTTGATTGATTATATTCAAATAATTTAAATACAGATGCCATCTCACGGTAGTTATTTACACGATACTTAAAGAAGTCTTCCATCACAAAAGATTCTTTGATTGACTTAATCAAGTTATACTTTTGTCTACGAAGAATTGATTCGTTTAAGTTAGCTCTATCTTGTAGGATAATATTAACATACTCTTGGGCCTTGTATTGTGAATCAAAGTTCTCTTTAGTAAGAGCTTGATACAATTTCAATTCCTTGTTGAGTTCAGTTCCTCTTTTAAAATGCTTTTTAATAATTTCAAGGGCAAGAGAATCCTTGTTCGCTAATGTATCTGAAGCGATTTGTCTTACGAGTAATTCAAATAAAATACCCGTATTCTTGAATTTACTATGTTTAAGTTTACTCATCTTAAACCTTATCTATTACTATTCCAATTAATAAATATACAAAAACTCATCAAATCGTGTCTTGAAGAAGATTTGATTCATCTAAAAGACCACTTTCTTTCTTAACATCTTCACCTAAAGATTCTTGTAAAATTTGATGTGACTTTACTTTTACCTTTTTCAAAGATGTTCTCAATGCCTCTTTTTGTTCATATGCAAGAGGTGAGTTTTTGTATTTGTGGTATGTTGCCGCTGGTTTAATATCAGTTTGTTGACCTAGTGGGTCTCTACCAAATGTACTATCATCGGTTTTATAAGTTCCGGCAGTTTCTGGTCTACCAGCTCCTTCGAATCCACCTTGCGGTGAACCACCTTGATTTTCCTCACCCGCTTCTTCACCATCTTGTAGGTTTAATGCAGCAAGGTCGTGTGGTGTACCAAATGATTGGCCGGTCTTAACTGGGTCATTACCTTCATCTTCGATTTGAGCTTGTCTAAATCCAAGTTTAAGGTCGTTAATAACTTTAGCTTGTTCAGCCTTCCATTCATCATCGGACATATTCATAATGTTTTTATACATCCACTCTTGAGAAACCATTTTAAGCTCTTTCATATCTCTGACAAGATTTACTTTTTCAGACCATAAAGATGCCTTTTCTTGTTCGTAAATAATAGATGGGTTGGTTAATTCCAACTCAAAGTTTACAAGGTCTTCGTTTTCGTAACCTTGTGAGTATAAGTGAACAATTGCAATTTTAGTCAACTCGGAAAGAACAATTTTTTGAATTCTCTCAACCGAACGTGCGAATCTGATATCTTCTTGTGCTAATGTTGCTTTACCTTCAACGGCCTCATCATATCCAATAAATGCTTTTGGAACTTTGAGTGCTGCCATCATTCTATTTCTCAAGTATTCGATATCATCGATACCACCAAATTCCATTCCGCTTAATGACTCAATCTCCGTACCACTTTGACCGCCACGAACTGGAAGATAGTAATCATCCAACATATTCATCAAGTTAAACTTGAGGTTGTAGTCACCTGTGGTTTGGTCGAGATATGGAACTTTTTTCATTTGGTCGATAATACTTCTCATATGGTTATCAACCTCATTTGGAGGAATATTACCCACATCAATCTTAAAGATTCTTCTTTCTGGCGCTCTCATAATTCTATGAATCATCATTGCATCTTCCATAAGAGTCAATTGTTTCCAAGTCTTTCTTGCACCCTCTAAAAGAGAACGACCATAAGGTAGGAAGTTTGTATCTGCCATCAAACGGAAATGTGCAATTTGATAGAACTCAAAAACTTCTGCATTCTTGTTTACACTTGCTCCGTGAGCAGCACCCATAGAACCTAATTTGAATCTTACTTCATATGGGTTTTCAGGATTAAAACCCTCTTCACGTTCTACCTCATATGCTGACATTGGTGATACATTTACAATACCAACACCTTCTTCGATATCAAGGTGAAGGAAGTAATCACCATACTTGTTCATACCACGAATCCAAGCCCATAGATTGAACTCAATGTTTAGAACATCGTAAAATAAGTTGTGAAGGATTTTCTTTACATTTTCATCTTGAGTTTTGATACGAAGTACATCTCCCATATCATTCTTCAAGGTACATTCATCAGAGTAGATATCCAAAACTGAAGCAATAATGGAGTCCTTATCCATTGCTTCGTAATCAGTATATAATTCTAATTTGTTTGAATGATAATTAAATTGGTTGTTGTATGTTTCCCAATTTCTACGAGTAGTATGTAATCTACCAAATCTATCATAATATGATGAACCACGAAGGTTACCTTGGGATTGTAATCGTTGGGTGTCAACTGCTTGAGTACGACCCTTACCAATCCTACGAACAACAACCTGTGTGTTGAATAGTTTTCTTAATCTACCAAAAAGAGATTTATCTGCCATATTAGTGTCTCACTTAAAAGTGTGTAGTTCTACAAAGTATAAATATACAAAAAATAAACTTAACTACCAAATTTAAAGTAGCCAAGTTAAATCATTGTCATTTCCGTATGGGTCTTTTTGTTTCCAAGGGTCTTGACCTAATGTTCTACCCGAATACACACCCGTGTTGGATTTACCAATATGACCCAATGTGGTTCTCGTTAAATCCATACCTTGTTGTCTTAATCTCAATGCAGTATCACGAACCCACAAGCCCGTTGAGAATGACATCACCAAATCATCATTATAACCTCGCTGTGCTTCTGCTCTACTACCATTCCATATGAATACGAATAACTCATCAATTAATCGCTTAGAGTGAATGATTGGGGTTCGTTCTCTCATGTAAGTATCGAGTTTTGAAATCACCAAAGGTCGTGTTCTTGAGGACATTGTAAAACCAGGAACCATATCATCTTTTCGTTTTAAGTCCCAACCTTTACGAAGATGAATATCTTCATCAATGTAACCCAGCTCTCTATATGAATAATATAAATTTTGATATTGTCTATCAATAATTTCTTGAATTACAGCCCACCCAATGTTTGCGTTTTCAACAACCAACATTGCATTATTCCACTCACTTGCAACTGATGCTAAAAATGCACCATATTGTTTAGTTTCAATTTTACCTTTATATTCTGCAACTTGTTCTACGGTTTCTATGTCAAAAACATGGAATGCTGAATAGTCGGTTGAGTCACCACGAGCGACATCGGCAACCACTACATAGTCACGAGAATAGTTTGGATAATCCCATAACCAATAGTTACCATCAAATCCTCGTTTTTCAACAGGGTCTTTTACATAAGTCTCTTGATACCATTGTAGTGTAGAACCTTCTACTACTGTATAACCGGATGAAATAAAGTCACAATCACATTCTTGGGCTGCGCCCTTTTCACCAAGGAGTTTTGTTTGTTCATCTCTCCATCGTTGATTTCTATCAGGGTGTACAGTCCAATGGAGTTCGGTTGGGTGCCATTGTTCTCCAGCTTGACCTTGTAACCATACTTTGTGAAACCAGTTACCCACACCATTTGGTGTAGACAATACAATAGCACCACCACCTGTTGAAAGTGTTGATTGTGCGGATGTCCAAATTTCTTCTACATTATCAATAAATGCAGCCTCATCAATTACCAAAAGAGACAATGCTTCAGAACGACCAGCATCTCCAGCAGCAGATGTTGCTTTGATTTGCGAACCATTCTTTAATCGGAGTGATAGTTTGTTGTCCTCTTCGGTTTGACCTTTTAACCAAGTTGGTAAGTTAGAATGCATAAAACGAACCTTCGTTACAAGGTTCTTTGCAACCTCTTGTTTAGTTGCAATTACCAAAATGTTTTTGTCTTCGTGAAACAACATCAGCCAGAGTGAATATCCGGCTGAAAGTGTAGAGATACCTAATTGTCGTGATTTGAGGATTACATTAAAACGATGGTCATTGATATTATGCATCAGCCCCTCTTGAAACTCATACAAGTTAAAAAGGATTTTTCCTCGGTGGGGGTGCTGAATGTAACAATACTTTTTAAAAAAGTATACAGGGTCTTTAGCGCACTTGACCCACTCTTCTCGTATGAGTGTTCTTAAATCTGGCATACATTTTTATAATACGAATAATACAGCAATCAATGTAGCGCCACCGGCACCACCCAATAACAAACCATTCCAAAATTGCCCTCTTTTTTGTTTTTTGAGGGTTTTGATTTGATTGTCTTTTAATTCAATCAGATTATCTTTTTGTAGGATAATTTGTTCCTTACTTTGAAGTGCAACTGAAAAGTTTGCGAGTTGTTGAGATTGTAATTCAATCTTATCAACTTGTAGTGATACTAACTCTTGAGTGGTTTTTAACTCTTCTTTACATACATCGAATTGAGACTTAACGACTAACGCATTTTTAACTGCGGTTCTTGGAACTGCAATTACACTATCAGTTGAAAGCGTTTGCGAAAGCAGAGATGAGGTCATCATCAGACATATCATCAAACTTATCCATTTGCTCTTCATATCGTTTTCTCAAGTTTAAAAGTTGTGCGTTTTTAGAATCAATCTGATTGTCGATTTCAGCAATCTGATTACTCAATCCAAGATTTAATTGGATGAGTGAGTCTGCCTCACTCTCCAATCTTGAAATCTCACCTAAATACTCCATCTCTTTTTCTTTCAACATTCTTTCGTATTCTTTTTTGTAGGTATTACCCATAAAGAATTGCTGGTAGATAAGGACACCTGCCAAACAAAGAATTACAAGTTGAGATGGATTTAGTTTTTTCATTTATTTTTTTGCAGCTGGCTTTCTACGAGGCTTACGGTTCGTAGGTTTCTTTACAACTGGCTTGGTATCACCAGCGTTAGTTGCTGCTGGTTTTTTTGCCGCTGGTTTTCTGCGTGGTTTGCGTTTAGGTGTTGACTTTCCTTTAGCAGCATCAACAACATCTTTTGATTCCTTAACAACATTCTTTACAGCAGTACGAACTTCTTTTACTTCCTTAACCACGTTTCTAGCACGAGTCTTAACTTCAGCAACATCTTCTTTAACTTCTTTAATTACTTCAACTACTTTTTCATCAATAGTAGTTTTACCAAGTAACCAATTCCAAGTTTTCTTTAACCAATTTTTCATAATTTTCTCTTTTTGTTAAACTAATTGTTCCAATATAAATATGTAAGTTGGAATTAATTAATTACCATTTACGACAAGACCAATATCTTGCTTTCCATCTTGGACCTGGAGAATCACAATTCATCCTTGCTCTGAAAGATTTACGAGCACCTGGATTATCTTTTTTGATGGTCATACCCTTTTGTCCAAAGTTTACTTTTACAACATTACCTTTGTCGTTGTTTACATATACTTTGAACTTCTTAACATCACCTTGCATAATTTTACCAAGTTCTACTTTTCTACCTTGGTACTCTGCTTCGTTGATATTATTAACATCCTCTTTATGTAGATTTAACATTTGAGAGTATTCCTTCATAAAGTTGATGAAGTCTTTGGTTTCTTCAAGTGTCTCAACATCATATTCATCAACCTCACCATAATCTGATACTGTTGAAATGTAATCTTCTGCTTTTGTAATCAAAGACTGAACCCAAGGTTCTAAATCACCCTTACCTTGAAGTTTTGTAATGAGTGCTTGTGCTTTTCGGATTGAGGTTTCTAATTGGTCTACTGCCATATCAGAATCAGACTCACTACCTTCGTTAGCAAATGCGTTTACATAAGGATTAGATACAACCTTACCCAACTCTGGAGTAAAACCATACTTCTCTTCCATAAAGTTTTTTACATTATGGTATTCTTCTCTGATTAGTTCTTTGAGTTGTTTTTCAGTCATCTTATTTAAACTTTTTAATTAGTTTTGATTGAACTGCATTTCCTGGCTTACCTGCAATTGCTGATACCAATGCCATTCTTTCTGGAAGTTTACCATTCTTAACATACTGATATACTTTTTCAATATCCAATTTGTTATCATCAACAAACTTTTGGATTGCGTCTTTGTTCATACCAGTTAGACCACCAATTTCCATTGCGGTTCTTGATGCGGCTTCATTTACCGATTCCTCAACATATCCTTTACTCAAAAGTGATTTTCTGAAAGTTTCTAAATCCTTTTTGTTTTTGAAGATTTGGATTCCAAAGAAATCACTACCATCTTTGTGTTTTTCTTTTCCATCGTGGTAAGAGATTGTGTATTTAGCTTTACCAATACCATCTTGCTGTCTGAATCTTTTCTTACCTTCGTTTACTGATTCAGTCATTAAAGAATCTACATCAGCATGAATATCTTTATAGTTAGTAAATTTCTTATTACGAATTGAACTATAAAGAGCTATTGTATATTTTTGAGAATTGTTGTGAACTCTACTTTTAATAAAATCAGCCGAAGCATATTCTTCGTTTCCATTTGGTCTATATAGAATGTTCTCAACTGCTTTTTTGAATTTTTTGTAATCTTCAAATGCTTGTTGTTTCTTTTGGTCTGAAATTACTTGGATGATATACTCTTTTGATTTCTCCATATCACCTTTGAACTTGTCCAAAATTTGTTGTGCACCTTTATCGTTTCTTTGTAATGCTCTTTCGAAGTTTCCGATTTGTGTTTTTGCTAAACCTTTAGCATTAAAGTAATCTTTCTTATCGAAGATAGCATATACCTTTTCGAAATCTCTATCTTTTGATTGGAACTCTTCGTTTACTGATTCGTTCATATATTTCTTCCAATCTTTGTGTTCAGGTGCGAGTGCAGTACGACCCATATTTTTTCTCAAATCTTTGTTCTGCTCTCTATTATCTGGATGTGCAATTCTTG
>Ga0102963_1000295_pt1 | contig 21284 bp, 16 predicted proteins | sample SalPon2_C_H2O_MG_2_FD_84522 | JGI IMG/M metagenome (GOLD analysis project Ga0102963, IMG submission 84522) | Salt pond water microbial communities from South San Francisco under conditions of wetland restoration - Salt Pond MetaG SF2_C_H2O_MG | ecosystem: Environmental > Aquatic > Non-marine... | reverse complement strand
TCTAATGCAACAACTTTTAAATAATAAGTTGTGAAATCATCTAGGGTTAAATCAGTAAGTTGTAGATTGGTCAAGCCAACATTTTTATATGCAACAATATCTGCAGAGTTGTCATCACCACTAGATCCAATTCCCATAAAGTATGCTGATATACCTGTATTATCAGACCATCCATCTACTGTTATAGACACTTCTGACGTACTTCGAAGATACGACGAATCGTATATATCGTTTAATGTAACTGTACCAGCTGTTGGTCCAGAAGAGTCAAGAAGGAAGCTCACTTCAGACCCAACAGTTTCATTGCCATCATTATCGACTGCTCCTACTTTATAATACCATGTATCTCCTTGACTTAATCCTTCATGGATGTAGGAATCAACACCAAATGTTTGTCTGAAAACAAATGTAGTATCTGCCCATGGAGAAGATGAAGGAGAGGGTTCAAGATGTTCAGAATCAATATTTCCTAATGTCCCTTGACCAAGTAACGTGCTACCATCTGCTGTAAAACTTTCTGTTTGGCTTCCATATACATTATAAGAAGCAAAATCATCTTCTAGATTTCTATTCCAATATAAACCAATCTTATCTAATGATGGAGTCCATACCGAATTCGTTGAATCATATTCCAGTTCTGCTCCAACAGTAACTCCTTGAGGAGCTAAAGGGGATCCAGCAGAATCAAGTTGTCCTGCAGTTAAAGTAAAATTATCAAAAAATGCATAGCCTTGTCCTGCTGTATAAACATGAATCGCCACTCTAACTTTTGTTCCTGCGTATTGAGTTAAGTCATAAGATCTTTCAGTCCACGCTCCTACAGCTTCTGTAACTGTATCTAATGTTACTGTGAAATTCTCTGGAAGAGCAGAACCAGTAGGGGAAAGCATTACTGAATAGTTTTCTTCTGCACCATTCATATTAGTATAAAATTTAATTAAATTATCTGTACCAGGTCTAAGCCACAGTTCAGGACTTACTAACCAATCATCTGCAGTGGCACTACTATTCATTCCAAGTCCTGCCATCCAGTGACTACCGTCTGCAGCACCAAATCCAGCTGTATAATACCACCAACTCCATGAGTCTGAATCATTATTTTCATCAAAGTATGAAAAGGCATGAACATCTCTTCTATTATCTGCCCATCCATAAGGATTTGTTTCAAATCCTTCTTCCCATAAGGTATCTTGCTGAGCAGTTACCCATATTAGATTTGATTTTGCAACATTATCAGTACTTGAACCATCTGAAACTTGTAGTGAGACTGAATAACGTCCTGAGCTTTGGAAGGTATGAGATGGAGACTGCTCTGTACTAGTATTACCATCACCAAAATCCCACAACCAACTACTAACATTACCAGTAGATCTATCGCTAAAATTAACAGTTAGTGGAAAAACTCCAGAAAGTTTGTCAGGAGTAAATGCAGCATTTAGTGGTGCTGTGGATGTAAATCCAGTAGAATAAAATATCCCTCTTCCATGTGTTCCCGCAGCCAATGCATTATCTGAAGATCTTCTAACGAGCATATCAGTTCTTACGTTTGCTAATCCATCATTTGATGGATACCAAGTAGGAGATGCAGCTGTGACATCGTCCGATACCCATGTACCTAATTCGGTAGCTAGTATAACTTGGTTATAATTTTCAGGATTGTATAATCCCCATCTTACTGGCATATCTGAAAGATCACCTTCAATATCTGTCCAGCCGTTAGAACCGCCTCCACCGACTGTTTCCCAAACAGAAACTGCCCCATAGTTTGATATAGTTGCTAAAATTTGATTATCAGAAGCTCCTATATCAATAGATGAAATATATCCCTGCATGCTTGATCCACCTATTTCTTCAACAGTATATGATGAAGTGCTTGCATTAGAAATTTTAAAAATTCTACCAGCTGACGTTCCAACAAACAGTACATCACTACTATGAGGAGAGATTTTAAAAGCTGAAGCTGTTGAACCTAGGGAAACTTGCATAACTGATTTGTCAGCAAGCGTTGCATAGTTTCTTAATTTTAAAATTGAAGTAGCATCTAATGCAGAGTAAAAAGTTTGAGTATTACCATCTATTGTAGAAGGGTTAATGAAGAAGCCTGTATCTCCACCGTCACTTGTTTCATGATTAGCATAATAACTCCAAGTCGATCCACCGTTGGTGCTTCTATAAATATTGTTATATGTTGTTGCTGTAAACTGATAATTTGGGTCAACTTGATCAATATGGGTATATGCTCCATCACCTCCAACTACAGCATTACCATCTCCAATGCCGGTTCCACCAATTGTCCATGTACCGTTATCTTGCGTACCTCCTATAACATATTCACTGCCAGCATCAGGATGAAGTGCTACTGAATAGAATTGACTTACATTGTAACCAGTATTTCTATCTGCTAGTGTTGCACCAGCATCGTTTGTATAATAAACACCTCCATCATTTGAAAAGATAATTTCATTACTTGTTACAGTTTTAAGATTCTGTTGATCAACATGCATATAAGGATATGTTGAACCTCCGGAATTAGAAACTTGAATCCAAGAATCACCTCCATCAGTTGATTTAAAAACATCTAACTCTCCTGCATATAAAATGTTTGGATCATTTGGATCTACGCCAAGACTTAAATCATAGCCGGCTTGTCCGTTAGCGTCTCCTAGAACATTTCCATTGTCATCAACTGGAAATGGATCAGATGTCCCTGCTGTGTATGTCGTCCAGTTTGCACCGCCATCAACAGTCTTAACAATCCATTGAATTTTTCTAGTATCAGAACTAGCTATCATTGCATAAACATAGTTTGGGTCAGATGGAGCTACTGCGATTATAGTTCTATTCGGGCTCCCTAAAAATGAGATAGATGCTTTTGTCCAATTTAAGCCATCGTCTGAGCTGAATATATCACCGCCGCCATTACCATAAACATTTGTTCGAGATGCAGCCCAAATTTTGTTGTCGCTTCCCATATCTAAGTCCATTATTTCATATGCATCACCATCTGTAGAAGCTGTATCCATTACTTGCGACCAAGTTGCGCCACCATCTGTTGATCTCCAAAGTCCAGTATATTCTGATCCATGCCATTTACCTTCATAGCGATGACCGCCTACACCAATATATACAACACTTGATCCACCTTCATTTCTTACAAGTATATCAGTAACGTAATTAAAATTTTCAGTTGAAGATAAATGTGACCAAGTTGCACCACCGTCAGTTGTTTTCCATAGCCCTAATCCGCGACTCGCAGTTGAAAAAATACCCATTCTTTCACCAGTACCAACATACATTGTATTGGTGTCATTTGGATCATAGTTAATACTACAAACAGCTAAATTACCCCATGTTCCATCTACGCTATTCCAATCTGGATTTGAGCTCGTAATATCATTGGTATACCATAGTCCGCCAGATACTCCAGCAGCCCATAGCTTTTTATTTGAAGAATCATTTGGATCTAATAATAATGCCCTAGTTCGACCGCCTATAGTATTGGGACCTCTTTCAATCCAATTAACTTCCGTCATTTTTTTAGAATACATTGAGCTAGTTCTTTTTTCTTCAGCTTCATCAATAGCATTTAGAATTCTTTCAGTTGGGATAGTCCCGGTATTCAAGTCATACATCATTAAATAATCATGAGCACCTTTAAGATCTGGTCTCAAAGCTTTAGGTAGTTTTTTACTATCCTTATAAGACAATATTTGTTTACTAGCTAAGAACTCATCAATGAACGCTTCACGTTCAATTCTTTGATTTTCAAGATAAAAATTTTGTACTGGTTGAAATAGTGCAAATATTGCAATAATAAGTCCAATTGATATGTATGTAATTTTTTTCATTTTTTACTCTACTATAATATATCCATTTACTGATTGATTTAAAGTTATATCGCTTCCATCTACATCTAATATTTGTTGAGAAGATGTATTTGAATCAAAATTAATTGAAATACTTTCTCCACTAGCTCCATTGACAGTAAAGTTAATAGTAGCTAAAGTGCCATCTCCATCTGCGCTAGGTTTATCTGATGAAAGAGATGATGTATAAATTGATAACTGTGTTGTAGAACCATCTGTTGAAGTTTCAGTAACAAGCAAAGGATCAGTATTACCTTGTAAAAAGTCTCCATCATCAATATTGCCTAAAGTAAGTTTTGTATTATCCCAAATTAAAATTGCTTGAGCTGCCGCAACGCCAGTCGCGCCTAAAATATTCCAATTAATAGTTACTGAACTTCCAGATGTTGCAGAAGTATATTTACTATCAATAACAAATGCAGGAGTTTGAACATCGCTAACATTGATATAGCTTGAAAGAACATTAGTATCTGTTCCACCGTCACCAACAACTGAAAGTGTTACATCATAAGCTCCAGCAGTGGTGTAAGTATGCACAGGATTTTCATCAGTGCTTGTATTGCCATCACCAAAGTCCCAAAGAGAAGTATTGTACCTCACTGAAGAATTAGAAAATTCAACTCTCAAATCTTTTGTTCCAGAGGTAGGCTCACCAGTAAATAGGGCAGCTGGAGGAGTTGCAGTTACAGTTACATAATTACTTTTTGTTTCAACATCTACACCATTCGGCCCCGTTGCAGTGAGCGATACAGTATAAGTACCAGCTTCATTATAAGTGTATTGTGCTAATATTCCTGAAGCATCTAAAGTACCATCTCCATTAAAATCCCAATCATGTGAAGTAGTATTAGTAGAAGTAGATGTAAAATTAACTATTAAAGGGGTACTGCCACTTAATGGTGTTGCAGAAAAATTAGCTACCGGAGGATCGTTGTTTGGCCCTGGACCTGTATCATCTCCACCTCCACCTCCACCGCCACCGCAGTTAATTAGGATGAGTGCAATAAAGATTGGAAGTAATTTTCTGAACATTAGCTAATGTACAATAAATAATTGTTTGGTTTCAATAATTAAAGAAGGATTTAAAAAAAAATTATAAAAGAGTTAAAGAGATGTTCCTATCCATTAAATATTGTAATAGAAAATCAAAACATTTTTTATTTGAGCCAACAATTTCTGGAGGATGAACTCCTTTTTTACCCCATAAATTATTAGCTAGCATGTTTACAGTTGCTGTAGCAGTATAACCGGTTGTTCGAGCCATGGAAGAAGATGTAGTATCCTCATCAAATTCATCATAAAGATGATATTTAATATTTTTTGCACTACTATATATATTAATATCTAAAACAGTAAATTCTTTTTCGTTCTTGCCTAATTCCCAATCTTTAAAAAGATTAGTTGCTGTTTGCTTGATATTTTCTTCATTAAACAGCCCTTTGTCATATAGTGATTGCATCAATTCAGCATGTCCTGGATAACGTAAGGTTTTTTCCTTCATATTAGGGATATGAGTCATTGTGGTTAGCAATGATCTTAGTCCATCCGTATTAAATGCTTCAAGTTTTCCAACATCTAAAATATCAAGAATTTCAATTTCAGACAAAGCAGGTTTAATAACTATTTTTGAATCTATCATCATTCTAGCTGGTCTAGTATATTCTTCAATAACATCTATTGGAGAAAAAGGAGCTTTATAATAATAAGGGGGAATGGGATTCTTAGGAAGTCCGCCTACAACATATTCAAAAGCTTCTACTTCCAGCTGAGAATTCCAATACCCTAAAACAAAGTTAGGTATTCCAGGTGCAACACCTGCATCAACTACAGCACAGACATCATTTTTTACAGCGAGATCATGGAGCATTAAAACATTTTCAGGAGAAAAAGCGATATCAACAACATCTTTTCCACTTTCAATTATTGTCTTAAGTGCATCAAAACCTAAAAATCCTGGAACAGCAAGTAGAACAATATCAGCATCTTTAATCCATTTACTTAAACTTTCTTTATTTGTTACATCTAACTGATGAGTATGAATGTGGTTTAGTTCAGATTTAATTTTCTGTAGTAAGTTTATATTGGAGTCTGCTAAGTGAAGGTCAAAATTTCTAGATAAATCATGTGCCATTGTTTTTCCAACAAGACCGGCACCAATTTGAAAGATTTTTTTCATTGAAAATTTGCGGGATAGACGGGACTCGAACCCGCGACCTCCGGCTTGACAGGCCGGCGTTCTAACCAACTGAACTACTACCCCAAATTATTTTTTATAAAGCAAAGCTAGTGGAATAATTACTGTATAACCAGCTAGCAATAGTAGAGGAGAGATTACAAGACTTTGAAAGCTATTAACTTCTCCTAAATACATTATCAAATAACCCACAATTATAACGAAAACTCCAACACCAAACAAAAGATAATTTTTTCTTTTATAAGGCCATAAAAATTTCACTGACTGTTTATTTTTTGCTTTCATAATCGTTAAGTTAGTTTTGATAATTTATCTTTGCAAAAATAATATTCCATTCATTGATTAGAGAAAATAAATAAGTTAATTTCTTCCTTTCAGATGAAAGAAATAAATACTATAACCTCCATTACAATATCGTTTCTAATTATTTTAAGTACTGCATTTTTATCAATAAATAATAGAGAAATAACGCCTAAGACAATTACTATAAATAAAGGAATGTCTTTAAATACTGTTATAAATCTTTTACAAGAAAATAATATTATTATTAATAAGAATGTTTTAAAAGCTAAAATAATGATACAAGGACTATCTTCAAAAGTGCCGACTGGAACTTTTTTAATAGAAGGAAAAGTATCAGATTCAAAGTTAATAGATATTATTTTTAATAAAGGTCCAATAAAGCTTAAGCTGACAATTCCAGAGGGAACATCTTCCAAAAAGATTTTTGAAAGTATCAACTTATTACTTAATACAAACTATCAATTTGAAGATTTATTGACTGAAAAAAATATATTGAGTAAGTATGATATTGACGGAAGCTCTTTTGAAGGATATTTATACCCTAATACGTACTATTTTTACTATGATACTTCACCTGAAGATATTATAGATACACTCGTATCACAGTTTTGGAAAGAATTCGATGAAAACTTAATAAGTAGAACAAATGAATTAGGATTATCGGTACATGAGGTTGTAACTTTGGCGTCTATCATTGAAGGTGAAGCGATGCTTGATAATGAACGTTCAACTATCTCTTCAGTTTATCACAATAGACTAAAAATAAATATGAAATTACAAGCAGATCCAACAATACAGTATATTATAAAAGGTCCACCTAAGACATTATCAACAAGAGATCTAAGGATTAAATCTCCTTATAATACTTATCAAAATTATGGATTACCTCCTGGACCAATTAATAATCCAGGTATTCAATCCATCAAAGCAGCACTTTACCCATTAGAAACAAATTATTTATTTTTTGTTGCTCAAGGAGATGGATCTCATGCTTTTACAACCAATGAAAAAGATCATGAAACTGCCAAAAGGATATATAAAATTAATAAGAGAAATAAAAAATGAACTTACAAGACTTAAACACTCAACAATTAAAAGCTGTTCAAACCGTATCAAAGCCTGTATTAGTTTTTGCTGGCGCAGGAAGTGGTAAAACCAGAGTTTTAACATATAAGATTTGGCATCTTATTAAAGAAAATCTTTTTAAGCCAAATGAAATTTTAGCCCTCACTTTTACAAATAAAGCTGCTGCTGAAATGAAAGTTAGAATACAGGAAAGTATATCATGTGATGGAGTGAATGTTGGAACGTTCCACTCAATCGGTGCTCGAATGCTTAGAATGCATATCACATCTTTGGATGATAATTATAATTCTAGTTTTACTATTTATGATACTGCAGATCAAAAATCAGTTATTAAACAAGTAATTGACAATTTAAATCTTTCTGAATTTAAAGAACTAAATGTAGGTTTTTTGAAAATGCAGATTGATAAATTTAAAAATGCAAATCTTTCAATTAAAGATATTGAATCAAAATCTCAAACATTTGAAGATGAAAAAATTGTAGAAGTTTATAAAGCTTATTGCGACACATTAAGGTCAAACAATGCTCTAGATTTCAATGATTTACTTTTGCTACCAATTCGTTTATTAAAAGAAAACAAAAAAATATTAGATTACTATCAAAAGTTATGGAAGTATGTTCTAGTTGACGAGTTTCAAGATACAAATTCTCCACAATTTGAAATAGTTTCACTACTAGCAGGGAAACATCAAAACATTACTGTTGTGGGAGATGATGATCAGTCTATTTATGGATGGAGAGGTGCCAACATAGATAATATTTTAACTAATTTTCAGGACACATTTGCAAAAAATATTGTGATTAAGCTTGAAAAAAATTACCGATCAACTCAAAGAATTCTTGATGGCGCATGGTCTGTTGTTTCTAATAATAGTAATAGAGCAGAAAAAAAGTTAGTAGCTACCAGGGGGAAGGGCGAAAAAATTTCTTTGATATCTACTGGAAGCGATGAAGAAGAATCAAATGCTATTTGCGATTCAATAAAATCTGAAATAAAGCTTAATAAGAATACATTTAAAGATTTTGCAGTTCTTTATCGTACCAATGCCCAATCAAGATCGATTGAACAAGCAATGGTGAAAGAAGGTTTGCCTTACAATATTGTTGGTGGAACAAAATTTTATGATCGCAAAGAAATAAAAGATGTATTAGCCTATTTAACATTAGTTACTAATAATAGCGACGATGTAGCACTTAATAGAATTATAAATTTCCCTGTCAGAGGAATTGGAGAAAAATCCATTAAAATGTTTATTGATATAGCTGCCAAAAATAAAAGTTCGCTGTTTGATAGTTTAGAAATGTGTAGAGAATTAAAATTAAGAGGAAAGCAGCAAGATTCTATTAAAAGTTTTCATGCTTCAATAACCAAGTTTAGCAATCTATTAGAAACGCTTGACCCAAAAGAATTGCTTAGAACTTTATTAGAAGAATTTAATATTGAAAATTATTATAAAAATAATCCTGCAGAACAAGATCGATATGATAATATTCAAGAATTAAAAGCTTCGGTTGACAAATTTTCAGATCAAACAGGCGGAAATCTAAAAGATTTTCTTCAAGAAATTTCATTATTTACTGATATCGATGAATGGGATGACAAAGAAAATTCAATAACATTGATGACTGTTCATGCAGCAAAAGGACTAGAATTTTCCACAGTCTTTGTTGCAGGATTAGAGCAAGGATTATTTCCACTTGTAAGAATTGATGATGGTCCTGATCAAATGGAAGAAGAAAGAAGATTATTTTATGTTGCTGTTACAAGAGCAATGAATCAAGTATACCTTCTGAATGCTAAATATAGAAGAAGGTTTGGAGCAATGAATACAACATCTTTTGTACAATCTGATTTTTTAGATGAGATTGATAAAGCTGTTATTAAAATAAAGTCTTATAAATCTGTATATACAAGAAGAGTAGTAGGAACTGGCAGCAAGAAAAAAATCCAAATTTCAAGAACTGTCACAGAGTTTGACGATTTCAAGATTGGTGATCAAGTTCAGCATAATCTTTTTGGTGTTGGAACAATTTTAGTATTAAGTGGAACAGGTGAAAATCAAAAGGTTGGAGTTGAATTCGACGGCGGTCTCAGAAAAAAATTAATTGTAAAGTATGCTCGCTTAAAAAAAATAGATTAAGCTTATAAATTAATGTAATTTGAATTATGGAAAATTTAATACCATGTAGGTTTCATGTTGAAGTGGAAGAAGTTCTTAAAAGTGAAGGTCTTAGAGCAACAAAACAGCGACTTGAAATTTGGGATGAACTTTCTTCCTCTGATAAGCATCGAGATATTGAAACTATTTTACTAGATTTACAGAATAAAAAAATTAATGTTTCCAGAGCAACATTGTATAGAACAATAGATGTATTTGTTAAGCATAGTTTATTAAAAAAAATTACTCTTGATTCTGGAAAATTTCTCTATGAACATAATAAGAAAACTATTACCCCAAAACATGATCATATTGTTTGCGAAGATTGTGGTGAAATATTTGAATTTTATGACAATAGTATTTCCAATATTGAGAAGAAAATTGCAGACGATTTAAATCTTAAGGTTACAAAAAGAGTTCATCAGCTTTCTGGATCTTGCAAAGATGATAAATGTTCACACGCTAAAAATTAGCTAAATGAAATCTATCTTAATTACCAATCTAGTTGCAGATATGAAGCTTCAAGGATTTTATTTATGCATTGAAAAGAAAGTTCAAAAAAAAAGAGATGGTTCGCCTTACTTAAACTTGCTACTTCAAGATAAGTCAGGATTAATTAGAGCTAGAATTTGGGACAAAGTTCAAACATTTTCAAAAAAGTTTGAAAGTGGCGATCCAGTAGCGGTGAAAGGATCTACCTACCAGTTTGGTGAAAGTTTGATGATTAGAGTTGAGAATATTTCAAAAGCGAATGAAGAAAAATATAAAAAATTTGGATTTAAATCTTCGGACTTAATTCCTGTTTCCAAAAAGAATCCTAATGAACTATGGAAAATATTAGCAAAAGAGGTTAATGGGATATCTAAAAGTCATTTTAAAAAATTAACAAAAAATATTTTATCAGAACATAAAGATAAGTTCAAAATATATCCTGCAAGCATATCTTATCATTACAATTATCAGAGTGGATTAATTGAACAAACTGTATCATTACTAAAAATTGCTAAACAAATTGGTGTACATTATGATATTGATATTGACTTGCTTACTACCGGTGCTTGTTTACATCAAATTGGAAAACTATATTCGATAAATCTAGGATCGTCTTTTGCAAAGTCAAATCATAAGGCGCTTGTTGGAAACGCTATTCTTTCAAGGGATATAGTAAACAAATATATTTCTGAAATTAAAAATTTTCCGGAAGATGATAAGCTGAAACTAGAACATTTAATTTTATCATATCAAGGTAGGAAAGAATGGCAAAGTCCTGTTGAGCCTCAAATTATTGAAGCGGTTTTATTGCATTCAATAAATTTAATGGATTCAAGAGTTAATTTTATGAAGCAGGATGAATTTTAAATCTAAGCTTCTTTTTCTAATTTGTTCATTAAGCGTATCAAATGGACAAGAGGTTGTTCCGTTTGATATTTCAAGTCAATTTGCAGTGCCAATAAGTAACAACCAATTAATTTGGAATACTGATCGGTCCTTTAAAAAACTTTTGATTGATAGATCAACCAAAAATTTCAGACAAAAATTTACAAATTTAACTTTTGAAGAATTGCCCAACGATTCAACTTACGTGAAAAGTAAATTTATATACGAGTTTGGCGATTATGGCTTTGATAAGCTTAGTGTTGGATTGAAAAAGCATTCAAAAAATAATAATTTTGAATTTACTGGCATGAAAAAAAGTTTTTTTGGTCAATACTCTGAATTTGCTAATTCAGAAACACCGCCATTGAGCTTGTTCTATCAGTTTGACTACTCTAAGAGCTTTGAAAGAAGTAAAATTTATTCTTCATTAGGGTATTTCAGAGAAAATTCAAATTTCCTTTTTGATTCATCGTTAGATAGCAATTACTCTGAACCAAGTAATGAATTTTCTGATTTTATTTCTTTAACCTTGGGAAATATTTTTAGTAAAAATAATTTTAATTTTGATTTACAGTTAAATCATATAAGTAAATACAAATCGTCACTAATAAATGAGTATAATATTAATAGTAAATATGATTTAGATAGAAATAGGTTTGTAGCTGAAATACACAAAGATAATTTTTTATTTTTAAATATTATTCTTAATAATAGTTTTTATAATGATAAAAAATCATTCAAAAGATTTGCATTAAATTCTTTAACTATAACTCGTCAAAACTATAATTTTTCTGTTCCAACAGGAAAAAATTACCCCGCAGGAGAATTGATATATGGTGTTGATTTATTTGAAGATCATATCAAGCCTAATATTTATTATAAAAATATTTTTGGAAATCTCGATGTAGTATTTAAGACTAGAAATCAACATTCAATAGTCCTCATGAACACTTTGGATTATATTGAATCAGAAGAAGTTTTAATTGCCAATGATCAATTTAGTGGTAATGAAGTTGAGGAGTGGAAAAATTTAACGCTCACTTATTACTTTAATACCAAAACAGATTTTTCAGCTTCTTTGAAATATGTAAAAGCTAATAATTTTATTATACCGGAGGCAGATAGATATAAATTTATAAACGATGACATGTTATCACTTCAGACGAAGATTGAAATTCCATTCAAATATGGTATAATAAATTTTAATCATTCTTATAATTTTGATGATAGTTTAATTAGTTCAAATAGAGCTCACATTCTTAATTTAGATTATCTTTACAGCTTATCTTTGATTGAAAATAATCTGGGAATTGATGGAAAACTTAGTTTTCAGTATATGTCAAAAAATAATTCAGACTATAGTTTTAATTATTTTAAGAATATGCCTGAAAGGAATAACAATATTAACAGTGATGAATATATTAATATTGCTCTGAATACAGAGATTGCAATATCCGATGTACTACTAACTATCCGACTCCAAAATGCTTTAGGAAAATTTTACTCAAATGAAGACTACTCATTAGAAAATCATGAATTTTTTAATCCAATGAGCAGTCTATTAACATTTGGAATCATCTGGGAATTTGATGACTAAAGTTGATATTCAACTGTAAGATTCATGCTTCTTCCAGGCTCTGGATATCCTATAGTTGAAATATATTCTTCATCAAGAAGATTATCTACAGTCAAATTAGCTCTAATCATATTTTGACTACTTCCTAACGTTATGTTTTTTGAAAATGCTAAACTAACTAATCCAAAAGATGCATCGTTTACTGGCTCAGCCCAATCAGATCCATATTGTAAAATTCTATCTCCTGTTAGTTTATATACTAAAGAATAGTTTGTAGAGCTATTTTGTTTGAAAGTAAATAATAAGCTAGCAGAACTATCAGGAACATACAGTAATTTTTCGTCCATGTCTTTATCTAAAGAGTCATAAAGATTGTATGTTAATTGCATTTGAACTCTATCAAACTCTTTCAAGTATTGCAAATTGTATGATGTTCTTTCAGCGGAAGATACATTAATTGGAACATATTTAAAGGATTCATTAGGCTGCCATAATATTAAATTTTTATAATCTTTGAATGAGGCAGTTAATTTTATTTTTCCTAATAAAGATTGATTGGAAACAGAAAGAGCCATATACTCACTTTCTTCTGGTTTTAATTCTGGATTTCCTCCGCTATATAATCCATCTGGCCAAAATAAATCGTTCATTGTTGGAAATTGAAATGAGGATCCAATATCTAAATTAAAATCAAAAGAACTAGTTGTCTTGTTAAATTGATTCAGCGCTTCAAACTCTAGATTAAACGTTGATTTCTCATTTTCTTCTCTAGAATCAAATCGTAATGATGGTGATATCTTGTAATCATTTTCAAGATTGACATAATTACCAGTTAATGATAATGAAGTTGTTTTAAGCTCGCGTTTTTCTAAATCACTGCTATCCACTCTTTCGGTTTTTTGATTAAACAAAACTTCATAGTTAAGTGATTCAGTTATGATTTGTTTACCTGTTAATCCAAAAGAAGTGTAATCTAAATCATGTTCACTAAAAACAGGAAAAGATGCATTAGAGTCATCATAAACCTGATCATTGCTTGAACGATTCATTTTTATTTTTAAAAAACCTTTATCAAAGAACTTATTGAAAGATAGTGCAAATAATTCAAAATCATCAGTTCTGGTTGCATTAGGGGATGGAAAGCTAGTGCTTCCTGATGCTCCTCGTATATTTTCTGTTTTTAAAGTGAATATATTAACGACAAAATCATCGCTAATAACAAATTGTCTATCCATTGCCATAAAAAATTGGTCTAAATAATTATTAACTCTTTTAACTTGTTTGCCGGTTGCATCTTCGTATTTAAAATCTCCATCGTAAGATGTTTTTCCAAAAACTATATTTCTTTTTGATGTTTTTCTATCAATAGAATAATTGGCCCCAAATTGTGAAAATCCATAATCTCCAGTCCCATAGAAAACGTTATTATTTTCTATGCTATTATTAATATTAAGCGATCCATCAATTGATCCTGATCCATACTTAGTTCCTGAATTAAGTCTGTAGTTTATAGATTTTAGAGCAAATGATGGCAAAGTAGAAAGATCTGCTTGTCCATTCATAGCATCTGTTAAGTCTACTCCATTGTAAAGTACTTTAGTATGCCTAGCAAAGCCTCCATCAAATGAAGCTGATGTCACACCGGCATAACCTCCGTATGTTCTCATTTCTAACGAAGGGATTTGGTTTAAAGATCCTCCTCTAGAATAAGTTCCTAAATTATTATAAGAAGTTTTATTTCGTAAATATTCATTTTTATTTCTTCCATAAACATCCACTGTTTCAAGTGAAATATTATCAAAAAACATTGTAACATATTTAGTTAATCTTTCATTCGGTTTGATAATTAGGTTTTCGAATCCAATTCTCTTAAATAGTACATCAGATTCATTGTTAACGTTAATTATAAATCCACCATTCTCATCAGACATAGTCCAATTTGTATTTTCTAAATTTGCATTGATTTCTTCAATTATTACATGAGAGATTGGTTCTCCTGAAATATCTTTTATTACACCAGAAAAAGATTGTCCAAGAAGATTGGTGAGAAGTATAGCAAACAGTATATATGATTTTTGTATCATACTTTCCTCCGAAGTTATTGTTTATTTTTTAACAAATAAGGTCTCCTGGCTTATACCTAAAACAGTTTAATTCCTTCTCCTACATTGTAGAATGGATTTTATTAAACCTCAGTAATTACAGTAGCGGGGACTGCTAAAGATTTGAACTTTATTCCCTACAATTGTTAAGAAACTTTAAAGTTTATTTTATCAAATGTAAACGATTATTTATTTAAATTAATATATGTCAAAATATCAATCTAATCGTTTAAACAGCTTAACATTAATTTTAAATGCTAGTTATTTACCACTAGGTGTATGTAGTTCAAAAAGAGCTATTTGCCTATATTTTCTTGATAAGGTTGATATTTTAATGAATTATGATGAACGTATTCATTCACCTTCTTTACAAATGAAGATTCCAAGTGTAATAAAGCTCAAAAAATATGTATCCTTTAATAGCTTAGATATAGTTTTAAATAGAAAAAATTTACTAATGAGAGATAATTCATGTTGCCAATATTGCGGTTCAAAATCAAGCTTAACCATTGATCACATTGTCCCTAAGCAAAAAGGTGGGCAAGATACATGGGAAAATTTAATTATTGCATGTTCGCCATGTAATTCAAAAAAAGGGAATAGAACTCCATATGAAGCTGAAATGAAATTGATGAAAATCCCAAAAAAACCAAATAGATTTATGTATTATAATCAATATATTAGTCAAAGAAATGAAGGATGGAAAGACTACCTCTTTCAAAATAAAAATTAAAATATGAATAAAAGAATCTTAAGTGGTGTTCAGCCATCAGGGCAATTACATATCGGAAATTATTTTGGTATGATCGATAGAATGATATCCCTTCAATCTAATTCAGATTTATTTTGCTTTGTTGCTAATTATCATTCTTTAACATCTATTAATAATAAAGATGAGCTTGAAAAAAATACTTCTGAAGCATTTATTGACTTATTGGCACTTGGAATCAATCCAGAAAAATCAACTTTTTGGATTCAATCACATGTGCCAGAAGTAACAGAGCTTGCTTGGATTTTATCTAACTTTTCATCAGTTGGATTAATGCAAAGATCTACTTCATATAAGGATAAAATCGCAAATGGGCTTAAACCAAATATGGGGCTTTTCTCTTATCCAATCTTAATGGCATCAGATATCCTACTTTTCAACGCAGATGTTGTTCCAGTTGGTAAAGATCAAAAACAGCATTTAGAAATGACTCGTGATATTGCAATAAAATTCAATAATTTTTTTGGAGATATTTTTACAATACCTGAAATTGAAATAGATAATACTAATGATATAATTATTGGAGTAGACAATCAAAAAATGAGTAAATCTTATAACAATACTATACCAATTTTCGGGGACCATGATACAATTAACAACCAAGTCATGAATATTGTAACTGATTCAGCAGGTTTAAATGAACCAAAGGACACAAATACTCCTCTTTTCAAAATTTATTCTCTTTTTTTAGATATTGAATCAAAAAAAGAATTGCATGATAGATATAATACTCCTGGTTTAAAGTATATGGAAGTCAAAAAAGAACTGGTTGATATCATTATAAATTATTTTGCTGATCAAAGATCTAGAAAAAATGAATTACTTTCCAACAAAGATGAAGTAAATGAGCTAATGAATTTAGGAAAACTAAAAGCTCAAAACATTGCTCGTGAAACATTATCCCATGTAAAACGCGCAACCGGTTTATTATAAATGTTTAATATTAGACTAGAAAATTTTGAAGGCCCATTAGATTTACTACTCTATTTTATTAAAAGAGATAAAATTGATATTTATGATATTCCAATTACAGATATCACAAATGAATACATTCAGGTTATAGATGAAGCAAAAAAATTAGACGTATCTATAGCAGGAGAATTTTTATTTATGGCTTCTATGTTACTTAGAATTAAAACTCAAATGCTTTTACCAAGAAAAATTGATGAAGAAGGATTAGATATCGATGATCCAAGAATTGATTTAGTTGCTCAATTGATTGAATACAAGAAATATAGAAATATTGCACATCAGCTTAAAAACCTTCATGAAGATAATAAAGATTCATTTTTTAGGTCATCTGCTAAGGTTGTTTACGATCAATCACCTGAAGTATCTGATTTTTTAAAAGAAGTTAGTCTATTTGATATTTCTAAGATTTTTAAGGATGCTATCGACAATGCTCCTGCCCAAGATTCTTTTAAAATTTATAAAGAAATAGTTTCGCTCAAAGAACAAAAAAATTTTATTATTGAAAGTTTTAAGGGAAATAAAGTTGTATCGCTAAAAAAAATAGTTAAAAAACTTGAAACAAAAATAGAAATAATTGTTACATTTCTTGCGCTATTAGAAATGATAAAACAATCAGAAATTTTATGTACTCAAAAGAAAATATTTCAAGATATCGAAATCAAATTAAATATTGCTGAAGCATGACAAAAAATCAACAGATTATTGAATCACTTTTCTTTGTTTCAACTACGCCATTAGAGCAAAAAGATATTAACAAAGTGTTTGGAAAAGACAATCCTCCAAATCTCGATGATGAAGTAAAGCATCTTAATAATTTGTATGAAAAAAGTTCATTTTATATTAAAGCTATAGGAAGTGGATTTATGATGGTTAGTAAAAAAGAGTTTGAACCTTTTATTTCTAATTTAATACCTTCAAAAAAACTTATGCTATCAAATGCAGCATTAGAAGTATTAGCGATCATTGTATATAAGCAACCAATTTCAAGAATTGATATTGAATCTATTAGAGGCGTAGATTGCAAGGGCGTTATCAAAAATCTTTTGTCTAAAAATCTTATCAAAATTCAAGGTAGAGAAGATACTATCGGTAAGGCATTATTGTATAAAACAACTGACGATTATTTAAAACATTTTGGTTTAAGTAACTTAAAAGATATGCCAACACCAGACGAAGTTTCTGAATTAGTCGAATCTGATACCTTATCATAATATGAAACTATTTAAAGCGATATCGTCTTCAGGCGTATTGTCCAGAAGAAAATCAATGGATGCTGTTAAAGAAGCTATGGTAACTGTGAATGGGAAACTTATCCTCGATCCTTCTTTTGAAATTAAAACTAATGATGATGTGAGATTAGATAATCAAAAAATTAAACTTAATTCAGAATTAACAACTATTTTACTTAACAAGCCAACTGGATACCTATCTACAAAATCTGATGAAAAGAATAGAAAAACAATTTTTGATTTAATTCCGAAAAAGCCTCCACTTAATCATATAGGTAGACTAGATATGGATACTACTGGTGCAATACTATTAACCAATGATGGTAATTTGGCACAATTTTTAATGCACCCAAAAAATAAGATTGAGAAAGAGTATATTGCAATTTCAGATCAATTTATTGATGATAAGACTATAAATAAGGTACGAAAAGGAATTTTTATCGGTTCAGGTCAAAAAGGAAAAGCAAAAATAACTTCTCAAGAAAAAAATAAAGGAAAAGTAGAAATACGACTGATTTTAAAACAGGGTAAAAAAAATGAAATTAGAAGAATTTTTAAATTTCTAGATTTGAATCTATTTTCTTTAAAAAGGCTAAGAATCGGAGAAATTAAGTTAGGTAATTTACCTATTGGTAGCTGGAGATTACTTTCAAAAAAAGAGCTTAGATATTTATCAACTTTGCAGTCAAAATAGTATAATCTTAAACATCTTGGTATTTGTCTAAAGAAAAACTAACTTTCTGAGCATTTTTATGGTTATTACTATTGATGGAGCCGCAGGCGTTGGTAAGACAACAACTGCTAAAGAGTTAGCTAAAGAGCTAGGGTATCAATATTTTGATACTGGTGCAATGTATAGAGCAGTAACGTTCTATTTTTTAGCTGAAGGGGTAGATTTGCAAAAATCTAGCAACATAAGTGAATCACTTAAAGCCATGAATCTGCGAATTGATTTTTTATCTGGAAATGAAATGATTTTATTCCTTGATGAAAAAGATATTAGCTTGAAAATTCGTAATCAAAAAGTTACTAGCTATGTTAGTGAAGTAAGCGCTTTGAAAGAAGTTAGAGAAATGATGGTTTCTATTCAAAGGACTACCACTGAAAAAGGTAATTTTATAGTTGAAGGAAGAGATATAGGTTCTGTAGTATTTCCTGATGCAAAATATAAATTTTATCTAACCGCAGATTATGATATTAGAGCAAAAAGAAGGTTGGCTGATTTTGAAAAAATAAATGAAGCCAAAAATATTAACAAAATAAAAGAGGATTTGATTGTAAGAGATAAGTACGATAGTAATCGTAAACTATCTCCATTAAAAAAACCTGATGGTGCTATAATAATTGATACCTCAGAATGTTCAATTAAAGAGCAAGTAAACCAAATTCTTAAACATATAGAGAGATAAAATGAACGATAAATTAGAAACCAAAGAAGTAGAAAATATTCAAGAAACTGTAGCAGATGAGAGTGTTGAAGTAGAAACAGCGACAGAAGAAAAATCTGTTGAAATTGCACCTGAAGTAGATACAAAAGAGGTCAAAGAAATAACCTCAATTAAAAAAATTAAAGATTATTTAAGTAAGGACTTATTTGCTGATATCAAAAGAATATCATTTACCGATGATGCTAATTCTTCAGATGATTCTAAAGATTTATTGTCCGAAGAATATCAAGGAACATTCAATGATATTTCTGAAAATCAGATTATATCAGCAAAAGTTATTGGAATTAGTGACAGCGATGTAATGGTGGATATTGGATTTAAATCAGAAGGATTAATTAATCGTTCAGAATTTGACAATAAAGATCTTCCAGAAATTGGTTCTAACATTGATATATTTTTAGAAAAGTTTGAAGATACTGATGGTAATATTACTCTTTCAAAATATAAAGCAGATTTTATCAAACGTTGGGATGAATTGAAACATTTTTGCGATAATGCTGAGCCAGTTAAAGGTAAAGTTATTAAAAGAGTTAAGGGTGGTCTTGTTGTTGATCTTGGAGTTATACAAGCCTTCCTACCAGGTTCTCAGGCTGATGTCCAACCAATTAAAAACTTTGACGATTTAATTAATCAAGAATTTGATTTTCAAATCGTTAAAGTTGACGAAATGAGAAAAAATTTAGTGGTTTCTAGAAAAGCTATACTTGAAGAATCTCTGAATGAAAAAAGACAGGAATTAATGACAACAATTGAGGTGGGAGCTTCATTGCAAGGTGTCGTTAAAAATATTACTGATTTCGGTGCTTTTGTTGATCTTGGAGGAGTTGATGGCTTAATTCATATAACAGATTTTTCATGGGGAAGAATCAATCATCCATCAGAAATAGTATCTATTGGTGACGAAATTACTGTACAAGTTATTGATTTTAACAAAGAGACATCTAGAATTTCTCTTGGGTTAAAACAGCTTGTAGATAATCCATGGGAAACAATTCCTGATAAATATAAAGTTGGGGATGTTGTAAAAGGCAATATCGTAAGTATTATGAATTATGGAATTTTCATTGAAATTGAAAAAGGAATTGAAGGCTTAATTCATATATCTGAAATTTCTTGGACAAAAAATGTTCAAAATTTGCAAGATACTTACAAAGTTGGTGACTCTATTGAATCAAAAGTTTTATTTGTTGATGCAAAAGAACAAAAAATTAGCTTAGGTATCAAGCAGCTTTCTGATGATCCATGGAAAACAATTACCGACCATGTTAAGATTGGAGACAAGAAATCTGGTACTGTTAATAAGGTTACTAAATTTGGAGCTTTTGTTTCATTAACAGATGAATTAGAAGGGTTTGTAAGAACCACAGATTTTCATTGGACAAAAAATCCATCTCATCCGAAAGAATTTGTAAATGAAGGTGAAACTCTTGAATATACAGTATTAGATATTCTTGAAAAAGAAAGGAAAGTTCTATTAAGTGTTAAAGACTTAGTTGAAAATCCATGGTCTGATATTGAATCAAAATTTAATTCAGGTGATAAATTATCAAGTTCATTTGAAAGGATGAATGATTCAGGAGTTATTGTTAAGTTACAAGATGATATTGAAGGTTTTATCCCTATGAGCAAAATATCTAAGGAACAGAAAAAAGATGTTATCGGTTCACTTAATGAGGGTGATAGCTTAGATGTGCTTGTAGTTGAGGTGAAAGCTGATGATAAAAATATTACCTTGATGCTTGATGATACAAATGTTGACGATTAATACCAGAAAATTTAAAAGAGTTTCATACTCTTTTTTAATAGCTTTTGTTTTTTGGTTTTTCATTAAAAGTGAAGACACATATTCTGTGAATACTAATATTCCCTTGGTTGCTAGAAATCTTCAAGAGCAAAAAACATATAAAGAAGAAGTCCCTGAGAGAATATTTGTTACTTTGAAAGGCACTGGAAGATCTTTTATCTGGTTAAGACTTTTTAATAGTTTTTACGAAGAAGACTTTAAAGCTGTAATTGATTTAAGTAGTATTACTGACGAATATGATTTTGAATTGGATTCATATTACAAAGAAAATCCAGAAAAAATTGTACTTCCTGAAGCTTTAGATCTTCAATTTGTTGAAGTTTTATCTCCAAGAAATGTTCAAATTAAGCTTCAAAGATATCTAGTTAAAAAAGTACCTATTAAATCACAAATACTTAG
>Ga0102963_1000293_pt1 | contig 21356 bp, 15 predicted proteins | sample SalPon2_C_H2O_MG_2_FD_84522 | JGI IMG/M metagenome (GOLD analysis project Ga0102963, IMG submission 84522) | Salt pond water microbial communities from South San Francisco under conditions of wetland restoration - Salt Pond MetaG SF2_C_H2O_MG | ecosystem: Environmental > Aquatic > Non-marine... | reverse complement strand
GTAGCCACCGTATGGCGCGCCCTTTCCACCAGGGTGCCTTCTGTTCCGAGGTTGATGCAAATGCAAAAGGGCCAACATTCGCATTAACCGTAGTCGCCAACCCAGTAAGTGCACTCGCCTTTATAAATTGTCGTCTGTACATCCAAGTGCCTCATTTTACTCAACCTCGACCTCACGACAAAACGCTTAATTTAAGCTGAACTCAGATGCTTCAGTGAGACCGAAAGGGACAATGCAAGTGCATTCACATCATTGTTGCCCTCTACTCCATCTGACGGCGAAAACTACTGTCAATAGGATTTTGGCAAGCCCAGCACCTTCTCAGCAATAAAGTTCAATATCATGTGCGGGCTTACGGGCGCGGTACGCGGTATGAGCACTTCGCGCAGGTAACGCTCAACGTGGTACTCCTGCGCATACCCCATTCCACCGAGAGTGAGCATGGCCGTATGACACGCTTCAAAGGCCGTTTCGGCCGCTAAATATTTGGCTGCGTTCGCTTCAACACCGCAATCATGTCCCGCATCAAAAAGCGAGGCTGCTTTCATGACCATCAGGTTCGCAGCTTCAAGCTGCGCCCAACACTTCGCAAGTGGGTGGGCTATGCCTTGATTCATACCGATGGGTCGGTCAAATACCACCCTCTCTTGCGCGTAACGACTCGCCTTGGTGATCGCAGCACGGCCCAGACCAATCGCCTCACCTGCGATCAAAATGCGCTCTGGGTTAAGTCCCTGCAGAATCATTTTAAACCCCTGACCCTCTTCGCCAATACGATCCGTTTCGGGAATGAACAAGTCAGAAATAAACAGCATGTTCGAATCAACGGCGTGGCGCCCCATCTTTTTGATTTCACGAACTTCGATTTTTGCTCGATCGAGATCCGTGTAGAAAAGAGACAAACCTTCAGTCTTTTTTTTCACTTGCTCTAATGGCGTTGTCCTGGCGAGCAACAACATTTTGTTGGCAACTTGGGCCGTCGATATCCAGATCTTTTCGCCATTAACTCGATAGCCACCCGACACCTTTTCTGCTCGCGTTTTAAGCTTGGTCGTATCCAATCCCGTGTTGGGTTCTGTTACCGCGAAGCACACTTTATCTTGCCCGGAAATAACCGGAGGCAACATGCGCTGCCGCTGCTCTTCAGTACCGAAAATCGATACGGGTTTGAGCCCAAAAACGGGCATATGAACACTCGAGGCCCCCGTCATACCCGCTCCCGACTCTGAGATCGCTGTCATCATCAGCGTTGCCTCAGTAATCCCCAATCCGGCGCCGCCGACGTCTTCTGGCATGGCGATCCCGAGCCAGCCCCCCTCTGCAATACTACGATGAAACTCATGGGGAAACGTTTTCTCGTGATCCAAATCAAGCCAGTAGTCATCACTAAACTGTGAACACTGTTTCAGTACTGCATCCCGAACATTTTGCTGATCGGGGGTCAAAAAAAAGTCCAAAGCGGATCTCCTTTGATTATCATTTACTTATGAAACGGTTTTTTTACTCGCAAGGCATGGTTTTTCCCAGTATTGAGACTGGGACCGAAGAGCATTCGCGACGCTGCAGGTCACGCGCCCATCGCTCTCTTACCCCTGCTCGCACTACAGCAACGTTATCAACAACCCATTCAATTGCCTTGGCTCGAAACACTCAAACGAGCGCCTCTTCACCCTCAAGCTTGGTTCGATGCATCATTCGGCCCGAATCAATTGGGTATGGCATGGCTCGATGCAGCGTACCCGTGTTGTCCCACATTACCGCATCACCAACTGTCCATTCGTGGCTGTAGTGAAACGCTTCTTGGGTCGCCCAATCTCTAAGCCAATGCGCCAGTTCCAGACCGTCCATGGGATCCATATCCAAAATATTGGCGATACTGCATCCAATCACCAACGATTTACGACCCGACTGATGCTCCCACACCAGCGGAAGCGTTCGCCTTCCTACCCGCTTCCATGTTTGAAACTGATCCGCTGTGGGCTGAGGCTCAACATAAAGCTGAGTCGCGGCTAATGAGTGCACCGCCCTCAACCCTTCTATTTGCCGCTTCCGCTCTTCAGGCAAAGCATCGTAGGCGGCATACGTATTGGCGAACTCGGTATTGCCACCCGTGGGGGACTTCGCTTTGCACGACAGCAGAGACGCGCGAATGGGGACATCATTCACATAACCGTCGAAATGCCAGTAGAAAGCCGCTTTCAGATAATCCGCAGAGGCGGTCTGAGACTTGTCGAGAGTGACCTTGTAAACACCCCCTTCGCTGGATCGCTCAGGTGCAAACGTGCCCAAAGTTTGGGTAAATACGATTTGTTCTGCATCGTCAAAACACACTTCTGGGAAAACCAGCACGCCACGATATTCTAATAGCTCGCGAATAGCTTGTGCATGCGCGCCACTCAGCAGTTCTTGTTTGCTGCACAATATTTTCGCACCAATATTCGGCTTGAGCTCCTCGTAACGCAACCCCTCGAGTACTTTAATTTCGCTCATCACATCCACCCCTAATAAAACTGAACAGTAACTTAGCATTATGAGGTAAAATATGTCAATCACTCCTGATTTCGAGTCAAAGCCTTCCACACGCGCAGTGGTGGCTTTAGACTACGTGGCGATAGAGCTTTCGACCCACAGGACCACCGCCATGACCACCAACCGACGATTGGGCAATAAAACCTCAAAGAATCGCTCCGCGCTCATCGAAGCGGCCGAGACGGTAATGTGCCGGGATGGCTATGCATCCGTGACAGCTCGCAAAGTCGCATCGGAGGCGGGCCTGAAGGTACAGCTGGTGTACTACTACTTTGAAAGCATGGATGCTCTGGTGATCGAACTGATAGAAAAAAACAGCGCCGCTCGAATGAAGCACTTTGTCAAAGCACTCACCTCGACCCATCCACTGCGAGCACTGTGGGAGCTCAATCGAAACAAAAGTAGCGCCTTGTTCACTACCGAAATCTTAGCAATGGCAAATCATAAAGAGAGCATCCGTCAGGCGCTTGCATCCATTGGCGATGAATTCAGACAGCTTCAATCACAAGCGGTCGACGAAATACTGCGCGCCAAAGGCGTCGATACGGATCGATACCCCGCTACCGCCATCGTCGCAACTGTCGCAGCACTATCTCGAGCCATGGCGCAAGACAGCGCACTGGGCGCCAACACGGGCTACACTGAAGCAGAAACCATTATTGAAAACCTTATTACCGAACTCACGAAGGAATCGAACGACTACCGCTCGCACTCGAATCTACCCCCAATTATTGACTTATGCTAAGACATAGTTCAGCATTTGCGCCTAAAGCGGTTAGATGCAACATACCCCTTGCTAAGGCACTCTGAAAGACGGCTTTTGTGGGAGCGGCGTCGAGGAGTAAGCATTCAACCAACGTTGTATTCAAACAAAATTGAAACTCTGTGGTCTTTAGTTGGGCTGCAGCCGGCAAATCCTTTGGGAGCACCCTATGTCATCTACTGATATTCTTTTTAGCCCTTTTTACTCCGATAAGCTGGATTTGCCGAACCGTATCGTCATGGCTCCGATGACGCGCAGCGCATCGCCAGGCAACATTCCGAATGAACGGGTAGTCGAGTATTACCGGCGACGTGCGGCAGGCGGTACCGGATTCATCATCACCGAAGGCACCTGTGTGGACCACATTGGTGCACACGGGTTTGAGCATGTACCTAACTTTTATGGCGAAGAGGCTCTAGCAGGCTGGAAGAAAGTTGTGGATGCCGTGCACCAAGAGGGTGCCAAAATCGCGCCCCAGCTGTGGCACGTGGGTGCGGTTCGCGAAGCGGGCGTTAACCCAGGTGGCGACGCCCCGGGCTACGGCCCCTCAGGTATCTCTATGCCGGGCGTCGTATCGGGCAGAACCATGACGCAAGACGATATTGACGCGGTTATTCAGGCATTTGCAGAGGCTGCGGCAAACGCCAAGGCGATCGGCATGGATGCCGTTGAAATACACGGCGCACACGGGTACCTGATCGATCAATTTTTTTGGGAGAAATCCAACATTCGCGACGACGTTTATGGCGGTGACCTGCAGCAGCGATCCCGCTTCGGAATCGATTTAATCCGCGCGGTCAGAGAAGCCGTAGGCGAGGAATATCCCATTATTCTGCGTTACTCTCAATTCAAACAGCAGGAGTATGAGGCGCGGCTCGCAGACAGCCCGGAAGAACTAGCGAGCTTTCTGTTACCGCTTGTTGAAGCCGGCGTCGATATTTTTCATTGCTCCGTTAGACGCTTTTGGGAAGCTGAATTCAAAGGGAGCGATCTCGGCCTCGCCGGATGGACGCAGAAGCTCACAGGAAAGCCGGCAATCGCGGTAGGAAGTGTGGGCTTAGACGCGGACTTTCTCGTAGAGGGCGATGGATTCAAAACCGCCGAAGTCGATACCAGCCTCGATAAACTCACCGATCGAATGGATGCCGGCGAGTTTGATCTCATCGCGGTAGGTCGGGCGCTGATCGCAAACGCCGACTGGGCGAATATCATTCGCGACGGGGATTACTCCAAACTCGTGACCTTTGAGAAGAGCATGTTAGCTTCACTTGAAGGCGGAGCGGCCTACTCACCTAAATAAGGGGCATTAATCACTGAGCTAGATCCGTTTGAACTGGGGGCAGAGCGCAAAGATAATCGTGAGCCTGACACGACTTGCGCGCTCAGTAACCGCTCAGTAACCGCTCAGTGTGAGCTGCCGCGCTCTTCTGACGAAGCGACCACGATCACTCGCGGCCGCCGCCAAACCTCGTAATACGGCTTAATCAACGGGCTCTAGCACGATGAGCTGAAGGGCATTGGGTGAGAGCCGTGCTCCGACACTATCGTGCCGATCTAAAGTTACCACGCTTTCTGAGATCATCTGTAAATTTGCCGTCTCCGGATTCGCCCAATAGTTGCTGATCTGATCGTCAATACGATATGTTTTTTGCACTACCTCGCGCCCACGCAATGACTTCGGCAAATTCTTCAGCTGAATGGTCGTGTCAAAGGTGTTCTGATCGATGTGCTGGTAGTTCCAAATCATGATGGCTACGCCATACTCATCTTTCGTCGCAATCGAGTAGACGCCCTTGCCATTTATAAGCGCAGACGACTCCGACTTTACCCGCTCAGTTTTGAGCAGACTCTGCATTTTCATCGCATTACCGTAGGGCGTAAAAATATTTATGGGTAAGCCTTCGACCCCGTCGCCACCTTTAACTGCAATGTGCTTGCCTCCCATTGAGCGGGTTACCAATTGGTCTTTTCGCTCCTCTGTGCGATGCCGAACCACCCAGTGAAACGGATACACATTCTCTTGCTCCATGTACCAATAGTGCAAAGCATGCACTCCCGCCGCACCGGTCAAATAGTCTTGGGTAGGATCATCCTTAGTATCAAATGAAGGGCCAGGATAAATTCCTGTCTCGGTAATAAACACCGGTACATCGGTGGATAATTTGCGATCGCGTAGCGCTCGATCAAGACGCTCTCGTTGATTCGCCACCTCACTCGGGTCACCTTTGTAAAAATGGTAGGCTCGCGGGCCGTTTTTATCGCCTGTTCCGGGCGGAAACTCGCCATACGCATGCCACGACAAAAAATCCAATCGCTTGTCCGCTGATTGATCGGCCACATAGCGGTCGAGGAAGGCATCCATCCAAATGGGATTGTACTGCATGTAACCGGGGCCGCCGATCTCAAGCGGCACATCGGGCTGTAACTCTCTATTAATTTCATTCACCGCTTGGTAATAGACGATGTAGTAGTCGTAGAGTTCCGACGGCGTAATGTTTTTCGCTAAATTGTGATCAGGTTCGTTAAAAGCCTCAACGTATCGAATTTGCGGAAAACGTTTCTTCAGATCGGTCATGATTTGCTTGATGATTGGCTTAATATCCGAAGGAGATCGCCCCATATCTCGAACCGACACGCGGGTATCCATAACCATCAACAGCTCGTCCGAGACTAAACTTGCATCGGCTAGATAGTCATCCAGACCGTCATAGCTATACGTGTCGGTCTCAGGGTCATGTATGCGCTCCGCATCAACCCAAACTTTGTAGATCTTGCCGTGTAAGCCCTGCTCGTTTAAAAACCGAATGTCCTCATCTCGTTGCCCTGTCCAACTGGTCCAGCGCGAAAAGTTGTTGTACCTCTGAGGCTGTATGAAAGGCCCTCTACTTTTATTGAAATTAACGGTGACCGTCGCGCTTTGAGCAGCATCACTTGAGTGTGATGATGGCGAAAACATAAGACAGGCTGCTACCGCAGATGCGGCAAGCATTATCCAACTACGTGACATATCTTCTCCTTTTTATTGAGTGCAGTAAGGGCGCACTATCAGAACGCCGAGCAATGGTGCAGGTGCATCTAACACGCGGTTATGCACAAACAAGCACGCCTTATTAAACGTGAGAAAACTGAAAACAACCTGACTGTGGTGATTCAGAAGGGAATGAGGCACGCACAGTAAACGCGGCCGACGTAAGCATGAAAGCCGGACTCAGGAATAAGCCCTAGGACACGCGGGTTTCGGGCTCTGGCCTTAGCATCAAAATCAAGGCCGTAGCCACAAGCACCATCACAATAAAACCGGCGAAAGCAGGAACATAACTGCCAAACTCATCGTGCACAGACCCAATAACCCGATAAGCAACCATCGCAAGGGGGTTAGTAATGATCATCATAACGCCCATCACAGTACCGAAACTTCTCGCACCAAACAGCCACGAAATGAGCGTTGTCCAGACAGGGAATACCCCGCCTACCGCGATCCCCAAAAGAGCTACTGTCACCAGCAGCACCTCGAATGTGGGCTGGCTCATGTAAACTAACAAAATAGTAATATTCGAGGCCGCCACGCCCACAAAGAGCCAGCGCAAATCGACTTTGTCGGCCAAATAACCCACAATGACCTTGCCACCGATAGCGGAAAATGTCTTAACCGAGGCCAGTAGCGCCGCGGTCTGCATGGTGAATCCCAAATCAATAAAATGCGGAACCTGTGAGGCGAGCAGCGCCTGATCGCTTGCCTGCATCAAACCGATGCCTATGGACAACAGCCAGAAGTTGCGATTCCTGAACAGCTCTTTGTAGGTCCACAGTCTGCCACTTTCCGCGACAATCGGCTCCTTCGTATCAAACTCGCTCTCATAGCCCGCCTCAAGCCCAGTGGGGCGATTTCGAATAATAAAGATTGCGGTAGTCAGGTTAAGCACCGTGGCAAACAAACCGATCTGAAACAGTGCGGTACGCCACCCGTACGATTCGATTAAAAGCGCCACGATTGGCTGTGACACCATGCCACCCACCGAGGTACTGAGCGCCAGGATCCCCAATGCTCTGCCCCTGCGCTTACTAAACCAGCGAACGGTGACCGTGTTAGCGCCCAGAACCCCACAAGAAGCGTAACCGAAGGTCAGCGGCACCGTAAGATAGAAAAGCATGAGTATCGGCGATTCAGTTTGCGATGCGAGCATAAGTGCGCCACCAAACAAAACACCCCCTAACATCATGACGTGCCTTGCCGAAAATCGATCCATCAATCGCCCGACCAGCGGCGCCATAAACATGGACCCCAACTGAAGTCCAATCAAGCCATTGCTCGCATTGGCGCGTGAAAGACCAAAGGTTTCGCTCACAGGCACCACGAAAATCCCAAATACATATACCGTAAAGCCAAGCGCCATTGCAGCGCCAGCGAACGCGCCGGCCATAACGCGCCAGCCTTGGTAGAGCGAAAACCTACCGTCTAAACCCATCATTTAAATATCCTTTTTAGCTCAAACGCCACAATGATGCAGAGCAGATTAATCCGCCACAAGCGACACTTTGTTATCGTCGTGTAACGCTAACCCAGTGCGATCGTCGCTTCATTATTCATTTTTCACACGACATCTTAATGTCTGAGTCGCATATTCTGAAGTTATTCGATCCGCGCACGCTTCGCCACCTCGATATCTTTCACCACATCAGGACGCAGGTGCGACCAATGGAAATACCCATCCGGATTCAGACTCTTACTGCTTCCAATCGTGTGCGTCAAACGCATATCTCGATAAAGCGGCCTGGTGACCTCAATCAAATCATCCCAATGCGCCAAGGCCTTTTCGAGGTGGGTGACAGCACTTAGCTTGTGGCTTTCTGGAGCACCCTGACGATACAGCTCAAGATCCACACCACCCCGAATTTTCTCAGCTAAATGTAGACCCAAATGGGCCCAAGCGCGCACGTCAGCAATTTCGTAAGTCAGTGCGAGATCTCCATCTGGATCGATTTCTGAAACTAGACCCAAGGCCTCTTTGCAATCTGACTCCAGGGTCTCTGCCAGCTGATGGGGTGTAACGCCTTGCTCGGGTAGGCTTGTATTATTTCGCTCCGCATTCACGTAGTCCGCAATCGAAACAAGGTCGGGATCCAGAGTGGGTCGCGAGATCAATCGGTCAACCGAGATGTAATCGAGGGTCTTGTCACCCAGAGCCAACATTCCCTCGCTGTAAAGCGTGTGATCCCATGTCGCATCAAAGAACGATGCGAGCCGGAGCGGGGTTGCCGAGGCCAACTCAAAAGCGCGCAATAAATTTCGACCTGCTGCTCCGTAACGCCCTGTGAAAGCCTGCGCAAATAGTGAGTCGGGGGTTTCTGGATTGTATAGAAGGCGCCCCCACAATTTATAAAATAGCCACTGCCGCTCAAATGCGTATCGCCACGTCGGCTTAACGTCTGCGGCTGTGAAATAATCCAGCGCGGGGATATATGTCTCACTACCGACGATGTAGCCCCCAATGGCAGAGGCACGACCATTTTTGCTGATATGATCGCGGATAAACGAAGGCACACCCCAACGGAGTGCAAAGAAATCTTCGTTACGAACAATCCATACAAACTTATAATTAGTGGGTTTAGGTTTAAAGTAGGTGTCGTGTAATTCACCCCCGTGAACTCGAACAAAGTTGCTGGTGGAGTGCCCGTGCGACCAGTTGTATTTTCCAGATAACCATATGGGTCCATCGACATAATCGATCGACTCCAAAGTAGAACGCACTAAGGTTTCAGTTTCTACGCTGGTTGATCCATCCATCGATTTTCCAGCTGATGACGGCACCTTGTGAATGAGTTTTACGGGGCGATCGACGCTCTGAATTGCAGCAAGGTAAGTTTCTTTTAGCCAGGCATCCCGTTGCTCTGGCATCCAGCCCCCCATACCCTCTGAGTGGGACAATCCCAAACCGCTCAGATCGGGGTACTCCTCAAGTACCTGAGCCACACTTTCCCGCACATAACGCTTAATCAGCTCTGACCCATCGGCTTTTGTGTTGTAGTACGGGTAGGTGTTCACGTGGCCGACATCATGCGCAGCAACAAATTCTTTGCTGACAAAAATATTCCAAGGAACCAAATAAGTATCGATACCGCGCTGCTTCGCCATACGGAAAATACCTTCATGAAGCTGCCGCCATTGCACCAGCTCCTCCTCAGAAAATGGGCTTGCTTCAGGAAAATTGCGTGGCTTGATCATGTAAACCCAAGGGTGCAAATTCCAAAGCGTGAGGGCGTTAAAGCGGTTGTCGGCCATCATATCGAGGAACGCTTCCCAATATTTCAGGTCCCGAACGGTGTCATAATGCTGATCCAGCGCCTTGCTCGGGCGATAGCTATCCCATGGGAAATTGTGTTTGATTGCTCTTAATGAAAGGCTGGGCGACTCTGCGAAGGGTTCTATGTCACTCAATGATTCCCCGTTACGCAACCGTTCTGCGACCGCCAATGCGCCGTATATGACTCCTCGCCCGTCCCCCCCATAAATCGTGAGGATCTTTCCTTGCGGTATGACACTGAATGCTTCCACCCCAAGAGTCACATCGTTCACGGACAGACTGATCAAGTGATCATATTCTGACGGAGAGGAAACAATAGAGTACCCACTTGTTTTGAGCTCTTGCTTCAGACGCTCCGAGGCATACTCGGCTTGCGGGAGTGCGCGATCCGGTAAAATGTAAACCGTTTCGCCCTGAGCAGCGAACGACAAAAAAACCAGTAAGGTTACAGACAAGGCCAAGCTCATTCGCAGGCTTTTTTGGGATAGCTGCAATGTGATCATGGATCCAGTCTCTTTGTACTCGACACGGGTTCATATTCCGCGGCAATGGCCACCTCTAAATCGCGAGCGATAGCGGGCCTCAGCTTCGACCAGTGAAACAGGTTGTCGTCATTGCGCACATTGTTGGGTGGGTTGTGGTGAGTCAGTGGCATCGGTTTATAAAGTGGCTCGCTTATCTCTATTAGATCGTCCCAATAGTCGAGAGAGCGAGTCAAATGCGCCACCGCGGCGTCTTTATCTGACGCATCTCCAGCCAGCTCATATCGCTCTAGCGCCATTGCGCCTTCGAGCTTTTCGGCATAGTACAGCCCCAAATAAGCCCAGATTTTAATATCGCCGATTTCGTACTCAAGTGAAACGGAATCGGCCGGGATCCGTTTTACGATTGCCAGGGCACTCCGCGCATCGGACCTCATTTGCCTAGCGAGTATGGGTGGGGTCATGAGCGACTCGTGGATCACGTCCCCTGCGAGCTCCCTTTGGACATAGTCGCCCACAGACAGCCAGTCAGATCGTAAAGTGGGCTGAGCGATCAGTCTTCTCACGGACATGGGCTCCATACCTTGCCGACCGATCACCATCATCCCCTCAGAATACAAAGTCGCGTCCCAGGAAAAATCGATGGATGTCGCAAATTTTAATTGTATGTCAGACGCATACTCGTAGGCGCGAAGCAGGGACTTGGCTGCATCTCCGTAACGATAAACAAAGTCGTGCTCAAATTGGCTATTGGGTGTCTCCGGATCATACAGAAGCTGGCCCCATAATCGATAAAATAACCATTGGCGCTGGAAGGCATAGGACCACTCGACCTCACCCTCCCGCGCGGTGAAGTAATCCTTTGCTGGGATGTAGTTCTCAGAACCGAGAAAATACCCCCCCACATAAGGTTGGACACCGTTTTTTTGAACGTGCTCCCGAATGAATGAGGCACTCCCCCACCGCAGCGCAAAAAAATCTTCGTTCCTGACCATCCAGGCAACGCGGTAATTCTCGGGTACAGGCTCAAAATAGGTATCCTTGAGCTCGCCTCCATGAACCTTTATTAGATCCGTAGTCGAGTGCCCGTGCGACCAATTGAATTTAATCTCCATCCATATCGGCCCATCAAATGTGTCACCCAAGCGTTCTATGGCCTCACGCGTGAGCGTCTCAGTCGCTTTATCAGTGGACCCCCCCTGCCCGAGACCCGCAGAGAACGGTGCGCGAAAAATCATCTTCACGGGTCGATCTACTGCCCGCATGCCTGCGATGATTGTGTCATCGATCCATGATTGTCGCTCTTGCGGGGTCATTCCACCCATCTGCTCGCCGAACGAAAATCCGAAGCCAGTAAGATCTGGGTACTCCTCCAATACTTGGGTCACGCTTTCCCGAGTGTATTTCTTTACTAACTCGCTGGTCTGCGCCTCACCCACCTGATCTTTGCGACCTTTGTAATACGGGTAGTAGTTTGTCCCTTCAAGTTCATGTGCGTCTGCAAAGGCTTTACTGACCAAAACATTCCAGTTAACCAAATAGGTCTCAATACCACGCTCTTTCGCCATGCGAAACAAAGAGGTATAAAAATGCCGCCAATCCTCGAGCTCCGACTCGGTGAAAGCGCTTGCCTCGGGAAAATTGTTGGGCCGGATCATGTAAGGGAAGGGATGCAGATTCCACAAGGTCAACGCATTAAAACGATTCTCCGCCATCATATCGAGAAACGCGCGCCAGTAGTCTAAGCTCCGAACGCTTTCAAAGTGCTGATCCAATGCCGAGCTGGACCGGTATGATTCCCAGGGGAGATTGTGCTTAATTGCCCTGAACCCCAGTGCTGGGGTCTTGGCCGCATCTAAAAGATCGTCAAGTTTAGGGGTAGCACGCAGTTGATCGCGAAATTCAAACGCGGCATAGATTAAACCGCGTCTACCCCCGCCCGACAGAGCAATGGCTTTATCAGCCACCGTGATCGAAAACGCTTCTTTTTCAAGGCTTTTCGACTCGTCTAGGGTGATAGCGAAGGCGGATAAGCCATCGCTAGTAAGAACGGTGTAGCCAGTTTCTTCGAGCGCAGATTTAACAACGCTTTCGGCATAACGGGCTGTCGAGGGGGCTTTTACAATAACCGATTCGGAGAAAGCTGGGAGAGCAGTAAGCAGTAACAAAACGACCACCGTAATCAAGCCGTTTTTCATCGTCAGCCCCCACAAAATACGTCATTAGTAATCATTTATTAATGCCACCCGAGTTAACACCACGTAGCTGAATTTAACCTGAATTCGAGGCTAATTTAACTCGCATTCGCGACCGCCAAACAAAAGGCAGCCCAGTAAACAAGCGGCGCTCTAGCTCAGGTGCAAGCGAGCCCCGTGTGAAGGCTCGCCACCAGAGGATCACTTGCAAAGAATGAGAGCCGCGGTGCATTACTCTAATCAACGGTCAGCCGCTACAAACTAACTAAGCGCATTACTGCCGGGCAAGGTAATGACATCGCATTGCGGCGCGTGCTCTGGTGCCGAGCCAATAAAACGACAGATCAGAATACCCTTCGCTCGACCTCGGGTATCTAAGAAATTACCCATCTCTGGCGAACCCGTCGGACCGATAAAAGCGACGATACCGGTTTGATTATCCCCGCTGGCGCTCTTATCATGAACTGAAGCCCCTGGAATAGACTCGCACCAATGATTGTAGGCATGCAGAGACCAGTATCCTCTTAAATCTGCGGGCATAGCGACCCTAAGCACCTGATTTTCAATCAAATCAAAATAGCCAAGTGCATAACTCGTATCTGGATCGCCCTGCAAGGTTTGGCTTAAGCCCTGGACCCCCATTCTGAACTGATTGGGGAAGTTTGAGGCTTGTGCACTCCAAGAGAGGAATTGACGAACAGAGCGTTGAGTCGCCTCAATCGCTTGGCTGAGCGCGGCCTCGGGCGTCCCACCAGCGAGCGCCAGATCTTGCCTTGCGATATCACCCTCCAACCTAGTTTGCGCGGGCGGGCCCTCCGTTCGATGTAAGATCCGAATCAACAGTATCGTCGTGTCGGCGCTCAAGGACATCGAATGCGACGATTCCGCTGACTGCACGATGGAAAGCACGAACTTTCGTGCGAAATCCACATTATCAGCATCAATAACACGATAATCTGTACTCTCGAGCGAACCCTGGGCGGTACGTCTATACAACCCCACCCCAACACGCTCCGATTCGTTGAGCGTCACACTCAGCCTGTAGGAGCCCGATCCATTGAGGGAAGCGTGCTTCAAAATGTAGTCTGGGTTGGGGCAGCCACGAACTGGGATCGCTCGGGACAAGCCATCCTGCGTAAAGTGATGTGCTAACACAGCATCATTAAGACTGGCGGCATAGACTCTGAGTATATACGCATCGGCCTCACAAGCGACCTGATCGCCTGGAGCAGAAGCGCGCAGCTCCTCGACAAGCTCCGCTAGTGTTTGCGGTAATGCAGCGCTCTGATTTCGACCGGACAATTCAACCATTTTGAGCTAGACCTGCGCGTTCTCTGGGTATATTGAATTGCTCGGTATAATCGCGAAATCGCGCTTCCAGAGAACGCTCCTCCAGACCATACTCATCAAAACCATATCGATTCTCACCACGCGCGCCCTTGGGATTCGCGGCATGCCAGGCTGAAACCGCATCCCTTACCGACTGCGGGGAGGCTATTCCGAGCGCTTCATGGACTTTAAATAGCTCACTTGCGGGGTCTCGAATCAGGGCATAGTAGTCTACGTGCGCAATGCGATGCGCAAATGGACCGTTGGCCGTATCAATAATACGGTCAACATGGCGCTCAATAAACCGAGTCATGTAACGCCCTATGTCTAATTGATCTATACGGTGCTCTGATCGAGCGCTCCTCAACTTCCACGACAGCTTACAGATTGAGGCCAGTACTTGGAGTGGATCTCTGTGCGTCATAACAAATCGAGCATCGGGATACACCCGCAAAATTTCGGGTACCGCCAAAAGGTGATTAGGGTATTTCAGAACCCAAGGCCTGCGAGTTTGACGCCACTGCAGCAGCTGCAGCTGCCGCTTGTGGACACGGTAACTGAGCTCAATGTCCGCCTCATCTAGAAGATATTCAAAATAGGATGGTATTCGATACAGATTGTTCAGACCCGCCGCACCGAAGCTTTGCTCCAGCAGTGGATGACATTCTTCAGAGCCGTCCTCATCGTGTAGGTGGAGCGAGTCAAACCCATCTACTTGGGGAATGAGTTGCTTTTTTCTCTCGAGCCAGGCCAAACGTCGGCTCTGAGCGGAGCTGGGATCCGCACCCGGGGGCGGCGAGGGTGTCAATGCCTCCCATGTTCTAATCAGTCGAAACCGGTCATCAAGATCAAACAGGTACTGAAGATAGGTGGTTCCGGATCGAGGGAGACCCATCAAAAAGATGGGCGCATCGATTGGCTCGTCAGCAATCTCTGGATTTTCGCGCATCCATTTTAGGCCATCAAGCCGCTGTGCCATTGCCCTAACCAGTGCCTCACGGGCTTTCCTAAGACCAAGTTCACCGAGCTGTGACTCTGCCTTTAGCGCAATGATAAGACGCTCAAGATTGCCCAGAACGAAGTCCTCGGGATCGCCGATCCCGATCAAGCGCTCCGCGTCCTTTTTAATCTCGTTGGCCTCGAGCCTAAGGCCAGTGTTTCCTTGTTTATTCGGGTCTGAAATATCCATTATCTCTAATCTGCTAATTGTGTTGCTGATGCCGCTTCCGAGTGCGGAAAAATCAATTGAGCTTTGAACACATCGCCGCCTCCAATCATACTCAATTCGAAGTGTACCCCGAGCAACGAAGCAATACGTTTTACAATTGACAGGCCTAAACCCACGCCCGAGCCTTCGGCTTCGGGCAAGGTAAAAAAACGATCGGTGAGCTGAGGTAATAGCTTCTCGGGTATCGGACTCGCACTGTTCGTTACACAAAAAATGACATGGTCTTCAGATTTGTGCCAGTTGAGACTCAGGATCCCTCCAGTTGGGCTATATTTGATTGCGTTACCGATTAAATTACGCAGCATAATCATGACCCAGCCCTCGTGGCCCATTACGCTGATGTCTCTCGAATCAGTGATTTGAAGATCGAGCTCTTTCTCTAGTGCCAGATCGGCCATTTCTGCGAGGACATCCAGTGCAAGCTGATTCAGAATGAGCTCAGTCGGTATAAATCTTTGCTCAGGATCCAATCTCGCCAGAGTTAAAAGCTGCTTTATCGTATCGGTCCCTAAACGGACACGAGACGCAATGCGATCAAGCATTTCAGCGATCTCTGGCTCGTTGTATTGTCGCTGACATCGCTGCACCTCCGCTTGGATTGAAGCTAAGGGGGTCTGCAGCTCATGCGCAGCGTTAGCGGTGAATCGAACCTCGCTCTCAAGCGCGCGCTCTAACTTAAACAGCAAGCGATTAATCGCATCTGCCAAAGAACTCACCTCGACGGGCAAATGATCCGCCCTGATCGGCTCTAGATCACTCGCATTTCTCCGCTCAACCTGGTGCATCAAACTCGTGAGGGGCGCAAGCCCCTTGTTAACACTCCACCAGAGCAGAACGAGTGTAAAAGGCAAAATAAGAAAAAGGGGTAAAACGGATCGACCTGTCCACGCATCGGGCGAATCAACGGCTTGATGCAGATCGATACCCACAGATATCTCGATACTAGATTCCACATCGAACCGAGAGACCACTCGCAGGACTTTGGTCACGCCATGTGAAACCAAGGAGACGGTATCCGGAGAATCTGTCGCCAATCTTGGCAAAACCACGGCGTCACGCGAAGGGGTGACCAGCTGATCACCGATCCATATACTCCATACTAAATCCGCGCCCGACGCTCGACTGTGAATATGGTGTAAATCAATCAGATCACTAATCTGGGCGGGAACGCCTAGATCGTTCGAATGGAGCGATTCCGGCGGAACCGACAAGTTAGAGGCAATCGCCCACTCGATCATATCTAAATATTGATACAACTGCCGATCCACTTGCTCGACGATCGTGGAACGCGCAAAAAATGCGGTCACGTAAACACTGATAAACCATGACAGCAAAGTGGATCCGATCACCAGAACTTGAAGTCTTCTGCGGAGCGATACCTTCATCCAACCTGCACTCGATATCCAACGCCCCTCAACGTTTCGATCAGTTCAGAACCGAACCGCTTCCTCAGCCGGGAAATGTAGACTTCAATCGTGTTAGGAGTGATATCTGAATCCCAGCTTGAGCACCCTTCCAATAAACGATGCTTGGTGACGAAACGTCCTTTATTCCGCAAGAGAATCTCCAGAATGGCGAATTCTTTCGCAGTGAGGTCATCAACGCACTCGCCTTGAAAAACAACCTTACGCTCGGCCACATCCATTTCTAGATATTTGCCCGCGAGTTTGGCCGACCTATCGCCCCGTCTTCTCATAAGCGACCGCACGCGAGCAAAGAGCTCCAGCATCTCGAAGGGTTTTGTTAAATAATCGTCCGCACCGGCATCCAAACCCCGAACCTTATCTTCTAACGCATCGCATGCAGTGAGCATCAAGACAGGTATATCCCGTTTCGCTTCTCGTAACTCTCTCAGAATATCCAAACCACTCTTGCCCGGAAGTCTATTATCTAAAATCATGAGGTCATAATTTTCGCTTCGCAACGCGCCCGATACGGCAACACCCTGAGTTAGCCAATCAACCGCGTATTGTTCGGCTATCAGCGCCTTGTAGATGCTATCCCCCAAAAAAGCATCATCCTCCACCAACAGAATTCTCAAATTAATTCCCTACGCATGTCGATAACTCCTTGGTATTTTACGGCAAGACTAAACCACAAACCTACAACGGCACCCTGAATTCCAATTGACGAAGCCGTTTCTCGATATCCACGGACGCTCCGGCGCAGGTCATTGAGTTGCCTCTGGCCTGACTGCTCCCGATGGAAGGTGAAAAACAATCTCGGCTGTCCATAACCAAGTTTTCATAGTTGAAGACCCGTAAAAAGAAAACTATCGAAAAGATAAGAATCTCTGCGAAAGTTATAAAGCCGCTAGACAGGACTTATTAATAGGTTCAGTTACAACAAAATTAATGCTTAGAGCTGCAAGTTCAATTCTCTCACTATTTATTTGCTCGCCAGCGATGTCAGGCAAAGTATCATCAGCATTCACTTGTAGGGGCGTTCCGTTAAGCAATACGGTGCGACTTTGCAATTCGGGCGCGGTTAACGAATAGATCTCGGTGGCACCAGTTATATTGATGACAGTTGGAACGTGCTGATAGTTAATGGCCAATATGACCGTACTACCACTACCAACTCGCTGGCAATGCGCATAAGTATGCAGACCCGATTGCTGGAAACCGGTATCTAATACCTCTACTCCCATCAATCGACGCCACAATAAAGCCGCCCAATAGTTTGCATTGGGAACCAGTGTTTTTTCATCAATCACGCCATTGCTGCCGCTGATGAGCGCGTGAGTAAAAATTGCATCCAGCCCTTGCTTTGCCAACCGTGCGTGTGTGTCCAAAAAGCGGAAGGTTTCAAGAAAAGTCGGCTGCCAGCGTGTGCCACCACATGCAGCCGTGCCGGTTTCCGTCAACCAGATCGGGGCATCAGGTGCAAATTGATCCCTCAAGGCTTTGTAACGCTGAAAGGTGCTGTCGGGGCGCTGGAGCCATTCCTGTGTAAGCGCCTGTTCAGCTGAAACGCCACTAGGCGAGCTGGAGGGAATACAGCGCTCCGATACGGCCCCATAGAAATGGTAAGTGATCAGATCCGCCTCTACTCTGGGCTCGGCGGACATGTATTGCTCGGGTGTTACCGCTTGTAGCGAAGCGACGGGCACCGGAGTACCCAATTCCGCAACGCCAGGGGCACCTAACTTGGTATTCGGAGAGGCCTCGTCCATAAAAGAACGAAACAGGGCAAAATCTCGAGCAAACGCCTCTGCACTCTCACCCTTTTCGGTACGACCTGGCTCTCTGGCATTAGGCTCGTTATAAAGCTCTGCGGCATAAATTTCACCACCAATTGACTGGGTGTAACGCAAAAATGGCGCGGCGTGAGCCGGCGTCCAGGCATGATTCTCATCACGCACCCCATCGCTAACGGTAAAACCTGTCAGTACCTTTGCATCAACGGCATCGGCAAACTCCAGCGCTCCTTTCCAGCTATCACGGGTAAGAATCCAGCGATAGCCTTCCGGTGGTTGCTTTATTCGAGGGCCCTCATCATCCTGAAAGAAGACAGAATTAGTTGTCGTGCCGCCGTAGCGGATATAAAGCGGTGCCAAAGCAGACGTTAAGTTGCGTAGACGTTGATTGGTTAGATCTGTCGGGGCTCGAACCTCTCGAATAGCCTCAAAAGTCTCATCCTGCGAGGCCTCACCCTGCCCATTTTTATCATCGTAGGTTTTCCAAGTCTCCCCGCCAGTCAAATGTGACATGCCTATCTGAAAAGACATGTAGCGTTCGTCTACCAACCTAACCAAAGGCATAGATTCAAGGTCTAACTCAAGAGCAGGCTGATGAGGCGACACCTCTGAAGCGCTAGCACAAGCACCAGAGCTAAGCACGATCGTTACCGCCAACACCACTTTCCTCAAATTCATTACACACCTCGCAGTAAAGACAAAACGGATCCGTTAGCTAACTACCCCCGCTTGTCAAAATAGCAGTTATTCTGTCTACCGACCGGAATCCCCAACACTATAAGCAGGAACCCTGAAACCAAGCTGACAAATCCCTCTACCCTCACCAATTCGCTGGCTAAGCGGGGTTACTAGCCACATTTAGTGCTCATATGCCGATACGGACATTTTTCAGAAACGGCATTTGATGAGTTAACGAGCGCGACTATCAAAGAGCGCCCGCCTGAAGTTGTTTAACGGCATAATCACAGGCCCGGGCGGTAAAGGCCATGTAGGTCAGTGATGGGTTTACGCAGGATGAAGACGTCATGAAGGAGCCGTCAGTGACAAATAAATTGGGCACATCGTGGGCCTGATTGTACTTATTCAGCACAGACTGAGCGGGATCGTCACCCATGCGCGCCGTACCCATTTCGTGAATACCAGAACCCGGGATAGACAGATTCTCAACATCGCCAAACGACATAGTAAACGCCGCACCGCCTGCCTCTAAAATGCGTTTGCCCTGCGCCTGAATATCGTGCGCCATGGCTTTTTCGTTCTCACCCCAATTGAACTCGAAGGCCACCTGCCGCATACCGTAGCGGTCTTTCTTGTTACCCAAATAAACACGGTTTTTGGGATTGGGGAGGCATTCACCGAAACCACCGGCGTAGAACGTCCAGGAGTTTCGCAATTGACTCAGGCTGTTTTTTAGTCCTGCTCCAAAACCCTTCGCATTTAACTGCCCCATCCAATTGCTGCTGCTAATCGCCGTCTGAAACCCATAGCCGCGTACGAAATCCAATTCTTCTGTTTGGCCTGGCAGGTTACGAAAGCGGGGAATGTATAAACCCGTTGGGCGATTGCCCGCAAAATAGGTGTCAAGGTTATCGGCGAACATGCCCACAGTACCAAGACCTAGGAAATGATCCATCAGGTTCTGCCCCAACACGCCGCTGCAATTGGCTAGGCCATTGGGAAACGCTTCACTGGTCGAGTTTAGCAGGAGTTGCGTGGAGCCCACGGTCGAGGCGCACAGGAATACAATGCGTGACGAAAACGCATGACGCTCGAGCGTTTCAGAATCGATCACATGCACTTTGCTGACCGCGCCAGAGGCGGGATCATACTCCAGACGCTCCACCACAGAGTTAGCGCGCAGGATCATCTTTTTAGTAGCCCGGGCGGCGGGCAGCGTGGAACTCTGCGAGCTGAAGTAACTGCCTGTAGAGCATCCGTTTTCACACGGACCACAGTAGTGACAAGCCGCGCGACCAGGTAAGTCTTCAGTGAGAATTGCCGTACGAGCATTGGTAAGGGTGATGTCAGGAGCGCTTTTTTTCAAACGCTCAGCAATGGTCTCTTCAACCGCATACCAGGGCATGGGCTTCTGGAATTCACCGTCGGGGAGTTGTGGCAACCCTTCTTTGCGACCATTCACACCAATGAACTTTTCCACATAGCTATACCACGGGGCTATCTCATCATAATCCACTGGCCAAGGAATACCGTGCCCATCCTTTGCATTGGCCTTGAAGTCTTCTTCACTCCAGCGATAGGTCTGACGTCCCCATGTCAGTGAGCGGCCGCCCACCACGCCACCGCGAAACCAATTAAACTGCGAGCCCTCGTCCGAAGCGTAGGGATTGAGTTTGTCGTTGTTCCAGAACTGCATATTGGCCGTACTAAAAGCGTAAACCTTACTTTGCACTTCATAGTTTTCCGCTTCCAGCTCTCGCTGCGGTTTCCCGTTAAAGGGAAGCTTCCAGCTGGGCGCGTGCTCACCCAAGTAACCGGTGCCATGTTGCAGATCTCGGCCACGCTCTAGCACCAGTACACTCAGACCTTTTTCTGTCAGTTCTTTCGCCGCCCAGCCCCCGGTAATGCCGGAGCCCACGACAATGGCGTCAAAGTCGAAGCTTGCTGTTGTAATCATATCAAGCAATCTCTAGCTGATTCTAAATCTCAGCGATAAAAGGCATAGGGGGCCCAGGTGGTATCACCGGGTTCGCGCGGATAGTGCCCATCGAATTTCATCGGCATTGGCTTGTATCGCAGTGTCTGTGTACACCCTACTTCCGAAGTAAAGAACCCCCAGATAGTCAGTTCCTTAAGCTGACAGATAAACGGCGCATCACTGATATAGGCTCGGCGCACATTACCCTGCGCATACCAAGGGCTGCCGCTGGCCTCGTTTTCCAGAGCCTCTAGCACCGCCAACTGCTGCTCAGCCGAAAGCTTGTCGTAAGACACCCCCAGTTCTTTGGGGATGCGCTCTTGCAGATCATTGAGACCGTTCATAAAAATGAGACGCTCTTCCGGGTTGAGCCAATCTTGCACCATTAACTCTATAAAATGTGGCACACCGGCATCAATTGCACCCGGGCTATCAGTTCGAGGGATAATGACCTCCGCCGCGGCGTTGACGATAGCACGCTGTTCAACGGTAAACAGATTTGCTGGCTGTTTTACATAATCAGCTGCCGATGCCAAATGGATCATCTGTGCCTGGCTCAGCGCCATCACATGGCCGGCTGCGCCAGCGCTGCCCACCATAATGGCGGCACATTGCAGGAACTCTCTCCGATTCATGGGTTTCCCTCTCATGGCCTCACTGTCTAATTATGCGT
>Ga0102963_1000289_pt1 | contig 21437 bp, 35 predicted proteins | sample SalPon2_C_H2O_MG_2_FD_84522 | JGI IMG/M metagenome (GOLD analysis project Ga0102963, IMG submission 84522) | Salt pond water microbial communities from South San Francisco under conditions of wetland restoration - Salt Pond MetaG SF2_C_H2O_MG | ecosystem: Environmental > Aquatic > Non-marine... | reverse complement strand
TGTGAGTTCATCACTTAGTAGTGTACCCACTATTAGTCCACATTTACCGCATGTGAGTTCATCTGTTTCTGTAAAATGAAATAAATCACTTGTTATACAATTTGGACATTTATCAATTTCTTTTTCAATGACCCTTTCCATATTTTTATTTTCAACATCTATGAGATAATCTGTAAATATATCCTTTTTTTGGAGACCAATTTTTTCCTTACAATTGAATACATTATCCATACTCACTTCATTAGTGATATCCTCTGTATACTGTTTCATATAAGGCATGCATTTTATGATATATTCTGACATTTCAGATTCATAAGTATTCTTATTTTCAGGATTTTTTTGGATTTTATCTAACCATTCGGATATTTTATTATTATATCTACTTAAAAAATTACCTTCCATAATTACATAATGAGATTTATTCCCAATCTTTTAATTAATATCATTTCAAAAGTTAGAGATATCTTTTCAGTTAAAGACTATACAGTAGTTGAAAAATCTATTGAATATAAAATTAATCATAATAAAAACTTTGAAATAGACGATGAATATTGGGAAAAGGAATATGACAATTGGGAGGAGGGGGTAGATTGGTACTTCGATGACTCTGGTGATTATCGAGGTACCAAGGTTCCGGAAAATGTTGAAAAGATAATAATAAGAATAAAATATTGGTGTAATAATCGTATATACAAGTATATCACGAACGATATTAATCACCCTTGGCCACCCAAGGAACCCGAAGGTATCAATGTATATATACCTCTCAAGAGTGCTAGACTTATGGATCACGATGATAAACCCATAAAGGATCTAATGAACAAGATAGAAAGATACACCGGACCCCGCAAAGACTTTCACGGTGAAAAGGTTAAGATTGCGGATGTTTTATATTATACAGAGGATGACATCCCCCCGCGTATTAAAATAACAAATATACTGGGTATGACTAAAATAGTTGATACTAAAAATGGATTTTTTAGTGATCTTCGGATACCTTAGTTGCTAAGTAAAACTTGAGATCACCGAGATTAGCAACATTGTATTTTAGTATTAAAAACCTGTTTTGGTCTTCCTGCATAATCTGAACTGTAGAGCACATACTCGTGGCTTTAGTGAAGATATTTACATATCGAAGAGAATATACACCAGCCATTGAAGGACTATGCTCCGGGCATTCTATTTGTGTTTCTTGATTTGCAAAATCTCCCTCGCATGATAGTTTCAATTTGTTTTCATATCTTTCAATTTTGATTTCTGTGCCTATGTTGGACATATCCCTACATATGCGTTGAAAGTCTACAGAAGGCATGGGTGTTGTGGTGGTCATGGTCATATCTGGAACCTCAATTTGATTTTCGTTTATATCCAGCAATTTGAGTGCAAAGTTAGTCGATGTTTTCTTTTGTTCATTATGAATCTCTATTTTCATAAACTCCTTACAATCAATTTTTAACATGAGAACATCGTTATTGGTTATCACCTTTAACAGTTTAAACATATTTGTCACGTTTATACCCGCGTCTATATCCGTGTCGCATGTATATTCTTCAAAGTTATCAGCTGATAGGTGCATATCAACTAGAGATGTCCTTGCTGTGTCCAATGTCACTATAGAAACTCCATCTTTTCTAAAGTAAACATTCACATCGTTGAGTATATCTTTTAATACTTCAAATGTAGCTTTGATAGCTGAAGCCTGAACGGTTACTAACTTCATACATTAATATTGTAATTATTTCTTTATATTTGAATATGCTTCCGTGACGCTTTTATTTATTTTCGCTTGAAGCTCCGGTGTCATCGCCGGCTGAAGGGATCTTCCGTATTCGTCTAATGTAAAGTGTGATCCCGTACCTTCACCATCTAGAGTAGTCATACCACATCCTCCAAAATCACATGATTCCAAATCTTTCACTGGAAGGAGGGAATCCAACCAATTTCTTATCTCATTACCAACTAATAATTTTCCATTTTTTGTGAGCAAAGTGGGTACCCTATCTAATTTTGTCCTGAACTGTTGAGGTATACCGAGTCTGTTAACATCATGATATTTTACAATCTGTTTCAATTGTGGGTTTTTTTCTATGTACTCGACAACCTCCATACTATGTTTACACTTTGTGCTAAAAATGAGGTAGGACATTTAAAATAAATTGGTAAAAAATATTTCTTTTTTTTACTCACATATATTAAATGATATTGATTATATTTATTATTATCATACTTTATCTCATTACGGTGTCTCCCAGGAAAGAGGGGTTTGATGATGTAGGGTTGGATCTTTCAAATTATACAGAGTCAGATAGTGTAGAAATAACTAACGATTTGATGCAAGACCTTGTTTTGGCCACTAATGAATATATATCAAAAGAGACAGATTTATGTTTTTACATAATTGAGACTATATTTGTAAAAAAATACATTCATAATGAATCTAAGCAGGTTGCGTATAAATGCATGTTTATGGCTGTAAAACACGGTGGATTCCCATATGGCTTTTCTGTCGTTTCTGAAATATTAAACTTTAACGGAACCCTAAAGGTTTATAGTGTTAGGTCGAATGATATAGAACATTCTAAACCATATTCTGGTGATGAACCTGGGGCTAAGTTTGTTAATTATGACGAGGTAAGGAAAAGTGAGTTAGATTCTATAAAAAATTATTCCATTTAATAGTAATGATCAGTATCAATGATATCTCCCGGATAACTGAGAAGAAAAACAAGATAAAAAAAGAGACGTACATGCGTATTTACGAGCAAATATCCAGAAAACTTAAGCAAACTGTGAACGTTGGTGGTAAATATGTGTACGCGGAAATACCAGCGTTTGTATTAGGGTGCCCAAATTACGATAGATACAAGGCTACTGGCTACATAAAAAGACAGTTTGAATTAGGTGGTTTTATAGTTACGGTACCAAATGATTTTCAATTATTAATAACATGGAGAATCAAAAAGGAAAAAGAGAGAAAGAAAAAGGAAGAAAATGCCGATGAAGATTTTCCTACCCTCGTCAATTTGAAAAAGTTTGCAAATAAATACAGGGGATATGCGGGAAACACTTGATAAAATATTCCCCGTACATTTATAATGGACAATCTCAATATCTTAGTTGAGGCCAAAAAGGAATATCTGGAACAGCTCTCTATACTCATGGCTCCTCCCATGATTGAGGTATATGAACAGGTGTACAATGAGGCTGTAAAGCTTTCCAAGGGTAGAAAGGTCCTCATAATGTTTCAGAAACTCTTACAGGAAGTTCCTAATTGGAACGAAACTATCGCTAAACAAAACTCCGATAATATTTCTAACAGGTGTGCCTGGTACAAGGATTTACTGGCCGCTGTTTTTGTGAGTTCCGTTAAGATTTTATCAGCTGTGAGACTGAGTAAAAACTCTAAAAAGTTTTCGGTAAAGATACCATCTAATGAAGTATTTATTCACACGTGTTTTATAAACGCAGCTAAAGATCTTTACCAGGACCCTTATATCTATCATGAGAATCAAAATGAACACACTAGAAATGATAAACTTTATGAGCGGTTTTGTGTCTGTATAGAAAAGTCGGTAAAGGAACTTATTCCCGTTCAGGACATTTTACAGACTTATATGTTACAGGAGAATGAGTTTGATCCCAGTGATGCTAACATCGAGGATCCAGATGTCGACGAGGCTCCCGATGAGATACCCATGGGTGAGGAACCCCCTATGGGTGAGGAACCCCCTATGAGTGAGGAACCCCCTATGAATGAGGAGCAGCCCCCAATTGATGCGGAACCTATACCCCCAATCGACGCGGAACCTATACCCCAAACGAGCCCGTTAGATAACGAGTTTAGACAGGTTTCTACTGTTCCCCAGGGGGCACCCCCACCTCCTCCGCCTGACATGACGGAGCCCGAGTCAGAGCCCGAGGAGTCTGAGGATCTTTTCCCAGATGCACCAGATTCCAATGTAAAAAAAATTGGTAGATATTAAATATGGATATCGACGAGTATCTTAGAAACCCCGCATCCGCCGCTGTTATTGCAGCTATCATTACATCTGGATACATATATGGTAAATCCCGCTTAAACAATGAAGGTACACTTCCCATGAGTGCCTATGCTAAACCCTCATCCCTCGTCGCAATTTTAGTTTATTTCATAGTTGATAATGGTATAGGTAAACGCGAAACTATTTCCACCGATGCATTTAATTAAAGAATAATCACATAGTATATAATATAATGGCTTCCGTGACCGCTTTCACTGACATGCTCGGTCAATTTCTTCTTGAACTCCATAAAACTTTTCCAGAAGAGAAGACCCTTAAGAAATACATCAATGCCTTTGAAATGATGAAGGGTACTAACCCCCGACTCATCGTAAATGGTTTCATGGATAGTGTGACACCCCATGCAGCCAAGATTAGTGCCCGAGATGATTCGTTTTTCACCACGGATGCAGAAAACATTGACTTTTTGAAAGAAGTTAATATCAAGAAGAATTGGCATAACGCGTCCGATAATACGAAGGGTGCGATCTGGCAGTATCTCCAGACCCTTTACATGCTTGGTACCACTATCACGGCTATTCCAGCTGATACACTCTCGATGATTGAAAATGTCGCTAAAGAGTGTGCTGACAAGATGCAGGGTGAAGGTGGACAGATTGACGAGAATAAATTGCTTCAGTCTATGCAGGGTATGTTGGGTGGTATGATGAAAAAATAAAAGTTTAATATATAAATATGACCTCTTGGTTCCAAAATCCGATAGAATTATTTAGGGTTGATAAGATTCATGAGTTTTGGCCCACGGAAAAACAGACAGCAGAGGAGCGTATAAACGCCGCATCTAGATTTATAATATATGCTACATGCATTCTATATCTTATTCGTAGGGACATTAGAGTTTTTATTTTGGGTGCAATGGCGCTGGGAGTTCTTTATATAATGGAACGTAACGATATGGTAAAGTTTTATGATTGTGAAGGATCTAGTGGAAAGGATTTAGATGGTAACGATGTGTCTGAATCTAACAGATGTACAGAGGTTAATTCGTCTATGGAAGATTTTGATACCGTAAAATATGGCCCCTCTCGTTCCCGAGGTGTGGGTCCAGAGTATCATCAAAATGCTTTCGATAGACAGTTCATATCTTCCCCACATGGTGGGGATCAAACTGAGTTTGCTGAGTGGCTCTATGGTAAAAAGAATGCCTCTATGTGTAAGACCGATCCCTCTTCATGTGATCCAAATGCGAGAGGTGCTCAACTCGAGGCTTTTGGGGGAGTCCCCTCCGATGGTGTCTTCCGTTGAACATTTTCTTAGTCAATAGTAAATGGCGTACCAGCTTCAGCCTGGACTCAAAATAGTGCAAAATCCCGCGGTCCCACCTAAGTGTGCGACTGAAGAAGTTTTTGTTTATCCCCAACCGAGTACTCTCAGTTATGGTTCCAGTCGTCCCAATACCATGTTGTATGGAACTGCACCCTATATGGCCGGTAAAGGTTCCCCAGCACAGTTCATCGATGTGAGTGATCAGTTGAGGCCCCAGACTACTTCCCAGTTCAATAGGCGATACACTACTGAATACACACCCATAAACAATGTGCAATGCAACTTACCTCTTAAATCTATGACATATGAACCCGCTAGTACTCGTGCCGATTTACAAAACGACATGTTTCAGCAAAGGTACCGTTAAAAATAATATTATTTACCATTAAGAATGGCCGATCCCATTTCAATTTTTGCTATTGCCGGACTAGCATATGCTGGTAAAAAATTAAGTGAAAGACGTGTAGAAAAATTGGAACCGAAGCAAATAGCTCCTCCTAGTATTGCACCCGAATATGGGGGTCCCAGGTTTGACCCTCCTATAGATTATGGTTCTAGTGTTGTCGAAAAAAAGATTGAAATGCCTACATTTTCTGATGTGGCCCCGCAATATAGAACTTCAGGATCCGAAGTATTAGATATGAGAAATAGAATGTATGATGCAGGTCGAATGAACAATTTATCACCCATTGAACAGCAGCTGGTGGGTCCGGGTATAGGTGTTGGTCCCGATGTCGCTTCTTACGGTGGATACCAACAGTTGTTTAGGGTTAATCCCGAAAATGTAGGAGCTTATCGTCTCACCACCCTTCCGGGTAGATCTGGTCCCGCTCATGATCCCATGGGTGGTCGACGTACAGTTGATCCTAATGTTGGTTTTAATCGCCCCGAAAAAACTGCTTTCCTCCCTGATCGCCGCCCAGCTACCCTCGGTAGGGCCCAGGGTATGAGTGCCGTGGTTCCCCGTGGGGAGCATGAACATGGGAAGCGAACTACTAACAGGTCCGAAACAGGACAGCGTACAGATGGTCTTCAATACGCTGGTGCCAAGCGTACAGTGTCTAACTTAGCAGTTCCCCAAAACCCTACCAGGAATAAGAAGGATGGTAACATGGAGCAGTTCGCTTATAATAATCAGCCAGCGCCGGGTATTCACAAGTTTACTCATGGATATCTCAGTTCCCCGGGTTCTAAGATTGGTGAGAGTAGGGTATATGGAACTGGTTACACCGTTGAACAACTCAAGGAATATGGTTTTAGACCAGAGGATAGACGTGGTAAAGCTAATCGTATGGCTAATGCTGGCCGCATGAATGTTCGCGACAAACCCCTCAATCAGAATGGTATGCTCACATCGGTCAGAACGGATGTATCGCGTACGGATGGTCGTTTTAACCCTGTCAGTGGTGGATGGACACAGCAGTACATAAATAGTTCCCATCATCAGTTGAATCCTTACAAGGGTCACATGAACCCTCACGCAACCAATGCAAGCCTCGATACCGCTAAACGTCAGCTTTCCAATAACCCTTTAGCCCATAGTATTAACTAAAAATTATTTAACCCAATTACATGTACTAAAACACTTATTAAAATATTGTTCATATATTTTAATGAGCGTATACTCGCTAGACATAGATAGTAGCGAACGTGACCCTATAGTTTATGAGAATCCGAATGATTACGTTATTAAACTTAAAAATCCAATTTACAATGTGACAAAAATATCATTAATATCAGCTCGTATACACGCCAGTCAATTATTAATAAACGATAGAAACAACACATTCACGATCGATAATACAACAGTGATACTTGATAATAATAATTATAATGGTAAAACTTTAGCGGCCGAACTTGTCCAAAAAAGTTCGAATATCACATCAGCGGTATATGATTCCAATACGAATGTTATAACCATGACTGGGTCACAGCCTTTCACTATGAGATTTTATGATGGTACAAATGGATATAATACTACAGTAAATGGAATGACCACACCCCATGATATATTGGGTTTACCAGCTAAGAATGTATCATCAGTCGGAAATACTTTAACTACGGGAAGTATAAATCTTCAGGGGCCAGACGCCCTGATATTAAAACTCTCCAGTGGCTCAGATGAGTTTAATAAGACCGTGTTTTCTGAATCCCCGTTTTATACAGGTAGAATACTAATGTGTGGAGATGTTGTAAACTATTCAGGTGCAGATGATACAGTTGAACATACATTTCACGGTGGGCCACAGAATGAGATAAATAGCCTGAGGGTGCAATTTTTCTATAGTAGTAATAATCGACTCATTCCATACGATTTCAGAAATGCTAATCACATCATAAAACTTTCGATACAATGTACAACAGATAAACTAGTAAATGAGGAAAAACCAAAATTGAACATGCGTGACATCGAGATAAAGGATGAAAATGAAGATGTTACGAATCCTCAAAATTGGAATGCTTTTTTAAATATTTTTTTAATAGTGATAATGGGAATTATATTATTATTTAGTTCAACACGGTCAAATGTTTATCGCGTAACAGCGAAAACGGGCTGAGACTTCTGAATACGGGGGCGAGCCATACTCACCAAGTTAAAGATCACCACAGAGAGGATAGTCGTCACGACGGCGGTGGCACCGAGGCTAATACCAGAGTTATTCTTACCCTTGACAACCTGGGACAGAAGCCAGCGAACAAGATCCATCCACGAGAGAGCGGCGGCGAAGGAGAAACCAGCGACAACAGCCGTGAGAGACTGGGTTTCGAAATCACGGGTCATAAGCTTGAGAGCGTCGGCGGTAGAGGCGTCCATTTTTTTATAATGTTAATAAATATTTTTATTCTGGTAATAATTCTTCTAAGTATGCAATTTTTTTATATTTTTTTTTATGATATCCCTTCATCTTATTATGGAGTTTATCATCTTCGTCCTCATCCTCATCCTCCTCATCATCCTCATCTGTATCCCCGAGTGATTCAGATTCCGAACTTTCATCCCTCACTTTAAATTTCTTATAATCAGAAATCGTCCACCCCTGAGGCTGTGATGTGTTCATTACTATCAATAGCATTTTTTAATATTTTTTCTGACGGATTACTGGGTTTCCAATCATCCCATAGTTCATATGCTGCGTTAATATCCTTATATATCTGTTCATCCCCTGAATATGGTTCAAATGTCATATCAGACTCATCTACAACTTCTATATCAGATTCATCGGAGTCATCTGAATCGTATAAATCTGGGAAATGTGTTCCAATTTTTTTACCTACCGAGTTCATGGCACAATACTTCATACAATATTCCATATCCTTGGAAAGTATGACATTTCTTCCACAAGCTTTTGCATACTGCCCTGATAAAACCATACTTTCTTCTAAAACTGGTTGAATTATATCAACCGCTGCCGAATAAACACTTTGCGTATCCATCTTGTATTCTTAATATATTATGACTAAGCGCATAAACTCTAAGTTGTCTTTCGGAAGTTTCATTAAATAAGTTCAGTGATAAATGTTGCTCTTTAACAAAACTTAAATTAACTTGTCCCGTTGGGTACCATCTCTCTGGTTCTAATGCAAAACTATAAGAATAAAATCTCCTAAATAACTGTGTACGAGAATGGTGTATACCACTTTGTACTGCCCTGAGGTGTACCAGGTTTCCAGTGGTTTCGTTTAAAATATCTCTTTCATCGAAACGAATGGTCATATTTTTCAAATGTTCATAATTGTTGTAAAATGTACCAGCTAATTGATATGAATTATCATAATCAAATGGATGTACATCCTCACCCACCCTCTGAATGACAAAATAAAGTTCCTTTACTGGGTTTATAAATTGTAACTTCATACGATGCGACGTTTCATTGGCTGGTACCTGTGAACTTTCAGACTGTACCTGTGTAATTATATATTCGTGATTCGTTGATTCGAACTTAGTTTTTTCTACAGAATCCAATAGAATCATTTCTGTATCCAAAACAAGACTTTTTATAAGATCATTTTTAGATGTTATCTGATTGAAAACTACTGAACTAGAATCAATCTTACAGACACATTTATTTTCGGGTCTCAATTTTACAACAACCTGAACCTCTTGTTTTGTTAATGCACACAGAGGTATACTAAGCTCCGGGTTATTGTAAAAATAAAATGGTAAATCCACAAAACATTCAAAAGGTTGAGATTTACCATGAACGTTTCCATTCATAAATGCAAAACTATTTATGGGTGTACCAGACAGTTCTGAATCACTCTTTCCAATTAATTTTTTTAAATTAGTCTGTTTAGTCTGTGTAACATACTGTTCGGAATGTATCTGAAGTATATCACTGGGTAAATGTTGAACCAGTAAGTCTCCTATGTAAAGATCCACATATTCTATCATTGCATGACCTATAGATTCAATGTAACCATACTCAAAGGCACCATCAGTTTTATTTATAGCATCTAGGGTTACTTTAAGACTCATAGTTTTTATGAGATCACCGCTATTTTGAGGTATTGTGCATCTTAGTGTACTACCGAAATCCCTCGTACCCTCAAAATCATGTTCTATATGATATTTTGAATAGGGTGTAAACTTTTTGAAATTTCTTAAAAAATATGTATATTCTGGATTTTCTGTAAAATAAACATCCTGAAGGCCCCTCGTGACCAATTGGACACGACCAGCCATTACTACTATAAGTTTCTAAAATTTTAAACCAGCTAAACCACTTTCCACGTGTAATATATTATGATTTAATGCGTATATATTCACAGTTATATCATTTAGTGCATCAGTTTCATCTAATTCTATAGTCATTTTCTTGTGCATTATCCTACTCATATTTATATGTCCAGATGGATAATACTCTTCTGGGTACATGGCAAATGAATAGGTATAAAACTCATGGGCCGGAGAGGGGCACCCGGTGTGATGTCTAAGGGATTGTTCATATGATAAATATTTTCTCCCGTGACTAAATAATTCTTCACCGTTACATTCGAGGGAAATATTTTTTATAAATCTATGGTCAGATCTCACATTAAAACTGGGTGACACGTGTAGGGTAGGGTCATCTTCCACTACTACCGGTATACATTCTTTACCATTTCTGACCACTGTATTTCTTTCTTCGACTACTGCGTTAAACAATAATTCCTTTACGGGGTGTTTAAATTGTATCATAAAAGATTTTTTTAATTCACCAGGTTTAAAAGTTATAGAAGACTTTTGTAATTGTGTGATCACATATTCAAGGGGTTTTGATTTCATATAATTTTTTTCTTCCTCTGTGATGTAAAAAAAATCTGTAATTAATGAACTTTTCAAAATATCCCCGGAACTTATTGGGGAAATAATCGGAGGACTAACACCCTTGTCAAAATCATATGCAATTTTATAATCGGGGGATTTATATTTTATTCTCACCTCCACCAATTGCTTTGTTATGGAACATACGGGTATAGCTAAACTGGGGTGTCTAAAAAAGTAAAAGGGTAAATTAATATACAAGTCTGTGTCACTCGGAAAGTTTATATGCCCCCCGTGACCATTTAAAAAATAAAGGGTCTGATCGGTATCATCTTTGTTACTGTGAAGTTGGTCGTACATGTAAATATAATCACCTGTTAATCTTTCCACAGGCTGACCACCTATAAGGAGATCTACGGTATCTATGATTCTAGAACCTATATATGTATTGTAAAGTTTAGAGCTTGAACCTAAACCCTTTATTCTTATTTTCAAAATCATACTTCTGATGAGATCCCCTTTTGTTATGGGTATTCTACATTCGAGAGTATTACCCAATGAAGATTTACCATCAAATGGGGATTCTACAGCCTCTATAGAAAATCGTGAGTGACGTTTATAATTCATGAGAAAGTGTGAATACTGTGGTTGCCCCGTGAGCCATTGATCCTGGATACCAGTGATAGCTAATCTTACACGACCAGCCATTCTTAATACATGTGAGTAAAATATTCTAAAATAAAAGTTCGCAATATATTAGATGGATCTTAAATTAAGAAAGTTTAAACCAGAAACAATGGCAGATGATAAGGTCTGTGTGTTTATTGGTAAGCGTAACACGGGTAAATCCACACTCGTCACAGATATTCTGTGGCACAAAAAGCATTTACCAGCAGGTATCGTTTTGTCAGCTACAGAGGAGGGTAACCACTACTACCAACAGTATATCCCAGACCTTTTTATATACGGTGACTACGACAGGGAGGCTATAGAAAGAGTCATGGAGCGTCAAAGGAGGTTGGTGGGTGCGGGTAAAACAAATTGTGGTGCCTTCTTATTGTTGGATGATTGTATGTACGATAATAAGTTCATGAGAGACACATGTATCAGGCAGTGTTTTATGAACGGTAGACATTGGAAGATTTTCTTCATGCTCACGATGCAATACTGTATGGACTTACCCCCGGCTCTTCGCGCAAATGTAGATTATGTTTTTGTACTCCGCGAAAATATCATTCAGAATAGAGAAAAATTATATAAATCTTTTTTTGGAATATTTCCAAACTTTGATATGTTCAATAAAGTAATGGATGCGTGTACCGAAAACTTTGAATGTATAGTCCTCGATAATACATCTAAGAGTAATAGGATAGAAGACTGTGTTTTTTGGTATAAGGCTGCATTAAGAAAAAACTTCAAAGTGGGCGCACCCGAATATTGGCATGCTCATAAGAAAATGTTTAATCCCAAGGGTGGTAGGGGGCAAGATCCCAAGACTGCCAAGTCTAGAACCCCTGTTAAAATCACAAAAACAAAGTAATTAAAGAATTAGTGGTATATAAAAATACCAAGCCCTTGTAGCTCAGTTGGTCAGAGCGTTGGCTTTGTAAGCCAAAGGTCATGAGTTCAATCCTCGTCGGGGGCAAAACAAACCTAAGTTAAAGATTTATAAATAATATGTATATATAAAATGTTGCAACCCGTAAAGTGTCTCCAACATGGTGCTTCGATTCGTAAGTTTATCGACGAATCGAAGCACTTCGATACTTCTGATTTTCTCGAGAGAGAAGCCTCTAGGGGCAATGTGGATGCCAAAAATCTCTTGGCTATTGAGAATGCATCCGAAATCGCAAAGCGTATTATTCAACAATACTATGAAGATATTTTAAAATGTATCCGCAGAGAATCTAGGGTGGAAGGGTCTCTTATTTTAAAATGTAAAAATACAGAAAATCTTACAGTCTGTCCACATATTGATCAAGAGTTTGTGCATCTTGAAAAGGTTTTGGAAAATGGTGAAGATGGTCATGCCATCTATGTGAGAGTTGATAATGTAAAGAAGATTCTTTATGTTCATGATTCTATGGGAAAAGATGCATACTTGAATGAGTTTACTGATATTTTTGAATATAGATACCCAGGATATAAAATAATCGACAAATCACAGACTCTTCAACCCACAGGTGGATTTATACAAAGCACTATTGAGAGTTTCAAATGGAACATGTCTATAAAGGGTAATCCACAATATTTAAAAAAAGCATTGTTGGTATCACAGTATGATGAATTGTCTCAACATCACTTCTGTTACATTGAGTCATTTGTTGCCATGATGTATGACATGTTACATATGAAGAAAAATGGCCCCCATGACCCTAGAGACAGACTCATATTTATTAAAAAGGTCGTGTGGGGATTGATACATAAGTTTCATAGAGGGTGCAAGGATGATAAAGTGTGGAAGTACTTTGAAGAAATATTTCCACATGCCATGCTCACCAGGAACATGGATGGTACTAGATTGAGAATGAAAGATCAAACTTTTCAAATCCCAAAGGGAACAAACTTTAAAAAAATAATTAGAAAAATAGAAATGGAAAAAATAGATGATAGTTGGTCATTGAGGGATATACTTTTATGGTCTGCGAAATCCCAATGATCAAAAAAAATTATTTAATATAAAATGGCAACTGATGTTCGTACTATGAATCTATCCGATAATGATGACGGAATGGTCAACATTTCCACAAGTTTTGTGCCAGAAACCGCTGAAAAAAATGTTAGTGAAAATAAAACAACAATGGACTCTACACCCATTGCTGATGTTATGATGTCCCAACAGCCTCAGGAGATGGATATGATGGCTCCTCCCATGTCCCCTCAAACCATGATGATGCCCCAAACCATGACAGCTCCCACAGTCACCCCGTCTCAGGGTCCTGCTTCCTCGGCTAGCAAAAATCCTTTCAACCTTACTGATGACCAGATGCAGATTCTCATCGTCGCCGTGTGCACTGCTATAGCTATTAGTAAGCCTGTTCAGGAAAAGCTTGTTCAGTTTGTTCCTCAGTTTCTCAACGCCAACGGTAACCGTTCCCTTGTCGGATTAGGGGTTACCGGTGTTGTCGCTGGTGTCATTTTCTTTGGAGTGAAGAAATATCTTTAAAACTCCCACATTTCATTTTTTAAAGTCCAATAAGTAGGCAAGGTGGCAAGAAGCATACCAGAAAATACAATAGCCAATGCACCAGCTGTATCCTTTGTACTCCTACCAAAGTTTGAGAACATCTTTCTCACTCTCACTCTGGTAGTCGGAATAGCTTCGGACCATAAGGCCCACCACATGAACGTAGCCATTGTAACCATTAATAAAGCGGTAGTGCTCACACGTAATCTAGGTAATCTCAGGGATTGGTTAACAAGTATGGGTATTATGAATACCATCAAAAAGGCGTTAAGATAATGCTGTGTGGACAACGTGGGGGCAAGAAATGCCACATACAATAGACCCATAAATATCACAAACAACATAGCATCCTGGAGTTTAGGACCGTCACTCATTTTAGTTATAATATAATAATATATTATTTATCTTGCACATGTTTTTTACAAAAAGGTGTTCTTTCTTCTATTCGTTCATAAATACCCAAACCAATGGCATGACTACGTAATTCAACAAATGCTTTCCAAAACTTTTTAGAATGTGAATACTCACCTACCATACAATGAGCCAATTCATGTAATAAAACGTGGAATATCTGATTGGCAGTTCCATCTATACATATTCCTATCTCATGTCCCTTATTTACATTATAACCTATGTATCCATTGGTACGAGTTCGTGCTGTAATTGGTATTTCGTCTTTTATTTTTCCGTGCTCTTCTCCGAGACTTTCACGCAATATTTTATATTTTTCTTTAACTTCCCTGAGTACCTCCGGAACAGTTGTATTGTAAATAATCACTATATTAATTATTAATAACAGAACTAGTACTATCATTTTTATATACAAATATAAATTTGCTATACAATTCGGATATATAACCGTTCAACCTTTCCCATGTTTGTAGTTTAAATCCCATGTCCTCTAGCTTTGTTATTAATTGGTCTTTGTGTGCTATGGGTTCAGCTTTTGGCCCGTCATCATAATATGGTGTGTCTATTAAATGAACCCAAAGGTTTTCTCCAAAGTTTCCAGAACTCTCTTCTTTCATCATAAAAAAGTTTCCCTTATCATCCTTATATGGGGTTTTAAAAATTATCCTCTCTGAGTCCGGTATAATACCAATTAATTTACCTCCTGGTTTCATCCTTTTCCTGACTTCCCTTAGGGATTTATTGAACAGATCATAAGATTTGAAAATATAATGAAGTGAAAAATTATAGCATATAATATCATATTTTCGATTTGGACAATCGAATATATCACCTAGGTAAAAGTTTACCCTCATTTTCATATTTTTCGCTCTATTTTTCGCTTCATCCAATGCTTCTTCACTTGGTTCGCACATGTTTATATTTGCACCTGCATGTCTCCATTTTTGTAAATCACCTCCAAAACCACAACCGACATCAAGTATAGAATCACCCTTTCGAGTTACTCGATCTATCAATTCCTTCTTGTGGTCGTTATGGTATCTTCGTAATTGATCCATATTTCTTATGATTTATAGATTTTAATGTTTAACTTAGGTTAATTTTATTTAAAGATTATGAATTATAGTTAGTCATAATGGGATCTCTTGAACAAGATTACACTACTGTCCCTGGTCAGGTTTTTGCCTGCCTTTCCGTCGTGGGACCCGAGGCGCCTCAGAAAAATGACAAGTTTGGAATTAAGATTCGAGGAGCGTTTGCAACTCGTGAAGAAGCAGCTAGCCACGCGAAGCGCTTACAGAAGGAAGATGCAACGTTTGACATCTATGTGGTAGACATGTATAAATGGCTTCTCATTCCACCCGACCCTTCTAAAATTGAGGATGCTCACTATACAAACGAGAAACTTGAAGAGCTTATGACCGGTTACAAGGAGAATCAGGCTCTCGCCGCTAAAATGTTTAATGAACGCAAGTCAGATCTTCAGAAACGCGATCACTATTTCAAAGCAGGAGACGAAAACTCTAAGTTTTACAATAAACCAGATGAACCACCCATCAGCCACCCTGCCGAAGTCCTCGAAAGATTGCAGAAGGAAAAGCCTGATGCAAAAATGGAAGACCTTGTGAAGGAGGCTGATGAAATTGTAAAGAAGGAAATTGAGGAGAGGCAAAAGGCTCGTGAAGCCACACAGTCTATCGCAGAAGGTGATGAAGAAGCAGTCATTGAGGAAGATAAAAAGGGTAAGACTCCTATCGAGTAATTAATTTATAAATAAACAAAAAATAAAACTTGTTTTTATAAAATATTTATTTATATTATATAAAAACAATGATGTACCAAATAATTGAGATGATATTGCTCATCTCTATACTTGCGTTACTAGTTTACGAGTTCTATTTCCGATACAAGGGTCCTGGTAATCCACCACCGATAGATTCTTTAACAGAAGACGAAGTTAAAGCATCAGAGTTATTTGATCAGAATAAAGTTGATCCACTGGTAAACAGGTTTAACCAGGACGAAGTATCACGGGCTGCATTGTTTTCCCCATGAAAAATCCTAAAATAAATGCAACAAAAATTATTATATACGCTGTTTTGTCTAGATGTGAAAAAAAATCATTTTGCACCGGCGGTGGCTGAATATATTCTTGGGGTGGCTGAGGATGGTGCATATAATAAAGCTGTTGATCCTGTTCACTGACGGGTTCATCATTCTTTAAGTCATTTGGATTATAATCAATGGGTTCACCTATATCAGTATTCATATGTAATATTATTTAATTATTTTTTTAAGCTTCCTCACTATCAGATTCATCATCATCATCAACCACAAAACCCTTTAAATTACCATTTTCATCGGCATCCGAATCATCCTCTTCTTCGTCGGTATCATATTCAGAATCTTCGTCTAGTAATTCCTCGTCATAATCATCGGAATCATAGTCATCGCTACCGTAATCATCCTCTGGTTGTTCCGTAGGTTCAAACTTCTCGGGGGTCTTTCTAAGTCTAATAGAATGTCTAACAGTCATTATATAAATATATAAGTATTCTTTTTAATTGTATTCTTCGTAAATATTTATATAAAGATAATCATCCTCGTTCTCTTCATATATAAGTCTATCTTTTTTTACCATATTATTTACATCGAAAAATATTTTTCAATTTTAGAAGCTATAATGTTTATATCAGCTTCAATATCTTCATCAACATCATCTAGGTACAGGGGGAGGGCCTTCAATTGATGTAATGCTCGTCTAAGCATCTGGAGTGATATATCTGGGTGAGCTTTCTTACTATTTTCCGCCATTCTTATATTTGAAAAAAAGTTTCCATAAATACCTTCATCAATGTATGAATATTTTTTAGATTCTAGTAACAAAAGATCTAATTCATCTTCTTCATTTTTTTTTATTTTAGGGTTCAGTAGTCTTGTGAGCATATATGTTCCTATAGTAAAAAAAACTAGATAGGCAATCATTTTAATGTATTAACAATTTTATCTATAAGTATATGTTGTCTCGTTTTGCATTTACAAACTTGTCGAATTGTTTTTTTATCAATTGAAAATTGAACATTTTCAGTATTACAAGATGAACATATATATTCACTATGTACAGTATATTTCCCTTTACCCTTTTCCCTATTTATATTTTTCAGTGTAATATCAGTACTAATTATATATTTTTGAATATATTTTTGTAATAATTCCAGGGATTCAGTTTCACCAGGTTTAACTTGTACCTTTTTTGTATTATAAGTCGGTACTTTATCTTCATACAAGAGCCTCAAAATCTTAGAACTCAAAAAATGTCTTCTACCCGAAAAGTCTTTACAGAAACCATGGTGCCTCCCCCTATTTGTTTCACATCTACAAAAACATTTCTGAACTATCGTGTTATTGTCTATGTGAAACCACACATGGTTAGATGAATGCTCCCTCTTAAGATTTTCACAATACTTAGAGTTTGAACTCACGAGATAATGGTTTTTATGTACATATATTTTCGTGACTTCCATATTAGATTGACCATCCATGTTTTTCCTAATGAAAGTCTGTATTTCTTGACATATAGTAGAATCTTCCAACTCATTTTTCATTTGGGCTGCGGTGAGGGTACCTTCCTTTCTCGTGGCACCTTCTACCGTGACAAAGTTAGTTTCTTGTGTCCTCAATGTCACCGCCCATAGCATATCGACACTAGGTTCCTTATCAATTTCCATGAGCATGGGGAAGGGACCGGAGGTATATTTGAAAAGAGGTACATACATCCCTTGTGTAATTTTCCCCTTCTCACAAAGTTCACAACCCCTACCCTGACATTCTTCGTGTTTAGCGCGTTTGTGAGACCATGGCATACGAAACCCACTACCCCTAGCTGCCCCCTTGGTACCACCGTAAACTGAAAGGTCTACAATATCTTCCCAGTTTTTTGAGCTATATATGCGAGATAAACCAGAAATAATATGACCCCTCAATGCCATAGCAGAATCTCTATCTACGACAAAGTTTTTCCAATTTATGTGTATACCATGTTTTATTAAACCCTCACCACAGGATTTGGGTTCGGCTACAGACACAATTGCCTCATCACCACCATATTTTTTCACGCGGTCACATATGAACCTACATACATCTTTTAGTTGATCTATAGTGAGTTCATCTTCGTCTTTATAATCCAAATCTACAAAAAAATTATAGGTGGGTGTTTTTTGTTCCACTACAAAAATCTTTTCTTTATTTTTAATAGCTTCAACATACTTTTCATAAAAATCATTCAATCTATCAAATGGAACAGATAGGACTCCACCGTCCATGAGCACATGTGATAGATTGGAACTGTTACAGAAACCTTCTGACCTACACCACTTTCTGAACATACTTCCATATTATAAGAGGGGTGTTTTTAATCGGGTTGTTATGGGGACAAAATCATTTTCGTTACTCTCTATATTGGAAATTTCTTTTTTATACATTAAAAGTTCGTATACAGTGAGTTTTTCTTTATCACTTATAATCCTTATAATTTCTTCATCGCTATAATTTTTTTCTTCTAAAATATCTTTTATCTGCTGTAAAATATAATTCTTGGATCGCATCCTACTTTATACAAAATGTTTTTCTATTGTGGGAAGACACGCATGCATAAAACTCTGGATTTTTTATGACATTGTTTTTTATTCTTTCCCATTGATTTCTAGAATTAAACTCCGATAAAGTGTCGAAACTTAAATAATCATTTTCATCATACGCCCTCTTGATCTGTATTTTTTTATTTTGCATTTTATATTTTTCTTCGTTAAACTTTCTAATTATTTCACTTTGTTGACATTTTGAAAAGTCTACAAAAAATATAAAGACCTGATATTCCAGTTCCATATCAGGACTTTCTTTTACTGTAAACTTAAAGTCTGTGTATTCACCTCTCTTTAAGTTCACTATTCCTCTTGTTTCCTCCTCTAATTCTCTCAATGCACATCTGAGTGGACTATATATCTCTTTGCGTCTACAGCCTCCGGTGACGAATATCCACTCCTTATATCTTTTATCTCGAACTGTCAAAAACTTTGGAACTCCTCCCGTAAATGTTACGGGTATTGCTATTGCCTTGTGTTTTTTCATTGCACATGGGCATTCCTAATATTTGACAATATGTTTATTCCGAAGATTCCACGACCTCCTCGATTTCACCCGTCTTTACAGTCTTCTGAACGGGTGGGGGAGGGGGTTGTAACTGTTCAATCACACTAGAAACAAAAGTATTGTGCGCCTTTTTCATATCATCCTTAGCCTTATTAAACTCCCTGTACAGATAAAGAGTTCCGACAATGCATGCGATAACAAGAACAATATGAGCAGTATCACGATCAAAAGATAACATATCTATATACTACTCTCTGATTGTTTTTAAGTTGATATAATCGCACCCATACGGGTTTTATCGCCCTGTGGACATTCATATCCTTTTTGTGCAAATTGCACCTCCTGGAAATGTCCTTCGCGGCATTCTGCATTTGGTAAAATCTTTTCTAGGGTTTTAGACTTGGGATCATATGTGATCATAAACACAAAAGCTAAAATAAACACTAAGTGCCACATTTATTAATTATAACTATTTAATTCGAGTACATGAGACCACCCATACCATTCTCAATGCGAAGAATGTTGTAGTTCACCGCGTAAATATCATCGTTAGAGTTGGATGTGTCATTAACAATACGAGCAGAATCGAGACGGCTGAAGTTCAATGAACCCGTGGGCTGAAGCTTGCAGGTGTCGAGGCAGAAGGGGTACAGGAAAACCTTCTTGTTGTTTCCATCACCTGATTCATCCTTAGAAGAGGAAGTGTGATAGTAGAGAGGTACGGCCGTGTAATGGGGGTCGACAAACTTGAAGTCAGTCACATCGGTACCGTTAATCTGAAGCTTCAGCTTGTTGGCGTCTGCTGCCATGGTGAGAGCAGAACCGTCAGCGGCCGCTATGAGCTTCACGGGATGATTAAAGTTAAGCTCCTGGGTCTTGGAACCAGATGCAATGGCACGCTGCGTCTGGGTAATCAGCATGTTCTGAGGCGTACCCGAGAGCGCGGTGCGTTCATCGGTATCGAGGTACACGTAGTGAGCGTAGCACTCCCACTTGTGGGTAAGAGCGGAACCCCACGTAATACGAATCTCAACATCGTGATACTGGAGAGCAATCAGGGGGATGGCAGACTGCCAGTTTTCACAGAAAGAAAAGCGAAGAGGGTAGAACCTAGATAAGGCAGCCTCGGCGAAACCAGACTTGGACTTTGTGAGATTCTGAGCATTCAGAGTGGGTGCGATGTACTGAGAAAAGTTAGAAGTTTGAGTGTCAATAACCTGACCACCAATGAGAAGTTCCACCTTCTCAATCTGTGTCAGCCAATCTGCAGGAGCAATAGAAGTAGCAAGAACTCCATCATTGGGAGCAAGGTACACATAGCTAAGGAGGTCACCCTTGCGCTCAAAACGCACGGTAGACATACCACCCGGGGAGGGGTTACCTTGAATCACCTGGCGCTCGACAGTCTGAGCAAAGTTGGTGTGACGTTTGTAACTGGAACGGAAAAAAGAAACCTCGGGACGTCCCACAATGTGAGCATCCTGAGCACCTATAGCAACGAGTTGTGCAATACCACCGGACATTTTATATTATAGTGAGACTTTATTTTTTTAAGCTGTTGAGTATGTTACCAAGTCTATTTTGACCGATCCATTTCCCATGTTTCATACAACCACCCCAAATGTACGGAGGTCTCGTCTCAATATGATAAAAATCATTTTCCGCTTTAAGGATTGTATCCCTAAATTGAGAATCCTGTTCGAACCTGAGTTTTATCAATTCACTCATACATTCGAATGATACATTGTTCCATGTTTCTACATCCAGAGTAGTCCCGTGTTTTTTCATACCTCCCTTTGAACCCATACTTTTCGCTTCCCGTGGGGAGCAACACGTAAGCTCCTGGATACTCGAGGGATCGTTTGAATATGCATACTTACAAGCCTGGAAAGCATTTTCTACAGTGGGAAAAGTGTATCCGGTCACATATGAAATGAAAAAGTCGTTGGGTATATGTAAGCCCCGGGGTAGGAGTTGAAAATTAGAAAGGTAGCGGTGTGCGGGATTTTTACTTCTCGACCAAAAAGTGATCATTTTAATTTTAATTATTACAATTCTAAAGAGTCACTTAGGCTACAAAAAAAGAGTTTATGGATCAGGGACCCATTCATATCCCAGA
>Ga0102963_1000288_pt1 | contig 21447 bp, 20 predicted proteins | sample SalPon2_C_H2O_MG_2_FD_84522 | JGI IMG/M metagenome (GOLD analysis project Ga0102963, IMG submission 84522) | Salt pond water microbial communities from South San Francisco under conditions of wetland restoration - Salt Pond MetaG SF2_C_H2O_MG | ecosystem: Environmental > Aquatic > Non-marine... | reverse complement strand
CTTGGCTGGTCTTATGATGATGTTTTGCCCTATTTCCGCAAAGCCGAAAATTGCGAACAGCTTAGCGATGGCGACGACAGCTTTGACAGCGCCCTTCGTGGCGTTGGTGGGCCATTGAATGTGGCAGCGGTTCGCACGCGTTATGAAGCTTTGGATATGGTAATTGATGCAGCTGAAAAACTGGGGTATCCGCGCAATCACGACTATAATGGCGCCACTCAGGAGGGCTTTGGCTATTATCAGGTTACCCAGAAAAATGGGCTTCGCTTTTCCGCAAAAAAAGCCTATCTGCAGCCAGCTCGAAAACGGCCAAACCTGCGTATCATTACCCATGCGCATGTTACCAAAATCAGCCTTACCGGCAAACGCGCCGACCGAGTTCATTACAATCGACATGGCAAATCGCATTACCTCAGAGCCGGGCGCGAAGTGATCTTATCCGCAGGCGCCATTCAATCGCCACAGATCCTCGAACTATCAGGCATTGGCGCACCTGACCACCTTCGCCGTCACGGAATCGAGGTTCGACATGAGTTGTCTGGTGTAGGTAGCCATCTAACCGACCATTATATTTCACGCCTATCATGGAGGTTACGGCGCAATATTTCCTTGAACAATCACGCCCATGGCCTTGGGCTTGCCACCGAGATTCTGCGTTACGGATTCACCCGGCGCGGCCTTCTTAGCGTTCCTGCCGGTTTGCTTAGCGGCTTTGTTCGCTCACGCGAGGGTTTGGTAGGGCCAGATATTCAGTATCATATTGCGCATGCCAGCTTCGCTAATCCTGCCAAACGTGTTTTTGATAAATTCCCAGGCATGACCTTCGGTCCTTGCCAGCTTCGTCCCGAAAGCCGTGGCTCAGTTCATATCAAATCGTCCGACCCGATGATGGCACCTGAAATTCAGCAAAATTATCTCAGCTGCGACGAAGATTGCCGCGTTCATGTTGCGGGTATGAAAATCGCCCGAGATATCATGCAAAGTGATCACATGGCACCACTTGTCGAGGCTGAAATGCGTCCAGGCAAAGATCTGGATAGCGATGATGCGCTCCTTGCCTATGCGCGCCAAACTGGCGTGACGCTATATCACCCAGTATCAACCTGCCGCATGGGGCCAGATGCAAAAACAGGTGATGTTGTTGATGAAAGGCTTTGCGTTTATGGCATTGACGGGCTGCGGGTGGTTGATGCGTCAATCATGCCAACATTAGTGTCGGGCAACACCAACGCCCCAACGATCATGATTGCTGAAAAGGCGGCTGATATGATCGTTGCCGATCAGCGCTAAGCCGCTTATGTGAACCGCGTCGCACAGCCGCCTTTTTAATGCACGCCAAAACAGGATTGTAACGACTTGGCATAGCTCATCAAAAGATCGGGATAGAGCTGGGCACCAGCAGGCAGATTGCTTGCAATCGGATCCAGCGTGCCGATGCTAACCTTGCTACCTTCAGCAATCAGCGCTACTGCCTTTTGTCCCAAAAACGGTTCAGTGAAGATGCAGTCAAAACGGTGCTCGCGGAGTTCATCCCGTAACGCTTTGACCCGCGATGCAGTGGGCATTACGTCAGGTTCAGTTGTAATTGCTCCATAGTTACGCAGCCCAAAGCGGCGCTCAAAATAAACATGTGCATCATGTAAAACCAGAAACTTAGCGGCTGAATACGACGCAAGCTGGCTGGTAATATCCGTCTCTAAAGTTGCAAGACGCGCTGCCATCGCATCTGCATTTGCAGCATAGGTCGAGGCATTTTCCGGATCGGCCTTGGCAAGGCGGGCGGCAATAACCCCAAGCATGATTTTCGCATTTTGCGGATCAAGCCAGATATGGGGGTTAATCAAATGGTCATCATGTTTCGCGTGTTCGTCATGTTTTTCATGGTCATGTTTTTCATGCGCGGGCGTGACCTTATCAAAGTTTATCTGTACTAAACCAGCGCTCTCAATCAATGGCAGTGTTTGAGCCTGCGGTGCAAGTGTCGCCAAGGCTTTTGTGAGCGGCTGTTCCATCGTTGGCCCAACCCAGAACACAATATCTGCCGCCTGAAGACTGCGTGCCTGAGACGGTTTCAAGGTGAAGTGATGTGCCGATGATGGTGCTTCAAGAAGCAAGTGCGGCGTGCCAATATCGCCCATCACCGCGGCAACTAATGAGTGGATAGGTTTTATAGACGCGACCACAGAAATTGGTTTTTGATCAGCTATCACCATTTCTACTGGTATTACTAATGAGGCGCAGAATAACCCGATTGTCTTCACACCTTTAACCCATTTTTGCATCATTGCCATTTCCCAACTCTCTTACTTTCATGAATTCAACAAGCCTGGTTTTCAGCCTATAATCGATTTATCAAATCAATCTCTCGACCACCCCTATAAGAGTGATATGTTATATTATAACATTTATTGAGTTGCCACTGTCAATGCTGTTTTTTTTGCGATAATAGTGATGTTGATCATGGTCCAAATTCTGCCTGCCCGATGGACATGACACTACCGGTCAGTGGGTCAAAAATCCTCATTTGGCGCCATCACCAATGACAAATTCTGCACAATGGCAATGATGTCTGACGAATCTGCTTGATTTCACCATTCCGCCTGCCCCAGAGTAATGCAGTTGCCTTTAAGGTGGCAGCTCTAAACTATTTTCTGAGCCCAAAACGGCCCGTTCATTTGGGCGATCTATCCCATTTTTCCCTGAGGCTATGATGAGTCAAAAAGAGACAAATTTTTTCAATATTGACGCGATGGAACAGGGCATTGCCCGCACCCTTGTCGAAGGCATCACAACCCGTATTTTTCCGGGTGACAAAGCAATGTTATCAGTTGTTCGCATCGCTCCAAATGCCGTTGGCGCGATCCATAGCCACCCGCAAGAACAATGGGGCGTTATGATTGAGGGAAGCGCAGTTCGCATCCAAGATGGCGAAAAAATACACGTTAAAAAAGGCGATTTTTGGTGCAGCCCTGGCGGTGTTGAACATGGTGTTATCGGTGGCCCTGATGGCGCTGTTATCCTTGATGTTTTTAGCCCGCCCCGTCCTGAATATACCCGCCCCGGAAATGGTTTTGCCACGGAGTAGATCAATGCCTGTTCAAATTTTTTCCAATGAATTCACGCCCCTTTCTGCCAATAAATTAGCCCAATGGGCAACAATTCCGCCTGCTATTGCCGGTGATGTCATGAATCGTCAAAATGTGATGGCAGGACGTATTTCACCGCTGTCACCAGGCATGACCATTGCCGGACAGGCTCGTACAGTGAGCGTTCTTGCTGGTGATAATGCGGCACTTCATGAGGTCATTGGCAGGCTGCGTCAAAAAGAAGTGCTGGTAATTGACGCCGCCAATTATGATGATCGTGCTGTATGGGGTGGTATTTTAAACACCCGTGCCAAATTGCGAAACATCAGTGGTGTTGTGCTTGATGGTGCGGCGCGTGACGCAGCAGAAATGCGCGAAATGGGCTTGCCAGTTTTTTTGAGTGCATTGTCACCAGCCGGGCCACATAAAGGCTGGGGCGGCTCAATTGATGATAGAATCAGCTGTGGTGGCGTTGTCGTTATGCCCGGCGATATTATTCTTGGTGACGATGATGGCGTTACAGTTGTACCACTGGCCCGTGCAGACGTTGTTCTTGAAGCTTCACTGGCAAGGCTGGCCTATGAGGCTGAGATATTGGAAAAGCTGGCCACAGGGGCTGATATGAGCGGCCTATTCCCTTCACCAGAGCTAGAGATAATGTCCTAGCCAAGCTGGTTTTGATATAATGATTGTGGGGAAGTCTACACCGGCACACTCGCTGATAACGTCAAATCTCTCCCTCATAATTTGAGCGAGGGTAGCATAACACTGTCAGGGTGGGTGTTTCCCCGTCTAATGGTGCAAAAGAACCAAGCCGGCCCTCAGGTTATTGGAAAATGCAATCGAATTAGATGAGTGGGTTTTCTGTTAGCACAAAAACTCTATTAGTATCCTGGTCAGTTGCGGGCATATCTACCCTAAACCTGTCTTACTCAACGATGGGATAAGACTCCATTCACCTAACAACTAAAGTTGGCAATTCAATCAGGGCCAATAAATCGACGGTCTAGCCACCCTAGAGCATGCTTTAAAAAGGGAAGCTAGTAGGCAGACTCAACAGCTGTTCTATCTAAAAATAGTGCTTAACTCAGCAATTTGACAACAATTGACCTAATAGGCCTGCGCAATTGACAGGCATTACACCTCCACGCTTTTTGCTCTATCTCGATATCAAGCTTCAACCAAATTTTCCATAAACCAAATCAGGCAACCAAGTAATGACATCCGGAAACAGCGCAACGAGAACAAGCACCCCAATATAAGCTAAAAGGAAAGGCAGGACAGCAACTGAAATTTTATCAATTCCAAGGTTAGTTATCCGAGCCGCAACGAATAGGTTTGCTCCAACAGGAGGTGTCAAGAATCCCACCTCACAAGAGATCACCATCACAATACCGAATACAATGGGGTCAATACCAAGCGCCATTACGATAGGCAATAGTAAAGGCGTCAGCAAAATGATCTGAGCAATGGACTCAAGAAACATGCCGGTAATTATCAAAATAACGGCGATGATCATGAGCAAAAGGAATGGGCTTTCTGTAACCCCACTGAGGGCCTCGCCAATCATGTCAGGCACAGATAAGAGGCTCATCAACTCTCCAAACGCTTTGGCGGGCCCGACAATAATCAAAACTGCACCTGAAATCATTGCCGTTACCTTCAGACAAACAAGGATTTTTTTGATTGTTAATTCACGGTAGACAACGCCTCCAATCAATAATGCATAAAAAACGGCAACCGAGGCCGCTTCCGTCGGGGTAAATGCCCCAGAATAAATACCGCCAAGTATTATAAATGGAGCAAAGATAGCCCACTTTCCATCAGCCAATGTTCTCCCGACCTCACCCCATGAAAATATTGAGCCATCACCAACATAATTTCGACGTTTGGCAATGATATAAACTGTTAGCATCAGCAAAGCAGTTGCAAAGAAGCCTGGTATAAATCCAGCTAGAAACAATCGCGGAATGGATTGTTCAGCAACAATGCCATAAATAATCATTAAATTACTCGGCGGGATAAGGCTGCCCAGAGCACCACCAGCGGCAGCAATTGCACCGCCCATCGCAGGGTCCCAGCGCTGTTTGATCATTGATGGAATCATAACTGCACCGATCGCAGCTGTGGTTGCAGGGCCAGAACCAGATAAGGCTGCAAAAAAAGCACACCCAAGCACTGCCACAAGACCCAAACTACCGGTGTAGTTGCCAATCATTGACTGCGCCATGTTCACAATACGACGTGCCATGCCTCCCTGCTCCATCAAGGAGCCCGCGAACACAAATAATGGAACTGTAACGAGCGGAAATGGTTCTACGCCCGTATACATGGACAGCACAACTTGAACCAAATTCAGGTCCATCATGAAATAGCCAATCGCTGTACCTATGGCGACTGCGATTGGAATTGGCACTGCAAGAACGATCATTAAGACCATCGAGCCAAACATGATCAGAGCCTGTTGGCCTTCTGATAGGTCAAAGATAAAATCCATCAAGAGGTCATGCATGTGGCAAATCCTCTTCATCACGAGGTTCTAATATTGGTTCATCATACTTTATCCAGCGGTAATAGACCTGCGCCAACCTTAGGGTCATTAGACCAAAACCAAGGATCAGGCACATGTAGGGCCATTTTTGATCAATGTCTAACGCTGGCGAGCGATATTCATCTTTCCAAAAAGAGAGATCCAACAAAACACTTTGATAGGTGAGAAAAATGCCAAAAAGAAACCATATGAGATCACTGAAAATTGTCATCCCAACCGCAACCTTTGTTGGCAATAATTGTACGAAATTCATCACACGAATGTGTGCACGCTCGCGAACTGCCCACGCAACTGAAATGTAAACTGACCACAACATCGCATAAATCGCCAACTCGTCAGACCACGACGTTGGCATGTTAAACAGATAGCGCATGACTACCTGAAAAAATACCATCGAAGCCATAAACATAACGAGGGTACCAGCCAAAATTTCTTCGAAATATTTTTCTAAAAAATTCCACACTTTAGCAATCTCACTTGTCAAAATGTAAGTGCTGGCCCCAAATTTGAGGCCAGCATAAAAGGTTAGTTATTTATTTTGCAGCCGCATAGATCTTGTCCATAATTGCGGCATACTCAGGACCACGCTCTTTGGCAAAAGCACTGTGGACAGCCTTAGCCTTTTCAACCCAAGGGCCGATATCCGGCTGGGTGAATGTTACACCAGTGGCTTCCATCTTCTTTTGCACGATGGACATACCGTAGTTGGTGTGGAAACGTGACGCAGCAGTGGCAATTTTTGCTGCCATTTGCATAGCTTCCATCTGACTGTCGTCAAGTTTCTTCATGAATGAATCACTGACGAAAAATGGGGGCGCAAGTACAAAATGCCCGGTCATCGCAACATGTTTTGCAATATCGTGGAACTTCTGTGAGTACTGAACATCCAAAGGCAAATCACCACCGTCAACAGTGCCGGTCTGAGTTGCAGTCAGAGCTTCCGACCATGCAATCGGCACTGGATCTGATCCAAACGCCTTATAGGTATCAACCATTACCGTATTCTTTGGAACCCGGTACTTCATTTTGGCAAAGTCAGCAAGATTGTTGATCGGCATCTTGGTGTTATAGATGTGCCGGAACGAAAACAAAGGAATAGTTACGAGATGCACACCAACTTCCTTGGGCATTCCACCCCAGATCTCTTGACCAACTGGGCCGTCTGCAACCTTAACTGCATGATCAAAATTTTGGATCATGTATGGCAGTACCAACAGGTCAATCTTTGGATAAAAAGGACCAGCGTTATTTTGCGCAATCATTGTCCCGTCAAGTGTACCGAGCTGCAGTTTTTTAAACTGTTCCTGCTCACTACCCATTTTATGGCAGCAATGGACTTTCACACGGACTGTGCCACCTGAAAGTGTTTGGAAACGCTCAGCGAATAGGTGCATGAAAGTACCATAAGGGTGACCTTCATTGACAGAATAACCGATATTCATCGTTACTTTTTTTGCGTTAGCGGGCCCCGCCACCAAAAGCAGAGCTGCGAACATTGAGCCAAGAATAGGCTTTAACATTTTCATTATTTCCTCCCTATGATCAAACCTAAAAGCCTACAACTGAATAGGCAATCAACTTGAATAATGAGAGGTTTCCAAAGTTTAAAGCGCTTTGCAAGGAAATTGATTAGCTGGAAGACGGACATAGATTGAAAAAAACACTTGAGTCTCAAAAACAAATATTTTGATCATCGCTGAGAGGTTTCTCAACATTTGCCTGGCGAATAAAATCAACACGCTTAAGAGAAATGTTTACCTAAGTCAGGTTGTTATAAATTGTCAAAATGGCGATTGACGTAAGCGCAATGAGTGCGGCGCGGCGAAAATGCTCGTTGCCCTGCTGACGAAAAAACTTTGCGCCTAAGTAATTTGACAGCACATAGACAGGGGCACTGATTATTCCAAAGGTCAAAACACTAAAGCTAATCTGACCATACATAAGTAATGCGATAAAATTTAACAATGACATTGAACTGAGCGCAATAACAATATTACCTCGGGTGGTGTTTGCATTATCTGGCAATGACATCAACGCTGTCACCAAAGGGGGCCCTCCCATTCCAGCCGCCCCCTGAACAAAACCGCCAATCATTCCTGAACCTAACATGACGCCCTGCCCAACATTACCTTTTATACGCCAGCCCGACGCAAGAAGGGCTACCGTCATAAGTAAGACAACAGAAATGGCCAATTTCATCTTCGCAGGATCAACCCCAATAAGAACAGCTGTACCCACAGGCACCGCTATAAGAATTCCAATTAACATTGGAGTAACGGTCTTCAGATTCGAGTCGCGAATACTTGTTGGCACGAGGTAAAGTATTGTTGGAATTTCGATAATCACAAGGATAGCGATAGCAACAACTGGAGGCAGCGCAAAACTCAGGGTTGGAACGATTACAAGTGCCGCACCAAATCCAAGGAATCCTCGCAAAAACCCCCCTACCGCAATGCTAAGGAAACAAAGCAACAAACTTTCGTGACTTAGCCCTAGAAAATCCATTCTTCCGCCCTACCCATCCAATGATCGTTGTTTCCTGATCTCATGCCTTGCCAATCCAAATACAGATAAAAAGATAAGGCCGCCTCCAAAAAGAGTACCAAGGCTTATTATCTCCTCAAAAAACATCCAAACCCAAATCGGCCCAAGTGAAAATTCAAGAAGCATGATCAACGGAATTTCAGCAGCCTTCAAAACCCTCGTGGACAATACTAAAAGTGACTGACCAAAACCTTGCAAGACACCTCCCCAAATAAAACATAATGCAATATCATAAATTTGAGGAATGACGTCCCACTGCCCAAAGACCAAACCAACAATCATGCTGAAAATACCAGTCAGCAGGAGCACCGGCAGCATCTCGACATGCTTGTTTCGCCTGAGAGTTACGGCAAAACAGGAAAAACAAAAAGCTGTCATTAAAGCAAAAAACACACCCAGCAAACCCTCTGAGCTAACATCTGTAACAATAATCGCGACTACACCAAGGCAAGCAATAGCCATGGCCAACAATGTGGTTCGTTCGATACGCTCTCTTATAACTATGAAGGCAAGCAGCGCTGTAATGAAGGGCGCGAGCGCAATAGTAAATGTAGTGTTCGCGACCGTAGTGTTAGAAAAAGCAAACACATAAAAGGTCTGCGCCCCCGTGAAAAACAAAGCACCAAGAACACCTTGCCTTCCAACGCTCCAGATTGTCAAAAACACCCTTTGCCTATAGAAGGCATTTAGGACGATGAGCATTACAAATGAAAGTGCAAGACCCCGAAAAAAAACAACTCCAAAGGCGTCAATGCTCTCAAGGCTTCGAAAAATAAGGCCAGCAGTGCTAACGATAGTTGCTGACACAATCATCATTTTGATAGCGGATGGCCTTTTTATGTTCAAAGACAGGAGGTTTATCATCGATGTGCCAAAAAGCTTAATGATTGGCGGAGAGCTAGAAAACAGCTAGCTATGAAACTGGCAAACAACAGGGCCTACAATCCACATGCAGAATACTGGCTAGCTTGACATGCAATCGCCTGTGACACGGTTTCATCAAAAATCGCCTTTGGTATTTCTTTAGCGATTGCCTGAACCATGAATGCAGCGTTGGGGTCAAATTCAGCCGATAAGAGGAACCAATGAAGCGCTTTTTCTGAGCTTTTTTCGACGCCCAACCCTTCATAATAGCTATTGGCAAGTGCCGTAAAGGCAAAAGGATAGCCTTGCCTAGCTGATCTTTTAAAAAGCTGAACGGCTCGAAGTTGGTCTTGAGGGGCGCCCTGGCCAGTCTGATAAAGCAGGCCAAGGCTCGCCTGCGCCACTTTATCACCAGATTCTGCCAACGGCGCCCATAATTTAATGGCCTCTTCTGGTCTGCCTTCTGAGAGTTTCACAAAGCCATTATTTAAATCATCAGCACTGACCAAGGTTGCAAAAAACGTAAATGCTGCAATCAACATTATTCTTACCCAGCGCAAAGCCATATCTCCTGATTTTGTACTTTCTGAGCAAATCCAACTGGCAATCGTAAACGTTTACCCGTAACGTCTAAAGGATGCTGACACTTTAAAATTTGTTTGAACAGTTAAATCTCAAAAATGTGAGGTGCGTCAATGATCATTCATCGCTCAGCAAAAATGATTGAAGAACTATTTTTATTAGCCTACCAAAAAATTACCGCGCCCAAATCCATAATGGACACAGTTTATGGAACCTTTCTTGCTCTCGCAGCTTTGTTCTGCCTGCTGTTCGCTTTTGAGCAGTTCATTGGCCGCTGAGATTTGTTCTTTAAGTTGAATCTGGATGCATTATGATTGTGAGCTTATAAAATATTCAAGAATAGCGGTTTGATCAAGAGCCCCCATCCCAGCTTTGTCTGCATTGATGAATTCTGCCCGAGCCATTCTTCCAAATTGGCCCTTATTGTTAACCATTTCTGCAAGCTCTATTGCCATAGTCAAATCCTTAATCGCCATGAAAATTGGAAAGTCTGGCGTTAGGTCGCCTGCAAGCACTTTTTTTGGATAATTTGTGTTGAGTTGCCCAAGCCCAGCGGCCGTTGAACTCATCAATTTTGCCATAGCTCTCACATCAAGTCCCAGGGCTTTTGCTAAAGACAGCGTTTCACCGGTTACTGCGTTGTTGATCATAGCCATATAATTATTGACAAGTTTTGCCTTCAGGCCAGAACCTGTTTCGCCAACATGAATAATTGTATCGCCAACTGCTCTAAAAGCACCGTCCAGCGCTTCAATATCATCCGCTTCTCCGCCAGCCATTACGAGAAGCTTGCCGGTGATTGCCTCCCGAGGAGTCCTGCCAACAGGCGCATCAACAAATCTGTGGCCACGTTTGGCAACACGCTTTGCTGTTTCCATCAATTTTGGGTATGAGCCTGTCGACATATCCACAATAAGGCTGTTTGGTGCACAGTTTTCCAACGCGCCCCCCTTGTCAAACAGCACCGCATTAACAACATCACTGTTCGGCAATATCATCATAATCACATTACGTTGATCTGCCGCCTCGAAGGGGTTCGTCGATGCGATCGAGGCAATGCCCTTAAAGCCGTCAACAACATTCTGCTGAACATCGCATACAGCAACGTCAAAGCCCTTTTCGATAATGTTTTTTGCCATTGGAGCTCCCATCATTCCAAGCCCAATAAAAAGGATTTTTTGTTCCATAGATCCCGCCACTTGTTAAAACTGCAATCGCATAAGAATTTGAATGAAGAAAAATTGATTAATACAACTGCGCTTTGCTTATTCAGGTAACTCTCCGTATGGAAGATAACCGCCAGCAAGTGTTATGCCGCAATCAGCAACAGAAACAGAACCTGTCATGGCGCTCGATGAGTCGGATAGCAAAAATAAAGCAATATTGGCAATCTCCGATGGTGAGGCCATTCGGCCCAGTGGTGTCATGTTGACAATTGGTGATAAATCTCGTCCCGCTGCTTCCTGTTTTCTAATGAAAGGGGTGTCGACCCAACCTGGACAGATTGTATTCACACGGATGTTTTTTTTGCCCCATTGAACAGCCAGTGCCTGTGTTAGGTTCTTGATTGCTGCTTTACCAGCGCCATACCCTAGTACCGGCCCTGGTCTAAGTGCCAACACGGATGACATAGTAACAATAGAACCACCGCCTGATTTAAGCATTCGCCGGCCAACTAATTTGCAAGTAATAAATGTGCCATTGATGTGATTTTCGAGCACTCTTTTAAAATTCTCTAGTGGCATTTCTTCCATAGGTTCTCGGGTTGGCATAATGCCGGCAGAGGCCACGCAACCGTTGAAGGCAGGCATGTTCAAGGAAAGCGTCTCCAGTGCAGCATTCATGGACGATTCTGACTCTACATCACCAAGCGCACAGTAAGCTCGACGTCCAAGTTTCTTACATAGATTTAAGGCAGCATCACCATCAATATCAATGACACCAACACTAGCCCCCTTTTTGTATGCAGCCGCGCAAATAGCAGCGCCAATACCGCTGGCACCACCCGTAACAACAATGGATTTTTGTCCAAGATCAATCATTACAATTTACTCCTTTGAAAAGAACCTGCTATTTCGAGACACATCACTGCATCACATAAAACTAACAACTGCAATTTTTTACAATTGATCAATTCGTATGTGCTGATAACTTATACGATGAGCAAAAAAACCAGATCATGCCAAAACAAATATTGAAATAGACCAGAACGAAAAAATTATTGAAAGTTGATATCATGAATCATGACAACGTTGACCTTGATGCAGTCGTTGTCGGCGCAGGTTTTTCAGGGCTCTACCAGCTCTATTGCTTACGCGAGAAACTAAAGCTGCGTGTCAAAGTTCTTGAGGCTGGCGGTGGTATAGGCGGTACATGGTACTGGAACCGCTATCCTGGGGCACGCTGTGACTCTGAAAGTCACACTTATTGCTACTATTTCGACAGGTTGTTGCTCGAAGAGTGGTCATGGTCTGAACGATACCCTGGACAGGCAGAAATCTTAAGGTATCTGAATTTTTGCGCCAGAAAGCTAAATCTTGAGAAGGACATCCATTTTAACGAGCGAGTTTTAGAGTCAGAGTGGGACAGTGATGCACGGCTTTGGCATGTTAAAACTCAAACTGGCAAAACCTTCAGGGCACGTTTTTTGATAACTGCGGTTGGGTGTCTCTCATCGACAAACATGCCTGATATCGATGGACTTGCTGATTTTGAGGGAGAAGTTTATCACACTGGCCAATGGCCCCATAACAAAGTTGAGTTTGACAAAAAGACCGTGGCTATTATTGGAACAGGCTCAACCGGAATTCAAGCAATTCCTGAAATAGCGCGTCAAGCTAAAAAACTTTATGTCCTTCAGAGAACTCCAAATTACAGCGTACCAGCACGAAATAGACCTCTTTCCAAAGATTTTCACTCGGCATTCATTAAAGAAATTGATGCTTGGCGATCAAAAATGCTGAAGTCTCGTCATGGTCATCCATGGACAGCGCCAGACCGTCAGGTCAGAAAAACCGCGCCAGAAAAGCGCCAGAACATCATGGAAGCGGCATGGGAACGTGGCGGCCTCGGGTTTCGTGAAAGTTTTGATGATGTGCTCCTTAATGAAGAGTCAAACAAAATTATGTCAGACTTCATTCGGCAGAAAATCGTCGATACCGTCCATAATGCTGAAACAGCAAAAAAATTATTACCAATCGATCACCCATTTGGCACCAAAAGGCCGCCGATCGATACCAATTATTTTGAAACGTTCAATTGTGACCATGTGCATTTAATTGATGTCAGGGAAAATCCAATCTCTTCGATCTTCACTAACGGAGTCACACTGTCCAACGACACTCAGATAAGGGCGAATATGATCGTTTTTGCGACGGGTTTTGACGCAATGACAGGGGCGTTGCAAAAAATGAACCTGAAAGGTAGAGGTGGGCTCAAACTAGAGGATGCTTGGTATGCTGGTCCACGAACATTTCTTGGTCTCGCTGTACCTGAATTCCCAAACATGTTCACCATAACTGGGCCTGGCAGTCCATCCGTGTTAACAAATATGCCGCGTGCAATCGAACAGCATGTTGATTGGATTACTGATATACTCTCACACGCGATCCAGTGCGATTATGTTGAAATTGAAGCCAGTCAGGCAGCCGCCAACGAATGGACGCAGCATGTGACAGACGTAGCCAACAAAACACTTTTGCCAAAGGCTAATCATTCCTGGTACCTCGGGGCAAATGTTCCCGGAAAACCCAGGGTTTTTATGCCCTACGCATTCGGTTTGAATCATTATCGAAATCATTGTGACTCTGTTACAGCAAACGGATATGCAGGCTTTCTGTTGACAAAGTAACCTTATCCGAGACGCGTTGAGATCGGAGTGTCAAATTATGACTGATGAAATTGAAAAATTCGACTATGTGATTATCGGCGCTGGGAGTGCGGGTTGCATTATTGCAAACCGCCTCAGTGCCTGCGGCAAACATAGTGTCTGTGTGGTTGAGGCAGGTCCAAAAGACTGGCACCCGATGCTGTATATCCCAGCTGGGTTCATTAAAACATTAGTTAACCCTCGATTCAACTGGATGTATTCGAGTGAGCCAAGCGTCGGCACCAACGGCCGCGCGATACCAGCACCTCGAGGCAAAGTGCTCGGTGGATCAAGTTCAATCAACGGTATGGGCTTCAACAGAGGGCAAAAAATGGACTTTGATGTCTGGGCTCAAAAAGGTAACCCAGGTTGGTCCTACGATGACATTTTACCTTATTTTAAAAGATTTGAGAGCTATCAATCTCACGATAATCAGTCCTATCGTGGTTCCGATGGTGAAATGACCATCAGTGACCTTGAATGGAAAGACCCCCTTTGTGAGGCCTATATCAACGGTGCAGAGAGTATGGGAATTCCAAGGAACCCGGACTATAATGGCGCAAGGCAAGAGGGCATTTCATATCTTCAGCGTACAGTTAGGGGACGGTTTCGCATGAGTGCTGCCCGTGCTTTTCTCAACCCAGCTAAAAAACGTTCCAACTTACGCGTGATCACAAACGCTCACGCGACTCGTATCCTTTTGGAGGGCAAGTGCGCAACTGGCATCACATACAAATTGGGCAGTGCTAAGGGGGTGGAGAGGCAAATTCATGCGGGCCAAGAACTAATACTTTGTGCCGGTGCTATAAATTCCCCGCATCTTTTGCAGATATCAGGAATTGGTGCAGCAGAGCATTTGCGAGAGATAGGCTGTGAGGTGCACCATGATTTGCCAGCTGTGGGGGACAACTTTCAGGACCATTACGCAACACGTCTGACCTATCGGGTGCGCGGCGTTGACACAATTAACAATCGTGCACGTGGGCTACCTTTGATTTCCGAGTTTGCTAAATACTGTTTTGGTAAAAAATCAATATTAAATCTTGGCCCGACTGCCGTTTTTTGTTTTATGAAATCAAATGAAAGCCTCAGTGATCCTGACATTCAAATCAATTTTACGCCTGGAACACACCAACGTGGAATGCAATCCACGTTGGAAAAACAAGCTGGCTTTACCATGGCTACATGGCAACATCGCCCCGAAAGTCAGGGGTATGTAAAGGCAAAAAGCACAGACCCGTTTGCACACCCTGAAATTCAGCCAAATTATCTCGCTGCTGAAACTGATCAAAACGTCATTTTGGCCGCAATTAAAATTTGTCGCAAGCTTGCACAAACTGAAGCCTTGAAACCTTTTGTTGTGGAAGAGACCTTTCCAAGTGCTTCCTGTCAAAATGATGATGACTTGTTGAACTCAGCGCGTGAAATTGGTCAGTCCATTTACCATTTAATGGGGACTTGCCGCATGGGTAATAGGGACGACAGAACTACAGTTGTTGATGCAGAACTGAGGGTTCATGGCATTAAAAACCTACGGGTAATCGACGCGTCCATAATGCCAACAATGGTGTCTGCGAACCTAAACGCAGCAGTCATGATGATTGCTGAAAAGGGCGCAGACATGGTTCTCGGGAAAACAGCTGCAAAGGCTCATTGAACCCTAAATTTATTTATAGCCCTGAAATCAACTTCCACCCCTAATCCAGGTGATTCCCCAAGCTTAATCAGGTTCGATGAAGTTTCAAAAAACGCATCTACAAAGGTACTTCGAAGAGGATTTTTATTAATATCAAACTCCAAAACACCATTGCCACCAACTGCGGCTAAGGCATGCGCTGACGCAAGCAAGCCAATACCACCGCCAAGATAATGTGGGCAATATCGGATGCCGGCTTCAATTATTTTCCTAGCAACCGGAACCGTCTCTGTCAAACCACCCCATTTTGCTAGGTCAGGTTGTATAACCGAAAAGTATGCAGCCTCAATTAAACGATCAAAATGACGGCCTCCCATAATATTTTCACCACCAGCAAGTGGGGTGTTGCCAGAGGCCTTCAAACTACACCATTCATCATCGGGTCGGTCAGCATGAATTGGCTCCTCCAACCACTTGATGTCAAACGCAGCAATTTTTTGCATCATCTCCCTTGCCTCGTTTACAGTCCACGCCTGGTTTGCATCAACCATCAACTCCCCATTTTCGCCAAGTAAGGCACGTAATGATTTAATGTTCTGGATATCTTGCGCCGAATCAAATCCGATCTTTAACTTGAGTGCATTATGCCCCGCCTTCAGAGCCATTTCTGCAGTCTTTTCAGCATTGGCCGGGTTGATACCGCTTGCGTAAGTTTTTACGCTATCGCTTACACCACCAAGATATTTCCAGAGGGGTATTTTATCTCGCCTTGCCATTAAATCGTGAAGAGCAATATCAATGCCGGCAATGCATTGTGCCATCGGTCCAAACTCTCCAGTTTGCAACCCGAGAACCCATGTTTTTCTTGTCAAGAATTCAAATGCCTCGGCTGGGTTGTCAAATAGTTTCCCATTCAGCAAAGGTTTGAAAACACTATCAATTAGCCGCGCACGATGTTCTGCACCAACCGCTGGGAAGTTACACCAAACCTCACCAACTCCAGCCAAGTCATCCTCGTCAGTCAATTTAACTAAAACCATTGGACGGTCGAACATTGTGCCAAATGACGTTTGGACAATGGTTTCCAGAGGATAACGATATACCAGAACCTCAATAGATTTTATTTTGATCACACAACCCCCCCTGCAAGCCTAAACAGACTCTCCAACTGCTTCGTGAGCGTAAATGAATTCATCTGGGAATGTTAGCACTTCTTGTGGAAGGCAATGGTCTAACCTTTGGTAATTTTGCAAACACATCGGGCTCCATCTTGAATCTTGGCTGTGGTGTCTTCAGTGTTTAGTGAGGATTAAATTTTAGCTAAATACAGAATCACATTTATCTAGGCCCACGCAAAGAATTTTCTGGATTTTAACTGCCTAGCGGTCAACTATAAGATATTATGAAGACAAACCAAAAGCGTTATACACACATAATTGTTGGTGCCGGCTCCGCTGGCTGCCTATTGGCCAATCGACTTACATCGCGTGCTCAAAACTCTGTACTTTTGATTGAGGCCGGTGCTTGGGACGATGGCTTTTGGTTAAAACTGCCAGTCGGTTATTACAAAACTATGAACAATCAAAAAGTCTCACGGCACTTTGCCTGTGAGCCCAGCGAAGGTTCTGGTGGTCGTTCAATCAACTGGCCACGCGGGTGTGTGATTGGCGGGTCCAGCAGCATAAATGGCCTAATCTTTATTCGCGGACAGCACCAAAATTTTGATGACTGGGCGGCACTTGGTAACCATGGTTGGTCCTATACCGAGGTCTTGCCATATTTTAGAAGACTGGAAAACTTCAACGGCGAAGACTCTCAATTCCATGGTCGGCACGGTGAATTGCAGGTATCAAAATTGCGCAACCATCATCCCGATTGTTTGGCATGGCTTGACGCAGCTCATCAATATGGCCTTCCACTAAATGATGATTTCAATGCTGATACAACAGAAGGGGTTGGGGAATACCATCTATCCATCGGGGCTCGTTGGCGTTCCAGTTCTTCCCGTGCTTTTCTGGCGCCAGCTAAAGCTCGAAAAAACCTGGATATACTGACTAAAACATTGGTTACCCGTGTCCTTTTTGAAAACAAAAAAGCTGTTGGCGTTGAAATAGTTCAAGAGGGACGAAAGCAAGTACTTCATGCTGAGACTGAAGTTATTTTGTCTGCGGGTGCAATACAATCGCCACAGATCCTCCAACTATCAGGAATAGGGCCTGGAAAGCTGTTGAAAGAGCATGGTATTGACGTAGTTGTTAACAGGCCCGGTGTTGGCCAGAACCTTCAAGATCATTACCAGATGCGCACAGTCGTGCAGATGCGATCGCGCGATTCTCTTAACAACCAAATTCGCAACCCAATTTCACTGCTCAAGATGGGTTTGGATTGGGCTTTTCGAGGACGCGGGGCACTGACAGTGGGTGCTGGACAAGTTGGTGGGGCAATGCGGACTGACTTTGCCCCAACAGACCAACCAGACTTGCAATTGTTTGTAATGCCGCTTTCAGTTGATAAGCCCGGCGAGCCACTCCACCGTTATCCCGGTTTCACCAGCGCGATTTGGCAATGCCATCCCAAATCGCGTGGATCAATTAAAATTGTCACTCCAGACCCAACCGCAGACCCAAAGATTCAACCTAATTACCTTGCCGATGAGCTAGATCAAAAAACTATGGTCGAAGGCATCAAGATCCTACGACAAATATATAGCCAACCAAAATTTCGGGATTTGTGGGATGCTGAAATTGTACCTGGCGAACAAGTGAAGACCGACGCTGATATAATCGATGCAATCCGCAAAGGTGGCGGCACCGTCTATCACCCGGTTGGAACCTGTAAAATGGGGATTGACGCAGCTGCTGTTGTTGGACCAGATCTGCAAGTGCATGGTGTGACAGGACTCCGCGTCGTTGACGCTTCTATTATGCCCCTGATAACCTCCGCTAATACAAATGCTCCAACATTAATGATTGCAGAAAAAGCGGCAGAAATGATCCTTGCAAGTGGCCGCTAGTTGAGCGGGGGGAAGATTAAACGACGTTGCTTGACGGATAATACAATCGCTTAATCTCATGCAATAGGAGCTAAATATGGGCGCTGCTCAAAGACACAAGAAACTAAGACAAGAGCAAGCTTATGAAGTTAGGTGCTGTCACACATCTGGTGAAGTGCAAGAGTTTATGGAAAAGTTGACAGGCGGTGAAGATGGCTGAGAACACCGCTGGTCGAAAAATATGGAACTACAGTCCAGGCGAACCAATCAGATATAACCCACTTTTCGATTGGCCTATTCACCCGTTGAAGGTTTTTACCTGGATGATAAGACGCTGGATTAGCATTTCACGTTTCTTGATGTTCATAATTCTAGGATTTGTAATTCATCAATATCTAACGCCTAGCCTTCAAAAAATGCAGAACGTAACTTTCGACTGGATGCTTTTAATTTTCCTTCGCAACACCGCTCTTTTGTTTTTGGTGGCGGGATCCCTGCACCTATACTTACACGTCCGTAAAGCGCAAGGTGACAGGTTCAAGTTCTTAAAGCGCGAGATGGCAACAAAGAACAAAAGCTTTAAATTTAACGATCAAGTCTATGACAATATGTTCTGGAGCATTGCGAGTGGCGTAACCGTTTGGACTGGTTACGAGGTTTTATACCTCTGGTCCCTGGCAAATGAATGGATTAACGTTGCCCCATTTGCCTTCCATCCTCTTCAATTCGTTGCTTGGATTTTATGCTTTCCACTTATCCGTGGAGTCCATTTCTATTTTATTCATCGCCTTCTGCATCACCCTTTTCTCTACAAACACGTTCACATTACACACCATAGAAATGTTAATACAGGACCGTGGTCAGGAATTTCGATGCATCCGATTGAAAATCTGATTTACCAATCATCACCACTGATACATTTCATCATCCCAACTGATCCATTGATTGTTATCATCCATCTTATTTTGGTAACCTTGAACCCAGCATTTACCCATTCAGGATTTGAAAAGATCATGAACAAAGATACTAAAATCCTCGACTCTGCTGACTTTCACCATCAGTTACATCACAAATACTTTGATTGTAACTATGGGAACATGGACATGCCACTGGATGTGTGGTTGGGCACTGATCACGACGGTACTGATGAAGCCACCCAAAGGCTTCGGATGAGAAAGCGAAAAGCGCCCTTGTAAACTCTGAATTATAAAGAGGCTGGGTTGAGAACGCTAATTTGCCGCCGATCCAATTGAATCAAACTTAATATCACCCATAGGGCTTGCATTGAAAACTTGAGAGCAACACGCGGTATCCCAAATTTCCTAAATTGAATGCTCACATGGGACAGGTAAATGTCTGTAAAGAGCACCATGTCATATCCATCTTTTTCATCTGATGATCAATATTAGGTTATTTTTGACAGGCTTTTTAAAGTTCTGTAGATCCCAGTTGTCCAATCCTCTTTCCCATGGCCAGCAGCACTCGCGATGTTATAAAACTCTCGGGCTACAGAGCCGGTAGACAGAGGAACTTTGGAAGACGCACCAGCCATCAAAGCAAGGCCGATGTCCTTACGTGCTAGATCTAACATAAAAGCCGGCGAATCATTATCTTTTAATGCTTTATCCGGCCAGGCCGTGGTAATGTGGCCAAGCCCTGCCGGAGTCTTAGAAATCACTTCCACCAGTACATCTTGACTGACACCCGACTTCAGGCCTAGCGCTAACCCTTCTGCTGTAACCAGGTTAGAAACGGCTGAAATGTAGTTATTTACTAATTTTACAACAGAACCTGAGCCTAGTTCGCCACAGTATGTTATGGCCTCTCCCATGCATTCGAGGAATGGCACTACACGATCAATATCTTGTTTTTTGCCTCCGACCATGAAAGTCGATTTCCCATTGATTGCATGCGCCGATGTTCTGCCGACAGGAGCATCAACCATAGAAAACCCCCGATCAGCGAGGCGTTTGCCAATCTGACGAGTTTCGTCTGGCAGGATCGTGCTCATATCGACAAATATTGCATTACCAGACATTCCATCCGCGATTCCATCTGTACCGAGAACAACTTTCTCCACAATTTCGCCAATAGGTAAAATAGCAAAAATCGCCTCACAGCCTTGTGCCGCCTCTTTTGGTGACTTTGTACCTTTTGCACCTTGCTTCTCAAGGGCAGATACAGCTTTTTGCGAAACATCATAGACCGTAACATGGTGACCATCTTTTATAATGTGAGGGCACATCGCGCTGCCCATTTGCCCGAGGCCTACAAATCCAATTTTCGCCATATCCGTGCCCTTTCAAAGCGACTAAATAGAAAATTTAACGATGCGCCTTCCAAAATTTTTGCGCAAAAACGAGGCGCCTTCTTTTAGCCTACAACGGATTTTTTGAAGGCACCCGGCAAGACAATAGGCTATCCTCTTCAGCATAATACGAAATTATCCACGAAGCACAGCACCGCAGTTTTTACCAGCTGCCGCAATTACAGCATCACTGATCGCGTCAATTTCAGCCTCACTCAAAGTCGCCTTTTGCGGCGTTAATGTGATCGTGACCGCCAATGATTTTTGACCATCGCCAATATTTTTGCCCTGATAAACGTCAAATAGCTGAATATCACTTACCAAGGGCCCGCCTGCCGATTTTACCGCGCGAAGAAGCTGGCTTGCCGGTACATTATCATCAAGAATAAATGCAAAATCACGACTGACCGACTGGAATGGTGACATTTTCAGATAGGAACGCGCAGGCCCGCGTGATTTCGTCAATGGCACATCTTCTAAAAACAACTCAAAGCCAACAAGCCTATTTCGTAGCCCAAAATGCGCGGCCACCTGCGGGTGTAATTCACCAAATTGCGCCAGCAATGTACGGCCCTGTAGCAACCTGCCACAACGCCCCGGATGAAAATAATCAGGCCCTCCCGATTCGATTTGCAAACTGCCACGCCGCACCCCAAGAACCGCAAGCGCGGCTTCGGCATCAGCCTTGGCATCAAACACATCAACGGGGCGACGGCTACCATGCCATTCGCGTGGCGCCATTGCGCCATGCCGGATTGCCGCCGCAGCGGTACGTTGCTGATCAGGTTCATCACCAAGAAAGACCGGCCCAACCTCAAACATCGCAATATCAGCTTCACCACGATCTTGATTGCGGGCGGCAGCTGACAAAAGATTTGGCAAGGCTGATGGGCGCATGATTGATAGGTCAGCGCTAATTGGATTGACCAGGCGCAGACTGGCATCACCGCCCCCAAACATCACCGCTTCTTTTTCGGCAAGGAACGAGAATGTTACCGCTTCGGTCAAGCCACGTT
>Ga0102963_1000287_pt1 | contig 21498 bp, 24 predicted proteins | sample SalPon2_C_H2O_MG_2_FD_84522 | JGI IMG/M metagenome (GOLD analysis project Ga0102963, IMG submission 84522) | Salt pond water microbial communities from South San Francisco under conditions of wetland restoration - Salt Pond MetaG SF2_C_H2O_MG | ecosystem: Environmental > Aquatic > Non-marine... | reverse complement strand
GTTCCTAGAGAAAAGGTTATTGAAGATTATTTACTGACAAATACATATGTTAAAGACCATGTTGATGATAAAATGTTAGAAATTGAATTAAAAACTTTTTTTCGAGCTGATACCGATAATCTCCGTAAAATTAACTTAGTTGAGGAGAGATATATACAAGCTGCCTTTGATACGATTGATAGCAAATGGGGTGGAATGGATCGTTATATTTCTGAAGCTTTAAGCTTAAACGAAGAAGATATTTTAAAACTTCAAGATTTTTATCTTGAATAAATATTAGCTTTTTATCTTTAAATTATTTCTTAAATAACTATTTTATTAGTTTGAAAAAATTACTGTTGAAGATAGGAATAATATGCCAAGAGAAATTCCAAACGACCATCCTTCTTTGGATCTAAAAAAAAGCTTAGAATTTGTATTTTCTAACCTTGAAAAAGGTGTAACCGAGCGAGGTCATCAGTTTCATCTTTTGGTTCTTGGTACAATTGATAAAGATAACAGACCCCAGAATAGAAATGTTGTTTTAAGAAAAGTTGATATGACTAACTCATTAATTCGATTTCATACTGATATAAGATCAAATAAAATAATAGATATCAAGAATAACAGCTCTATTTCATTATTGGGCTATGATAAGGTAAATAAACTTCAAGTAAGATTGACGGCAAATGCAATTGTTGAAGAATCTAAAGAGGTATTATCCGATGTTTGGTCTAAAATGTATCCTATGAGTAGAGAGTGTTATCGAGTTAAGGATGCACCCGGCAAAGTTGTTGCTTCCAGAGATGAGGTGCTTTTTGAAGATGAAGGTAACGATAAACTTAATGGTTTTGAAAATTTTGTAATTATTAATTGTCATATTAGTTCTATTGAGACACTCTTTTTGCATTCATCAGGTCATGTAAGGGCAAAATATATATATGAAAATGGAGCATTTCATGGGGAATGGTTGGTTCCTTAAATGACGATAAATTATGGTCCAGATAACGACATTATAATACCTACCCAAAATAATACTACCTATAGAGGACTTGGAGGAGATGATACCTATATTATCACTCGAGCAATTAGTGATGGAGCAAAGATAAATATTGTAGATACAAAGGGAACTAATATCATCCAATTAACTGAGGGATTATCAATAATATCAAGTAAATTTGCCTCAACAGCATTTCAAATAACTTTATCAAATAATGCAGAGATAACAATTAACTCTTCACATAAGAATCTCTATGAGATCGGAGGAAACGCTACAACTGGATTGATAGTGGATCAAAATAGCTATCAAGATTTTGTGATTAATTTTGGAATTAATTCTCCCCCATCAAATAATTCAATAAATGGTTTATCTAATGTAATGATTGAGGATGGTAGAGTAGTTTCAAGCAATAAAGAATTTTCTTGGCAAACAGTAAATCCTGAGAGCGTTGGCTTAGATTCAAGTGAAGTTAATGCTTTGATGGATTTTGTTAAAAGCGAAGGAGCCAATACTCAAGCTGCTATTCTTTTGAAAGGTTCAAATATTGTAGCAGAGTATTACGCAGATAATTATGATGAAAAAAACATAGTAACTAGCTGGTCTGTTGCTAAAAGCTTTACATCTACTTTGATTGGTATAGCAATTGATGAAGGTTATATTAATTCTATCGAAGACCCCATTACAGATTATTTACCAGAGTGGAAAGGCCAAGATCAAGATAAGATTTTATTAAAACATTTACTTTCTATGAGGTCAGGAATGGAAGATCATGGGTTTGTTTATGTTGTTCCTAATATGGTAAGTCATTCTTTGGATAGAGATGTCATAAGGCCTCCTGAAACAGTATTTAGATATTCTAATGAAGATTCTATGCTGCTTGGCGAAATAATACAAAATGCAACCGGTATGTCCTTACAGGAATATGCCGATAAAAAACTTTTTAATTTAATAGGTGTTGATGAAACTTGGTGGACTGACCAGGAAGGCAATACAATTACATATGCAAGTATTGATATGACCCCTAGGGAGTTTGCAAAGTTTGGATTAATGATCGCTCAAGAAGGTAGTTGGCAAAATCAACAAATTGTATCATCCGATTGGATTGATATAGCAACCTCCAAATATGATAATTTAATGTCATATGGTTTTCAATGGTGGACAAGTGAAGCTGAAGATATTGATTATCCATTTTTTTCCGCCAGAGGTTTGGATGGGCAGTTAATTTATATATGGCCAGAAACTGATTTAGTTCTTGTAAGATTTACAACTTATAAGAAAGTTGGAAATCAAGAATCATCAGTAGTAAGAATTAATTCAACAGGGGATATTGAGGCTTCTTATCAACAAACTGAAACAGGAAATTTAAACACTATTAAACTAGAAGAATTACTTTATGATGTCGGCGATAATTTGGTAATGACATCAGATTTAATCATTACTAACGATTTTGGATAGAATAATGGATATCAAGAGAAGAACAGAACATATGCGCGAACAAGCTCTTTTTCAAGGAATGGGGTTTAGTAAAATTTTAGAATTTAGTAGGGAAAACCAATCAATTAAAATTGAATATATTGCTGAGACTCGTCATTGTCATTCTGGCAATATTGTTCAGGGTGGTTATGTAACTGGTTGGATTGACTCAGCTATGGCGCATAGTGTTATGATACCAACAGATTTTAAGTTTAGCCCTTTAACGTTAGAATTAAAAATAACATTTTTAAAATCTGCTAACCCAGGAATTGTTATAGCTGCAGCAAGAGTTATTAAGCTTGGTAAATCAATAGCTTTTGTTGAGGGAACTCTTACAAATGAAAGTGGAGAATTAATTGCTAAAGGAACATCAACTAATAAGCTTGTTCCAATGCCTAAACAATAGTTAGATTTCTAGAGTATCTGAAGAATTCTTATCTAGATCTTTTTCATTAATCCATGATCTTATAGATAATGGGATTGATATAATATAACTAAGACCAACTAAACTAAGAGTAATCCAAGGGGAATTAATCATAGAAATTATAAATAATAATACGCAAAGTATTATTTTTAAGTCTTTAAATTTTTTTAATTGAAACCTAATTTGTTTTCCTGAGAAAGTTGGAACTTTGCTAACCATAAGTGATCCAATTATAAGAAAGTATATGCTGGCAATAATTGGGGTTTCATAAGCCCAGTTAAAACCTAAAAATGAATGAATAAGGGGTAATAAAATTAGACCTGCCCCTGCAGGGGTAGGAATTCCTGTGAAGAAATTAGTTGATTTACTATTCTTGCTATCAATATCAGCATTAAAACGAGCAAGCCTTAGGCAAGAGAAAACTATAAAAGACAAAACAGCTATTCTTTCAATTAATCCAGCATTTTGTAAAAGCGATATATAAATAAGTATACTAGGAGCAATTCCAAAGTTTAAAAAGTCAGCTAAGGAGTCTAATTCAGCACCTAATTTAGACTCGCTTTTAAGGAGTCTTGAAAGTCGGCCATCTAGAACATCACAAATGGAAGCCATCATTATGCAGATAACAGATAATTGAAATTGACCTGATAAAGCAAAACATATTGCTACTATACCAAAACATAATCCAATTAATGTTGTTATATTAGGGATTATTGATCTGAATGATAATTTATTCATTTAAATACTCTTTGCCATCTATGTAATTATAAAGATCCAATAATTGTTTCACCTGCTATAGTTTTGTCACCTACTTTAACCTCAGGTTTAAAAGTTTTTGGTAAATAAACATCAACTCTTGAGCCAAATCTAATTAATCCAAATCTCTCGCCTGAGTTTAATTTGTCGCCATTACTAACAAAACTTAAAATACGCCTTGCTATTAATCCAGCAATTTGGACAACAATTATTTCTATACCATTTTCAGTCGTAATAATGATACTATTTCTTTCATTTTTTTCACTTGCCTTATCTAGGCTTGCGTTAAAAAAACTTCCCTCTTTGTAAATAATTTTCTTAATTTCTCCTTTAACAGGAACTCTATTTACATGAACGTTAAATACATTCATGAAAATACAAACTCTTTGCATCTGTTCAGTTCCATATTGAAGCTCTTCTGGCGGAACAGATAAATCTATTAAGCATACCTTTCCATCTGCAGGTGAAATAATTTTTCCCTCTGCTATTGGTGTATTTCTCTCTGGGTCTCTGAAGAACCAAAGAATAAAAAATGTTATTAAGAAACTAACAAAAGATAATAAAGGCCAAATAACTAATAAAATTAATGAAACAAAAAGTGAAATTGCTGAGAATTTCCAACCTTCTCTATGAATAATGTTTATAAGTTTTTTGAATTTGTTCATGTTTTTATGTTTATCAGTAATTATTAATTATAAATTATGTCATATGTACCTTAATCTTATAAAAATGGAAGTATTATTGATATTTACCTCAAAGTATAGTTAAAGGGTTTAGGAGAAAATGTTGTTAGAATTTTTTAAATCGTCAGCTTTATTTATTTTATGTTTGATTTTAAGCCGCTTTATTGGCTTACCTTCAAATTTTACACCTATCATTGCTGTAGCTTCTTTCTTACCCTTTTTGACTTCTAATAAATATATTCAATTATTCTTGCCTGTTGGTGTTTTAATTATTACTGACCCATTTTTAGGTTTTTATTCTTCCATGCCAGCTGTATATTTTTGTATTTTTATGGCAAGTCTCTTTTCAGTATTATCAAAAAGTCTTTCTTACAAAAATTTAATTTTCAGAGGTGTAGCATCAGTGTTTATTTGGCATATACTTGTGAATTTTTCCGTTTGGCTTACTGGTGGACTAGGTTTTTCTCTATTAAACACATATATAATGGCTATTCCATTTGATTTTCAGCTTTTGCTAAGTACTGTAATGTTTTCAACATTATTTTATTTTTCTAGAGAACTTTTTATTAATTTCTATAATCGATTTAACCTTAAATCAAACAGCTGAATTGATTTATAATTTTAAAAAATGAACAAACTATTTATTTTTTTCTATATTATTGTTTTTAGTTTTTCTAATATGTGGGCCATGGAAAATCCTTTTTTAAATAAATATAATACCGAATTTGAGATACCTCCTTTTTCCAAAATTGATGAAAGTGATTTCATGCCCGCTTTCACAAAGGGAATAGAAGCCCATAATAAAGAAATAGATAGTATAATTAAAAATTCTGAAAATCCTTCATTTGAAAATGTGATTATTGCACTTGAAAAGTCGGGCTCTCTCTTAGATAGAGTTGGTGCAGTCTTTTTTAATTTATCTGGATCAACTTCTAATGAAGAAATTCAAAATATTGAAAAGGATATTTCACCACTCCTGTCCCAACATTATGACTCAATAAGTTTGAATCCTAAGATATTTAAAAAAATTAAATACCTATGGGACAATATTGATAGTTTAAATTTATCAATTGAAGAAAAAAAAATTTTAGAAGAAAAATATAAAAATTTTATAAGAAATGGTGCTTTACTTGAAGGAGATGATAAAGAGAAATACTCATCAATTAATCAAGAAATATCAAAACTTTCAGTTGAATTTTCTCAGAATTTATTAGCTGAAACTAATAATTTTGAAATTATTTTAAATGAAGAAGATTTAGATGGTCTTCCAGATGATATTATAGCTTTAGCCAAAGAAGAAGCTGATAAGAAATACAAAGGAACAAAAGATTCAATATATAAAGATAAATATATTTTTACGCCTCACCGAAGCAGCTTGTATCCATTCCTAACTTACTCCAAGAGAAGAGATTTAAGGGAAAGGTTATATAATGGCTATATTATGAGGGGTGATAATAATAATGAGTTTGATAATAAAGAAATCACTGCAAAAATTTCTTCATTAAGAGTGGAAAGAGCAAACCTTCTTAATTTTGAAACGCATGCTCATTATGTTTTAGATAATACAATGGCTAAAACACCCGAGGCAGTATATGGGTTGCTTGATCAATTGTGGCAACCAGCTTTATCAAGAGCCATTAAAGAGCTGGAAGAACTTCAGTCTCTGGTTAATAAAGAAGGTGGTAATTTTAAAATTGCTTCTTGGGATTGGTGGTATTATTCAGAAAAGTTAAGAAAAGAAAAATACGATCTTAACGATGAAGAGCTAAAAGAATTTTTTACTCTTGATAATACAATTGATGGAATTTTTAAAACCGCCAATAAACTTTTTGGATTATCCTTTAGTGAAAGGTTTGACATTGAGCTTTATCATGAGGATGCAAGGGTTTGGGAGGTCAGAGATAAAGATGGTTCTCATTTAGGAATTTATATCGGTGACTATTATACGCGCTCAAGTAAAAGAGGTGGCGCATGGATGAGTACTTTTAAAGATCAATCCAACTTTGATGGAAGGGAAAGACCAATAGTAGTCAATGTCTGTAATTTTCCTCCTCCAAGTAATGACAAGCCCTCTCTTTTGAACCTTGAACACGTAACAACGCTTTTTCATGAATTTGGGCATGCTCTTCACGGCCTGGTAACAAATACCGAATATAAAAGTCTTTCAGGTACATCTGTTTCAAGAGATTTTGTTGAGTTTCCCTCTCAGGTACTTGAACACTGGGCGGTTGAGCCAGAATTACTGAAATCATATGCTAAACATTATAAAACTGGAGAGTCTATTGGTGATGATTTAATCTTAAAAATGCAAAATGCTAGTAAATTTAATCAAGGTTTTGCAAATGTAGAATATCTAGCCGCATCTTATTTAGATATGGACTGGCATTCACTTACTACTAATGAAATTCAAGATACTGTTGAGTTTGAAAAAAATTCTCTTAAAAAAATAGGCTTAATTGATGAAATAGTTTCTAGATATAGAACTACTTATTTCCAGCATATTTATTCCTCTTCCTATTCGGCAGGATATTACAGTTATATATGGGCTGCTGTGTTGGACTCTGATGCTTTTTCAAGATTTAAAAATTCAGGTGAAATATTTAATAAAGATTTAGCGGAAAAATATAGAAAGTATATTCTTGAAAAAGGTGGAACAGAAGATCCTATGGAGCTTTATCGATCTTTTGCAGGAAGCAATCCTGAAATTTCTGCTCTATTAAATGATAGAGGATTAAATTAAAAATTTTCCAAAAAAAAAGGAACCAGCTAAGGTTCCTTTTAACACCTAATCGCCCTCGATTAAGCATGCCATCCGCTCTTCTTTTAAAAACTTCATTCTATTCCATCCCCTAAGGGACTTCTTAGTCTTCCGTTTCATGAGACTTCCTTTCATTCAATCCCCTAAGAGACTTCTTGATTATCTTTCTCATCAGAAGTGGCTACCTTTCGAGTATCGCTACTCTTCTTCTCACCATGACCCGACGACCAATCGGCTCTCACTGCGGTCTGACACCCGCCCAACGATAGCTGGTCATCACTACCGTCACTATTAAAGAAACATGAAAAAGGAATCTAAACAACTGAAAGCAAAAGGAATTCTGTGGATAACTAAACTTTTCTGTGGATAACTAAACTTAATGTGGTACAGCCACTTAGATTTGAACTAAGGACCTCCTGGTCCACAACCAGGCGCTCTAACCAACTGAGCTATGGCTGCCCACAACATATGTATCTATCATTATTATTAATATTTCAATAGTCTTTTAACTATTAGAGCGGTTTTTTGAAAAGAAGTGTCATTCTGTCACTCTCACCAATTTGACGATATTTTTCTTTATTTCCATCTTTTAAATAAAGAGAAGGCGGAAGCGTCCAAACACCATTAGGATGATCTTTAGTATCTTTGTTATTGGCATTGATTTCAGATTTTTTTGACAAAATAAAACCAGCTTCTTTTGCTAAATTAGTTGTAAATTCTTCGGTTACATAACCACTTTTTTTCATCTCTTTAATTGAAGTTCCAGGTTTAGCTCTATGCTCTACAACACCTAAAATACCACCAGGTTTTAAAGCGGCATAGGATTGTTCAAATACATTTTTTACCCCACTACCATCTTCACCAAGCCAATTGTGAACATTTCTAAATGTAAGGACAGCATCAACAGTTTCATTTTCAGCAAGCTTACCAAATAGATCAACAATTTTTACTTTTTCATAAATACTTTTACTATTTAATTTGGCCTCAAAGGCTTCTCTTGATCTCTTCGCATAATCACTCAATGAAGCGCTGTAAGGAGCAGTGATTAATTCACCTTCATCATACATATAAATCGCAAGAATTTCAGTATACCAGCCTCCTCCAGGGGACAACTCAACAACAGTCATTTTAGGTTCAATTCCAAAAAATTTTAGTGTTTCATATGGATGTCGAAATTTATCTCTTTTAATATTTTCTATTGATCTATCTTCACTATTTACTGATTGTTCAAGATTATGTGCTTGAATTGAGAAAGAATTAAAAAGTATAAAAATAAGAATAAAAATTGAAATAAATTTTTTCATAACTAGTTCCCTTGCTAATTTCTAACTAGATTATAGATAATTAATAATATTAAAACATTTTTAAAAATTTTCTTTCCATTAGATTTTATATATTTATTGTAAATACTTCTTATATTTAGTCGGGGATAAAATTGTTTAAATCTTTTCATGGATGGAGAATTGTTGCTAGTTCTGGTTTTATCAATATGTTCTCAGTTGGTATTCCTTTTTATGCCTATTCCGTTTTTTATATACATCTTCAAAATGAATTTAATGCTGGAAGATTTTTAATATCGAGCACTTTATCGATTATGATTATTGCCGCTGGAGTATTTGCTCCGATTTGTGGTCAGTTAGTAGATAAATTTTCTCTTAAGAATCTTCTATCTATTGGAGCCATAATCTTTGGTGTAGGGCTTATTTTGCTTGGCTTTTGTCAAACCTATTATCAATTTTTAATTGTTTATGGATCAATAGTTGCTCTAGGGATGACTTTATTCGGTAACTTAACAACTTCTAAATTAATTTCTAATTGGTTTAAAAAGAAAATTGGATCTGCCATAGGTTATGCTACTTTAGGTATTTCTTTATCGGGAGTTTTTATTCCCCCCATCACTGTCTATTTGATCAGTTTATATGGTTGGAGATTTACTTATATAATATTTGGTATTTTTCTAATTGTTTTTTTCGTACCTTTTTGTCGTTATTTAATAGTGAATAAACCCTCAGATATTAACCAAAATGTTGATAACGAGCAATTAACTGAAGAAACCGATAGTAGCGTTACTGAAAAAGTGATGAATATTATTGATATATTAAAAGTACCTACTTTTTGGATTTTAATATTAATTTTTAGTTTACAGTTTTGTGCAAATCTTGGCGTTTATAGTCATATTTTTCCTTATGCAACGGATTTAGGTTTTGATGCAAGTAAAGCCGGTATTGCTGTTTCAGTTGGTGCGTTAGGTGCAGCTCTAGGAAAAATTGTTTTTGGCAGGCTTATAGATATGGTATCTGCTAAGAAAACCTTATGGGTGTCAGTATCAATTCAAGGTTTTGGGATTATTATGGTTTCTCTCTTTTCAAGCTATTATCCCTTGTTGATTTCTATTTTTATAATGAGCCTAGGTCTCGGAGGAAGTGTTCCGCTAATGAATATCCTTTTTTCAAAAACTTTTTCTCCTATAAATTTTGGTAAAGCACTTGGTATAGCTGTACCTTTTATGGTTCCTATACAAGTTATTGGAGGTCCTCTATCTGGATGGTTATATGATATTAATGGAAATTATGATTTGGCTTTTTATTTAAATACTGCTGTTTGTTTTTTAGCTTTTATCTTTATTTTCTTTTTAAATATTCCGGATAACAAACAGAGTTGAAAATTTATAAATATTAACGCAAACTAAATATAGTTAATTAAACTAAGGGGTGAATAATGGGTAATAAGCATTTAAACGATAAGGTAACTCTAATTTTAGGAGCTGCAGGAAAAGATAATATGGGCCAAATAATGGCTCGCCGTTTTGCGAAAGAGGGAGCAAAGTTAGTTCTTGCAGGAAGAAATGAAGACTCTCTTAAGGAAATTTCAGAGGAAACTGGTGGGTCTTATGTCTTATGTGACATTACTAAAAAAGAAGAAATAGATGCTATGGTTGATGAAGTAGTCAATCGTCATGGTGTTTTGCATTCAGCAATTCAAGCAACTGGCTGGGGGTATTTATCTCCTTTCCTAGAAAGTAAAGAAGAGGATCTTATAAAAATAATGAATCTTCAGTTCAAAGGTCCGTATCAGTTTTTTCAGGCTTGTATTCCTGCCATGACTGAGGGAGGTTCTATTATTCAGATATCATCTGCTACAGCGACAATTATGTTAGATAATCATGCAGCTTATATGGGAACAAAAGCTGGCATTGATCATGTTGTTAGGACAGTTGCAAATGAGTTTGGCGAACGTGGTATAAGGGCCAATTCAATTTCACCAGGATTGACTGCCTCTCCTATGACACAAGATGCAATGGCTGCACCAGGACTAGAAGATGCATTCCTAAGAGAGTATCCTTTAGGAAGAATAGGAACATCTGAGGATATCGCGGCGATGGCGGTTTTCTTGTGTAGTGATGAGTGTTTCCTTTCTGGTCAAAACCTTCAAGTAAATGGTGGTCTTACTTTAAGAAGAAATCCAAGAAGCGCTGATATTGATGCATCCGTAGCTCAAGCAATGGCAAAACTTGAAAATTAAATTTTTAATTACATAAAGGTAAGTAAATTGAAAAAGGGAATTAATAAGCAATCCGATGAAGTAACTGATTTACAAATTGGTCCAACTAATCGAGGTATGGTAAGGATATATGTAACTTCAAACAATATTGATCTTCCAATGGATTTTTCTCCTGAGGAAGCAAGAAGTATAGCGGATGAATTAAATGCATCAGCGTTATTGGCTGAAAAAGCTATTTAAAAGATGAAGAACAATAGAAACTTTCTTTTTTATGGAATTGGTTCAGTTGCCTTTGGGATAAAAGGAAATGCTTTTTCTTGGTTTCTATTTTTCTATTATAATATGGTCATTGGTTTACCTGCATGGATGGCTTCTCTTGCTCTAGCAATTGCTACTATATGGGATGCCATTTCTGATTTAATTATTGGTTATTCTTCAGATCATACAAAATCCCGTATAGGAAGAAGGCATCCATATATGTATGCTGCACTAATTCCGGTTCCAATCTTTTTTATTTTGTTATGGAATCCCCCAACTTTTGATACAGATTTTAATCTTTTTTTATATCTTCTTGTTATGGCTATTCTTGTAAGAACATTTACAACATTATTTGAAATACCAAACCAAAGTCTTGGACCAGAGATTACTAGAGAATATCATGAGAGAACTAAAATGATGTCTTTACGTTACTTTTTTGGCTGGATGGGCGGTACAGTAATGACAATTTTAATGTATTTTGTATTTTTAAAGCCTACTGTTGATTATCCAAATGGCCAATTAAACCCAGAGGGTTACCAAATATATGGATTTGTGGCTGCAATTATTATGTTGGCGGCTATGATTATTTCATCAAGAGGCTTAAATCATTTAATACCAAATTTATCTAAGCCAGCTACAAATAATAATTTTAGTGAGATTAAAGATGAGCTTAAAAGCACTCTATTAAACAAGTCTTTTTTAGTATTATTTATTGGAGGAATTTTTGCAGGAATGGCTGCTGGATTTTCATCAGCTCTTAATATTTATTTTAATACATTTTTTTGGGGTTTTAGCACTTTCAAAATTGGTATTGTTTCTGTTGTAGCTGTAATACCTGGTATTATTTGTTCAATGATAATTGCAAGAGTTTTATCAAAAAGTATTGGTAAAAAAAAGGCTGCTATTATTTGTGGGAGTATAGCTTTAGCACTAACTCCAGTACCTTATATTTTAAGAGTCTTTGAATTAGCTCCAAGCTTTGGATCTAATGAACTATTATTAATGATGAGTTCATATTATTTTATAGAAGTTTCGACAGGAGTTGCTGTTACAATTTTAGTTTCATCTATGGTATCGGATATAGTTGAAGATTCTGAGTTAACAACCAAAAAACGTTCTGAAGGTATCTTTTTTTCGGCCCAGGGTTTTTCTGCAAAAGCTGTCTCAGGTGTTGGTATTTTTCTCGCAGGACTAGTTACTTCACTTGCAGGATTACCAACTGATGCAAAGCCAGGGGCAATAGATGATAGTATATTAATAAATGTGGCGTTACTTTTTGTGCCTATTTATATGATTTTATATTTATTTTCGATCTATTTTTTTAGTTTATATAAAATTGATCAAGAAACGCATGAAAGTAATCTTGCTTCAATAAATGAAAGGTAATTATAGGAAGGGGTTGGCCATGAAAAATTCTGATAGAAAAAATGTAATTCAAGAGGTTGCTGATAGTTATGTTGATAGATCTTTATTTAGCGGTATTGAATGGACTGCAGAAAAATCAGGAAAGATTATTCTGTCTGGTAAGTCAGGATATCAAAATTTTGAGCAAAAAAAGCCTATACCTGAAAATGCAATTTATAGAATTTATTCAATGACTAAACCAATTACTTCCGTGATGGCATTAAAACTTGTGGAGAGGGGAAAGCTTAGATTGTATGATCCTATCTCATCTTTCATACCTTCTTTTGAAAAATTAAAGGTTATGAAACCGAATGGTTCTTTTGAAGAGCTTAATAGACCAATTATAGTTGAAGATCTTTTGACTCATCGAAGTGGCTTTACATATGATTTTTTAATGGGTTGCCATGTTGCCCCATTATATAGTGAAAGGGATATATCTGATGATGGAAATAATAGTTTAGAGGATAAATGTAATATCTTATCTGAACTTCCTTTGGCTTATCAGCCTGGCTCTAGATTTAATTATTCAGTATCTCTTGATGTGTTGGCTAGAGTTATTGAGATTGTGAACGAAAAAGATTTTGGTGACACGCTTAAGGAAGAAATTTTTAACCCTCTAGATATGAAGGATACAGGTTTTGGCGTAGAAGATAAGAATTTATCAAGACTTATGTCTACTTATGGAGCATCTAATTTTAAGGAAATTATGAATGTTGGACCTCATAAACTGGAAGAGACAGATGTAAGTGCTCACAACCCTTCTAATAAAGGTGAAACATTTAGAAGAGGGGGTACTGGTTTATTTTCAACATCACAAGATTATTTATCTTTTGCTAGAATGCTATTATCAGGTAAATCTAAAAGTGGTGAGACTTTACTATCAAGAAATATGGTTGAATTTATGAAAATTAATCGAATTCCTAATACTCAGCTTCCTCTTATGTTAGGCCCTTTACCGTTGGCAGGTTATGGATGGAATTTAATAGGAAGAACTATGTTGGATAGAGGACAAATGATGTCTCAAACTGGAGAAAATGAATTTGGTTGGGCTGGAGCTGCTTCAACATATTTCTGGGTTGATCCTGATGAAGATCTTGTGGGTATTATTATGACTCAATACTTAGGATCAATGTGGCCTATAAACGATGATTTAAGAGTGGCCATGTACCAGGCTATTGATTAAACTATATTTTAGATTTAATAAAAAAAATAAGTGCCATAACGTACTCAATACCTGCATAAACAACTCTTTTTTCTTCGATACCTTCAAAATAAGGTAAAAATCCTACCGATCTTCCTACAGCAAGCCCTAGCATTAACAAACTAAAAACACTAAACCAACCCCTTCTTGCATCAGGCTGATGGGCTGCAAGAAGTATACCAAGACCCATAAATGAAAACATTCCAGCAAGAGCTCTTATTTCACTAGCACCTGCTTCACTTTGTATAACAACATTTAGGCTTACAATATCATTCTTTGCAAAAATGTTTGGATCGTATACACCCACCAAACCAAGAATGAGCCACATAGCACCAAGACCATAACAGAGAATATTAATAATAAATTTCATAATTATAAAATAAACTAATTTAACTTAAATAAAAAGATTATTAGGAAATATTTAATCTTCTATCTGAATTCTCTCAGGAAAAAGAGATTCTGATTTTAGAATTTTTTTATCTATTTCTTTGTTAACGGCCTCTATATTTACCCATCTTTCTGATGAGGAGGGGTGCGTTGAGGCATAGGAAATTGATCTAGGATTTTCTACAGACATTCGCCTCCAGAAGTTTGCTACACCCTCTCTTTCAATTCCTGAATTAGCAAGAATATACATTCCAACATAATCAGCTTCTCGTTCAAAATCCTGACTGTACATTTGCGCCCCTAGACTACCAAATGTACCTCTTGTATTTACACCTGCACCTGCAGCTGCAAGGTCTACAATTGTTCCTAATAAATAATTATTTGTCTTTTTTTCAATATGCCCCTCAATATTATGAGCTAATTCATGAGCTATAACCATTTGCAATTCTTTATCTTCTTCAATAAATCTAAGCATTCCTTGGGTTATATATATATTTTTACCATCAGCAAAAGCGTTTAGTGAGTTATCCTGCCTTAAAATAATTCTATGATTACAAATTTTAACTGGATTAATTTCAAATACTTGAATTTCATTATCTCTTTCAACTTTAACTTTAATTTTATTTTTACCAAAAATTCTTTTTCTGGTATTTTTTATAATATCTTCACCATTCCAACTATACTGAGAGGAGCTTATTTCTATAATTTTATCCTTTTTCTTTAAGCCAGATAAATCTGCTGGGGATGACTTTATTACATATAATATCTGTGGCTCACTTGTTAAACCTATCTTTTCTGAAGCAGCATTTTTATAACCTTTATCAATTTCATTAAGGGATATAACTTCAATCCCAATAGAGTCAGTTATATCTTTTTTACAAAAATCAAGTGATGATGAAAGGATTGGCCAAGCAATATTATTCAATTTTTCAACACGCTTATAATATGTCTCAAGAGCTATTCCTTGCATTATAGCTTTTTCTTTTTCGTTATCTGAATCGAGACCTCTACTTGTAATGGTGGTTGGTGACTCGCAAGACGAGCAAATTAATATAATTGCTGTAAGTAAAAATATTTTTTTCAACATTAGTCTTTCTCTAATGGTGCCCAGGGGCGGATTTGAACCACCGACACGCGGATTTTCAGTCCGCTGCTCTACCAACTGAGCTACCTGGGCAAATAAATAAATATTACCATATAATATTGGTAATATAACCGTCCGTTACTAAGAGACAAGCTTAAATATACTATATTTAAATATCAATTTTTTTCTGATTATTATCAATATGATAGCTTTCACCCAGCCATCTATTTAGATCTACTTGTGAACATCTCTTTGAGCAAAAAGGAAAGAAATCTTTATTTGCGATTTTTTTACAATTTGGACATTTGGATTTAGTCATTTAATAATCACTAAATTATTTATGTCTGTATGTTATACGCCCTTTTGTAAGATCATATGGTGTCATTTCAACCGTAACTTGATCTCCAGCTAGAACACGAATTCTATTCTTTCTCATCTTACCAGCTGTATGGGCAATTATTTCATGATCGTTATCAAGTTTTACCTTGAAGGTAGCATTAGGTAAAAGCTCTAATACTGTACCAGGAAATTCTAATAATTCTTCTTTAGCCACAAAGTCTCCATTTAGTAAAAATCTCTTATAGCAAACAAAAATAACTTATTAAAGTAGTGAATCTTTTTTAGTAAATTTAAATGTAAAGTGAATACATTAATGTGAACAATCTTCGTGAGGTATTTTCGTCAATAATAAAATCCTTATTTAATATAAATGACAAATCTCTAGCACCATTATCATGGATTTTTCTTCTTACTTTTTCTATGCCCTCAATTTTTTCAACTGAACCATCTTTGATTGACTCATAATAGTTTGAACATGCGTTATGATAATCTTTGAATATTTTCTTTAACCCACTAATTGAACTATTAAATTGATAAATAATCTCTCTATCTTTATTTTTTAATATTATAGCAAGTATTCCCTCTTCAATAGAGATGCTCATATTAAATGGCCCGCTACTTTTATTATTTTTTATTTCAAATGAGTTTTCAGTAATTAGATCGTATATAGCTGCTTCTCTCTCATAACTAACAAATTCATTTAATTTATTTTTATTAGTATCACTAATCTCTATCTTAAAGATTTTATTACTTTCCATTTAATCTTACCTGTATAGATTTAGCATGAGCATCTAAACCCTCGCACTCAGCAATGATTCTTGCAGACGGACCAAGTATTTTAATGGTTTTTTGACTATTTTTTATTGAAGATATTTTTTTAATAAAATTATAAACAGATAAACCGGAAGAATTTTTAGATGCACCATTCGTTGGTAGGACATGACTTGGTCCCATAATATAATCACCCATTGCCTCAGGCGTCCACTTTCCCAAAAAGATAACACCCGCATTAATTATATTTTTTTCAATTTTATGAGCATCCTTAAACATTAGAGAGAGATGTTCAGGAGCAATTTTATTAATTAAATCATAAGATTTTTTTAGGTCCTTAATAATGATAATTAATCCATTCCTATTAATACTCTTTTTTATTATGTCTGATCTATTAGACGTTTTTATAATTGATTTAATATTATTGCTGACGTCTTTAGCAAATAAATCATTATCAGTTATTAAAATTGATTGAGCAGATTCATCATGTTCGGATTGAGCTAACATGTCATAAGCTACCCATTCTGGATTATTTGATTTATCAGCAACTATAAGAACTTCACTTGGTCCTGCAAACATGTCAATATTTACATCTCTGATTACTTGTTTTTTTGCTTCGGCAACCCATTGATTTCCAGGGCCAACTATAACATCAACTGGATCTATAGTTTCTGTTCCATAAGTTAATGCACCTATTGCTTGAGCCCCTCCAACACGAAAAATTTTTTTAATTCCACAGAGTTCAGCAGCAACTAATGTAAGTGGATTAATCTTTCCAGAGGAAGAGGGAACTGTCATTATTATTTCTTTAACGCCAGCTACTTTTGCAGGAATTGCGCTCATTAGGACTGAGCTTGGATATGATGCTTTGCCTCCAGGAGCATAAACACCGGCTTTTTCTATTGGAAGCCAACGTGTTTTTATATTCATTCCTTCTTTGTCTTTATATACAGCATTTTTAGGCATTTGGTTTTTATGAAATTTCTCAATACGATTGGCTGCTAGTTTCAAGGCTTTGATACTATCGCTAGTGCATAAATCCTTAGCTTTTTTTATTTCGCTGGATTTTATCTTAAGATCTTTATGAGGATCTTTAACATTATCAAATTTTTGTGCATATTTAAAAAGAGCTTTGTCTTTATTCCTTTTTATATCATTGAGAATTTTTTTAACCGCTAATTCAATTTTACTTGACTGAAGTCTTTTTAAATTAATTCTTCTTTCAAGATTAGAACTAAAGTTTTTTTCACTATATTTAATAATTTTAACCATATTAACCCTCGTCATGGACAGGTTTATTAGGAATTTTCCATGGCTCTCCCATATCGGTTAGGAATGCCTCAATACTTTCTACATCAAAAGTTATAGATTTATTATTAGAAAATTCTAAAAAAATTGATCCGCTTGGTTTTGATTTTTTCTCAAATCTTATTGCCAGAAGTACAAGAATATCGTCCTTAGATAGTTTATCAATACCAACTGATTTCACTGATTCAACATAATCGAAATGAATAGCGGTTCTAATTCTGGATGGGCTTTCTTCCTCATGTCGGTACCTATTGATCAATAATGCAAATCTTTTGGTTTTTTTATCATAGCCCATTTCATTAGATTTAATAATAGAGTCTTGGGCTAAAGATGAAATAATAGTAAGCTGTTCATCATCTTGAGCTATTAATTTTAAAATATTACTCATCCTTATCTCTTTTTCTCTCTATTATTGCTCCACATGAGCTAAGTTTCTTTTCTATTTTATCAAAACCTCTATCTAAATGATATACTCGTCTTATAGTTGAAGTTCCTTCTGCTCTCAAGGCGCCAATTATTAATGATGCTGAGGCTCTTAAATCAGTTGCCATTAAAGGTGCTCCGTAAAGTTTTTTTACTCCGTTTACAATAGCCGTATCACTGTTAAGTTCAATTTTTGCTCCTAATCTTACAAGCTCTTGAACATGCATAAATCTATTTTCAAAAATAGTTTCTTTTATTTTACTTCTACCGTTTGAATAGGCCATAAGGGCCATAAATTGCGCCTGTAAGTCTGTGGGAAAACCTGGGTATGGTTTTGTTTCAATGTCTGTTGGATGTATTTCTCTATTCTTCTTTATAATTTCTATAAAGTTTTCAGATGATTTTATTTCTACACCAGTATTTTGTAATACATTTTTTAATGTCTCAATTTCTTTAATATTAATGGACTTTAATTTTAATTTTCCACCTGTTGTAGCTACAGCTATAGCAAAAGTTCCCGCTTCAATTCGGTCAGGTGGTATTGTTATGTCCGCGCCCTTTAACTTTGAACATCCATTAATAATAATTTGATTAGTTCCGTGACCTGTAATTTTAGCGCCCATTTTATTTAGCATATTAGCAAGTGAAATAATTTCTGGCTCCATTGCTGCATTCCTAATTATTGACTCACCTTCAATTAAGGATGAAATCATTAGAAAAAAATGAGTAACTCCAACAGATGGAAAAGCTAATTTATGATCTATAGGTCTTAAGTTACTTTTAACTGATGCTTGAACGTAACCATCTTTTATTTTTATTGTAGCGCCCATTTTCTCCAATATTGATAAGTAGAAATTGATCGGCCTTATACCTATTGCGCAACCACCTGGAAGAGAAACTTTTGCTTCTCCATGCCTTAAAATAAGAGGCGCTAAAACCCAAAAACTTGCTCTCATTTTTCTTACAAGATCATAGGAAGCAATATTATTTTTAATTTCTTTAGTTTGAATAATTAATTTATATGAAGAATTGTCTTCATTTTTTAATTCAAACTCTGAACCCAATGTTTTTATTAATTTAAGAAGAGTAGATACATCTGAGAGATTAGGAATATTTCTAATTTGAATTTTTTCTTTAGTTAATAAGGAGGCAATTATCATAGGGAGAGAGGCATTTTTTGATCCAGAAATAGTTATTTCACCATCTAAAAAATTTCCACCTTTGATTTGAATTAAATCCATGCTCAATCTTCTTTATTTTTTAATTTTTGTTTTTTTATTTGTTGCTTTCTTCTTCTTAGATTCTTTCTTAATGCATCATATAATTTTTGATCTTTATTTTTATCTTTTTCTTTATCAATCATAATTTTAGAAACCTCTAGCTTTAAACAGATAATTATTTATTGACATACTTACTTCTTTAGTTGATTTAATTTAGTTAGCCCACGTAGCTCAGTGGTAGAGCACTCCCTTGGTAAGGGAGAGGCCAAGAGTTCAATTCTCTTCGTGGGCACCATTTTAAATTCTTTTAATATTAACATTATCATTGCTTTGGTAAAATTTAAAAATTTGTTAGTTATTCTTAATTAAAACTAATTGTTACTTTTAGAATCAATCTCTTTTTATAAAATGAGAAAATTGCCATAATTATAGTCATATAATTTTCTCAAATTATTAAAATAATGGCTATTTTAGGTTGTTTATGATCTTTCTTACTAGAATTATGTCAAAATTATGTCAAAAAAAAGGAAAGATTTGTTGACAAATCATTATTAAAAATATGGAATTAGACTATGATTTTGTTTTTTAACAAATCATCTAAACATGCAAGGGAGGATATAGCATGCTAAATACTGCAAAAAACTTTCTAAGTGAAGTTGTATCATTAGGGCTTTTATTAATAGCTGTAGGCATTGTTCTACAGGTTATTTTTGGTTCAGCTGTTCCATTTGTAGGTGGTGACATTGTTGGCAATTTAACAGGTCTTATTGGTAGCCTTGGAGACGGTGGTCTAGTTGGTTTAATTTCAATTGGAATTATTCTTTACTTAATCCAACGTGCTTAATTTAAAAAAATAGTTTTAATTGGGGTATCTTTTGATACCCCTTTTTTTATATAAGGTTATTATTTAATTTTTTTGGAGATTTTCTATGTCAAAAACAGGTAGTTGTTTATGTGGTGAAGTTAATTTTACTTATAAATCAGAACCAGGAATGTTTTTAATGTGTCATTGTACGGATTGCCAAAAATCTACAGGCAGTCCTGTAGCTTCAATAATTGTTGTTCCTGAAGATGATTTTAGCATTAATGGGGCAACTAGTAGCTTCGAGTGTGAAGCAAAAGTAACTAGGTCCTTTTGTAAAATTTGTGGTTCTCAAATTTTTAGTCGGATAGAAAGTGCACCAGGTGTGGTAGCCATTAAAACTGGAGTTTTGGATGAGCAACCAAATACTAAGCCTAACTTAGTATGCTGGACAAAAAGCAAACCAGATTGGTTTGAAATAAATCATCCAGATATTTCTTTTGAAGAAAACCCAAATTAAAATGAGACATTCAGTCACATAAATTTTAGATTATTTTAATAGTATCTTCTCTAGTGTATTGTTTAAAACTAGGAATTACAAAAATGGTTAAAAGATCACGTAGAGAGTTTTTAAAAGATGCTAGTTTTGGGTGTCTTTCTCTCTCTGTTACTCCTTATTTGATTGGTGTAAGTTCAGAGGTTGCTTCTGAAACCATTGGAAATTTTAATAAACATAGTTTTTTAAATCCTAATTTAATTGGGTGGAATGATATTGGCCCTCTTCAAGATCCTAACGAATTTGGTGTAATGATACCATCAGGAATGCAGTGTAAATTAATTGCTCAATCAGGAAAAAAAATATCTAATTCATATACTTGGCATGGCTCTCCTGACGGGGCATCGGTTTTTCCAACTGATAATAGTGGTTGGATGTATGTAAGCAACTCTGAGCTTGGGAGTAATAATGGTGGTGTAGGTGTAATAAAGTTTAATAAGAATGGTGATATTGAAGACTCATATTCTATACTGGAAAACTCATCAAGAAATTGCTCTGGAGGTGTAACACCTTGGAAAACATGGTTATCATGTGAAGAACACTCAAAGGGAATTGTGTGGGAAACATCACCTATAAAGAATGATCCTAATTATCCAAAAAAAAGAGAAATGCTCGGAGCTTTTAGACACGAAGGTGCTGCAATAGATCCACAGTCAAATTTTATTTACATGACTCATGATGATATGGATGGTTATTTTTATAGGTTTATTTCATATGAAAATCCAGGATCTGAGGAATATTACCTAAAAGGCCAACTACAAGCTGCAAAAGTAAATAATGATGGTTCGGTTAGTTGGATTAAGGTTCCTGATCCCCTTGCTAAAGAAAAATCAATAATTGAACAATTGCCTGATGCAACTTCATTTAAACGAGGAGAAGGCATAGCTTATTTTGATAGAAAAATTTTCTTTACAACTACCCATGATCATAGGGTTTGGATTTATGAGATTGATTTAAATAAAATTTCTCTTTTTTATGATGGTTTTGAAAATATCAATACTATAAATCCTTTTAATTTCTTTAAAAGGTGGAGAAAAGATAACAATGGCTATGCATTAAAAAGCCCTGATCAAATGACAGTAAATGCTGACGGGTACCCCCTGGTTGCTGAGGATGGTGATAATATGGAGCTATGTTTTCTTGATGAAAATGGTTTTGCAAAACCATTGGT